>SESG01025720.1_pt1 | contig 19025 bp, 27 predicted proteins | sample 3171421 | NCBI WGS metagenome assembly SESG01 (sample SAMN10866946, study PRJNA518727) | freshwater metagenome | biome: subpolar coniferous forest; feature: holomictic lake; material: water; isolation source: holomictic Lake 227, 6 m and 8 m depth | place: Canada: near Kenora, Ontario | collected... | reverse complement strand
TCATCGGCATCGGCGCTCGTGAAAGCGAGCTTCTTGAAGTCCTCCTCGCCCTCCTTCGGGCCGAGGTCCTCGGCCTTCTTCAGCGCCCTGAGCGACCTCGGCTTCGTGCTGAAGTCGTCGTCGAGCGTCGTCATGAGCTCCTCCTCGCCGGGAAGACCCTCTTGTCTACTCGTGGTGCCTCTCGGCATCTCTGCATCGCCTTCTGAGTAGTATCCTGAATCTGCGCTCCTGACGATCAGGGGAAACGTGAATCCGTGTGCAGTCGTTCCGTACTTCTCGACCTGAAAGTAACTCTCGACGAGCGTCGGGTTGAGCGGCAGCATAGCCCAAATGAACGACATCATGTAATCGTCGTGCTTGCCAGACGTGGCCGAGAACCCAGCGTTGATGCCTCCGGACTTCTTCTTCTCGAACCACTCCATCTCGTACACCACGTGCTTGTCGTTCAGCTCTATTCTGATCTCCTGAAGCGACATCATGTTCTTGAGCCACATGCAGGCAAAATTCTTGACTTTACTGTGACTGAATATACCAACTTTCGACGGGTCCCTGCTTCCGAAAGTCAGGAAGTTATCGCAGTCGTAGTTGTTCTGCAGCGAGTCGAATATAGCGCGCCCGATGGAGTTACACTCCATGCTGATTAGCGCATTGTTGTAGAGCCTGTGGACTTTGTTCGTGACGAACGAGAATTCGTCTGTCGGTATGCTGTTGTTCGCGAATGACGCGGCCAGCTTGATGTTTGACGTGTTCGAGATGTCAAACACGAGCAGCACGCTGTAGTCGCCGCCTATGCCCTCGGATACATCACCGCCGATGACGTACGTGTGTCCCTGCACAGGTCTGTGCCACACACACAATTTGAATTTGTCGAATCCTCCTATGAGGTGCTCGTCTGATTTTGCATTTCTCGTCATGAGCTCGCGCTTGATCTCGTTTATCTTCCTTCCGTCCACGAGAGTGAATGAAGACGTGAGAAAAGAATTGCCAAACTCTTGTGAAAATTCTTGTTCGCCTATTGACGCGAGCTGCTTGCGCTTCCAGACGTCATCACGGCCAGGTTTGTCCCACCAGTCTATCTTGAACGGAACGAAACCGTCGGGGTCTATCCCGAGCTCAGCCCTGTTCCATATCTCGTAGAACATGTTGCCTGTACCCCTCGGCGTCGACACTATGATTACTTTCGTGCCCTTGTTCGATGATACTACTGGGTATACTCCAGTCCAAAATGCTTTATCATCAAGCACATGTGCAAATTCATCAAGGATGAGCACGTCTATACTATACCCGCGCGCCGCGCTCTCGCTCGTTGCTATCGCGAATATCTCGCTGCCGTTTGAGAATTCAATGTTGCCCTCATTCCAAGTCTCCACACCTGGCTTAAGCCATGATGGGAGAAACTCATATGCCATCTTAATTCTGGATAGGAACTCCCTGGCACTGTCGGCTCGCTGTGCGCATATGAGGATTTTCTTGTCTTTGTGGAACGATGTAAGCCATGTCGCATATATTCCATATGAGACCGTTTTTCCAGACTGACGACTAGCTGTAACTACAACACGATCATTAGTTTGCATCAATCGTACCATGTCCTTCTGTTTAGGATACATGGTGATGATATGTTTTCCAACCCCTGGCTCCACCAGCATGAAATATTTCTCGGCAAAGTATATGGGGTCTTCCCGACACTTCATCATCTCTGCTATTCTGAATGCGTGCTCCTCTGGAGTGATATTTTCCACGACATTCGAAGCTTTTAGTGCCTCGTTGTTGCGCACGAATGGTTTCTTGCCAGATACTGCCATGTTTTCCTCCATTTCTAATCAAATTATTTATGGTGATTAAGGAGATATGGTCATGAACACGATGAATTTGATAGTAGAGGGGCCGACCCGCGTAGGGAAGGGTTCTCTGATAGCTGAGCTAACGAGGCTGTCGAGGATCGAGTGCGGGGTGTTCATCCGTGCAGGGATGTTCGCGGACGCTTTCACGCACCACTTCGGCTTCCCGCCGCCTGAGGGCGACGATCACGACAAGATGTTCTACCAGCGCGGCGCGTTCGATACTGCCATGGATTGGATTTGTGGATTGAATCGAGTTAATATAAGTGTTCTTCTTGATAGGTGTTGGATTGGAGAACGTATTTTTGGTCCAATGTATCGTGGATATCATCCAGATCCAAGATTAAGATCGATTGAGAATGAGAAAATTCCACAGATGGCTCCTACTTACATGGTAAGACTTCGGTGTTCATACGACTGTGTTGTTGAGCGACATGCAAGATCTATGGATGTTAGACCATTACTATCAAGACATGCATGGGACAGGCTTTGTAGTGACTATGAACAAGCTTATGAGATGAGTTACATTCAGTCGCCATATGTTCTTGATTTAGATACATCAAATGCATCTCCAACAGAACTTGCTGAGTCTGTTGAAACTTTTTTATTTCAAAGCGAGTAAATAATTTCAATTGTTATGTTAGTATAAAGCCCAGCCCAGCCTAGCTGGGCTTTTTCTTTATAAATAAAAATGCGAAGTTAGATCAGGCATTTACGGTGCTTGATCGGCCAATGGGAAATCTTCATTGGTTGTCCTTCGCGATATTATTTATAGGAGGAAATCGACCATGCACGAGTTCTCGGAAGTTTCCAGCGCAACTCCCCGCCCATCCTCAATCGACGGCAAGTACTATACTAATTACGTCACAGAGAATCTTATCAACGGAAAGTTTTACTATGGGGCTCACGAAACTTTTAATCTAAGAGATAGTTATCACGGATCAGGAATGGCACTTGATCTAGCTATCAACAAGTATGGAATAGATAATTTTAAGACTACAATCGTTTGGTTTGGAGAAACACAAGATGAAATGTATGATCTTGAAGCTTTAGTAGTGGATAAAGATTTTATTAAACGAAAAGATGTATATAATCTTGTGGTTGGTGAGAGACGGGGTAATCCGTATGTGCCTCGAACGAAAATTGTTTCTGAAGAAACTCGAAGAAAAAGAAGTCTTTCTCTCATGGGAAAAACTAGGACAGAAAAACAAAAAATAAAATTTAAGAATATAAATTTGGGGAGAGTTCATTCAGAAAAATCGAGAAGAAATATGAGTATTGCTAAACGTAAACTTTGTAAGCACTTAACAGAAGAACAAAAGGAACACTTGCGAATTATTAACATAGGTAGAAAGCATTCAGAAGAGACAATACTGAAAATAAGTCTTGCAAAGAAAGGAAAATCAAATCACAGAAAAGGTAAGAAGCATTCTGAAGAAACAAAGGAAAAGATAAGATTAACTAATATAAAAACTTGGAATGAAAAGAAAAAGAATATGGACCTCGACACGTCCAAGGCGTCGCCATCCGAGCTCGCGGAGTCTGTCGAGGCCTTCCTGCTGGAGAAGAATGATAAATAGTCCTGGTAACTTAAACCAGGAGGATTTATCATGGGCAGGTTCGAGAAGATTTGCGAGTCATTCGTCGACCACGACAAGACAGTTCGGTCCAACAACCTGATGAAGAAGCTCAGGAAGAAGCTGGAGGCTGCTGGAATCACGGTCATGAGTTTCACCCCGCGCACTGATGATCGCTTGAACGAGCCGGAGCTCGAGCTCAGGAACGGCAGGAGCATCACGCTCGATCTCGGTCAGGGATACCACCCGTACACGCTCTGGAAGAGGGATAGCACCGGCGGGCGATTCGGCGAGGGATTCCCGCAGCCCAACAGGCCCAACGTGCCACACGAAGAGATACAGGATCAGATAATCAAAACACTGAAGGGGGAATGAGACATGAATCCAGGAAAGTTCAACAACACTGCCAAGAAGTACCTCGGGAACCCGTACGACCCGTCGAAGGGTTCCGGTCACCCGATCTCAAGGCACGTTGCGTCGCTCCGCGCGATCTGCACCGAGCTCAACGAGTGACAGGAGGACGTGATAAACGAGTTCGAGCCGCTCGCCGACGGCGACGGTCGCACTGCTCCGGAACTCGGCCGTCAGTGGAGGAGGCTCCAGGCGCTCCTGAACAGCATCTCTGCTGCAGAGGGAGAGATTCGCAACGCAGCCGATTCTCTCGAGAGAACGTCCGCGAGATAATACACAAGGTAGGTGAAAAGACGCCTCAGTCCTCGGACTGGGGCTTTTTCTTTTTGTCAGATTTTTTCTTGGAGATGTACTTGATGTACGGCGAGGACTGCTTTGGAACCATTGAAAAGGCGAGTCTGTACACCTGAGAGGGACTGAGTACTCCCTGGAGGGAATTCAATATCTCTGCGTGCTCTATGAGACTGGGTCTCATCGACAGGTAGCGGACGAGCATGAATGCGGAGAATGCTCGGTGGAACTCGGGATCTTCATCAAGGTGTCCATTCTTCTTGACCAACACATCCCCGACGATATCGAAAATTGTCATTCTCTAGCGGCCTCCAACCGCTCGGTACAGCAGCCCCTCCGGCACATCTGCACCATCCTCAGCATCCAGCGCTTGCCCACGAACGGGCACACGTACTCCCTGTTCATATAACATGCTCCCTTCTGATGAATTCTATGAAGTCCCCGTCGTGCACGATCGACACCCTCGACCACGCGCGCATGTCGTCGGTCGCGTAGGCCATGCACCGGTAGTATTTACCGTCGACCTCCGCGGTCACCTCGACCCTGTCGTACAGCCCGTCCCTCACGCACTCGTACTCGTCGAGCCTGTCGACGATCGCCGACGGGGGCATGCGGTACACGTCCCCCACCGCCTCCCCGTCTCCGCCGAGCACTATCGCCGGACACCTGCCGGAGACGAACATCGTCACGCCGCGTATCACGCCGAGCCCGACGTGTTCAGCGTTCCTCGCGAGCATCCGGCTCATCTCGCTCGGAAAGTCCCTCCGCAGCGTGCCGTACACGAACAGGAATTCAGGCATCTCCGAACTCCTCCATCCTGCACCTCAGCCAGTCGGTCACCCTGCGCTCCTTGATCCTCATCGCCTGCTCGAGGCTCCACGGCCTGTCGCGCGTCGCGGTCATCAGCGCCGCGACCATGTCGTGAGTCTTGGCGTACTCCACGAAGCACAGCAGCGTCCTCACGAGGCAGTCCACGTGCTTGAACTCGAGCGAGCCCTCGGACATCCTGAACTCCACCGTGCCGTCGGTCTCGTGGTTCCTCAGCGACATCGCGAGGTACTTGTCGGACGTCGACCTCGACAGCGTCCTCTCGTAGTGCTCTATGATCTTTTTGCCGCTGTCACCCCTCTCCCGGTAGATGTAGCGCTTGGCGTACTTGCCGCACCCGTCGTACACCATCGTGTCGGGTCTGGACCTGAACCTGTACGCCGGGAACAGCGAGACGAAGGCCCTCTCGAGGAGCAGCCAAGATATGAGGAGCCTGTCGGCGTGGACGTCGCGCGCCTCCACGTGCACGTGCAAGCCGTCGCGGTCGGACACCCTGACGCTGGCCCTCCACATGGTCTTCAGGAGCTTCTCGAGCCTCCGGTATTCTGGGTGTCTCAGGCTGACGGCTGGGGTCGTGATCTCGGATTCGGTGGACCCGTCCGTCTTGACGTACCACTTCCTGTTGTCCTCGGACGGGCAGCAGAAGTCCTTGTATATCACCTTCCTGAAGTTTCCCGGCACCGACATCTTGAAGATGTTCGAGACCTCGGCGTACGGCGTGGAAGTCTCGACCTCGACGCCGAAGCGCCGCCTGGTGTTCGGCGAAACGTCCATCACGAGCTTGTCGTTCATGTCAGCCCCCTAACCTATTTATCCTTTCTTATAACATGGGCATTCCCGCGCCCAAGCTTAAGTCCCGGTAAGATACTCCCATATTAAGGGTGGTTTGGCTTTACATCGCTGCCCAGGCGGTGTATCTTATATTATGAACGGGAACAACAAGGGAGAACGAAGATGGAATCGACTATCCTGTGGAACAACCACGACGAGCACGACAAGGTCTACGGCGTTGTGATCGCTGAGGACGCGGTGTACGCCGCCTGGGGACGCCGGGGGAACAAGAAGATGCAGACGCAGGAGAAGAAGGGCACGAAGCACCAGTGGCTCTCGTGGAGACGCTCCCCATCGGACATATCGGACGAGTGGGTCGCCGCGAAGATCAAGAAGGGCTACCGCATCGTCAAGGAGGGCGAGCGCGAGTACGAGCCCATCCTCCGTTCCGTGGAGGAGGCCATACTCGACAAGTTCGGCCAGGTGATAGTGCTCAAGACCCTGAAGGCCCTGTGAGGTTCCGGTGAACTACGAGACAGACAAGGCCGAATCCGTCTCGATCGCGGAGGCCATCGCCCAATTCGAGGAGTACCGCAGGCAGCGGATGAGCAGTCTCGACAGGGTGTGGGAGACCGAGGAGGAGTCCACGCTCAGGAAGCTGAGGGAGCTCTGATGCCCGGCAGTAAATGTGACAATATGGGCGCAGGGACCGTTCCCTTTAGCCCTCGGATGGGTTATAATATAATAGGGAGCAATTGACATGTTCGACGACGATAGACCGATAACCCGCAGGGTCGGGGTCTGCCGCGAGTGCAGGGAGCTGACGCTCAGCGTCGCGGACGACGCCGACAGGCGCGACCAGCTCGTGTGCAGGATGACGTTCAGGGGGGACGACAAGGTCCCGCCGAGGGTCGACCTACCGGAAGAGTTCGATGAGGAGAAGGTGGAGCGCTACGAGAGGCGCAGGGTCCCGCGCCTGTGCATCAGGCTGGAGACGTACGATACAGTTAGCAAGCTGGGGGTTCTGTGATGGGTAAGACAAAGATGCCGTTCGTCGAGAAGTACAAGCCGATGATGCTGGACGACATGGTGCTGGACGATGACATCCGGGCGCTCGTCAGGTCATACCTCGACAAGTACACGATGTGCAACCTCCTGCTGGTCGGGAAGCCTGGACTCGGCAAGTCGAGTCTGGCGAGGTGCATAGTGAACGAGCTTGCCGCGACGAACCTCTACATCAACGGGTCGGTGGACAACAACGTCGACACGATGAGGGGGCGCGTGCGTGAGTTCTGCTGCACCATGTCCATGAACCCTGACGTGCCGAAGATCGTCACGATAGACGAGGCAGATGGGCTCTCGTCGGGCGGCGGGGCGGGCGCGACGGCGCAGAAGTCGCTGAAGAACATTATCGAGGAGAACCTCAACGACACGAGGTTCATCCTCACGAGCAACTGCGCCGCGTCGATAGACGAGGCCATAAGGTCGCGGTGCACGCCTCTGCCGCTTCGCGCGAGCCCACAAGCGTATCTTCGCCGGTGTGTGGACGTCATGAAGATGGAGGGCACGAAGTACGGCAGAGAGGCCACGCAGGAGTTCTACGAGCGCGTGGTGAGGAAGCTGTACCCGGACCTCAGGCTAGTGCTCAACAATCTTGAGCATTGGACGGTCGACGGGGAGCTGACGCCTGGGACGGTCGCAAGTGATCGGGCATCGGAGGCATTCGCCACGGAGCTGCTCGCATTGGTCAGGAAGCGGAAGACGACGTGCTTCGACGCGCGCAGGTTCGTGATCGAGGGCGAGGGTGCGTTCGGCGGCGACTACGCGGCGCTCGCGCGCAAGCTGTTCGACCTCTACGAGGGCGAGCCAGGTGCACAGATCAGGATCGCGGAGTACATGTATAGGATGGCGCACGTCACGGACGTCGAGGTCCAGTTCGCCGCAATGCTGTATGAGATGGTTGAGGCTGAGTCGAAGAAGTAACAAGGTAGCATAGATAGAAACACGAACAGGAATCGGAGGACTGAATGGGAGCACGCAAAGTCAGGGACGCGGCGGAGATCAGGAGCATCGTCGGGAAGAACATGAAGCTCACGAACGAGCAGCTCGTGCTCGACAACATGAAGTTCGCGCTGAAGATCGCGCACGAGTACAAGAACTACGGGGCGCCGTGGGACGACATCGTCCAGAGCGCGTACCTCGGGCTCGCGGATGCCGCGAAGCACTTCAAGAGGGAGAGGGGCATCAGGTTCATATCGTTCGCGGTGTACTACATCAGGATGCACATCCGCGACATGCTCACCTTCCACAACAACCCCATCCGCCAGCCGACCTCGCACACGAGGAAGCTCGGCAAGATCAAGAAGTCCCTCGCGAAGAACTCCGACCAGGACTCGTCGGCGCTGTCCGACTCGACCGGGCTCAAGGAGCTCTCCGTCAAGCGGGTGCTCGCGAACAAGATCAACGGCTTCGTGTCGCTGAACCAGGCAGTCGGCAACGGGTCTGAGGGATCGACCAGCACGCTCGAGGATGTCCTTGCGCTGCCGAACCCCGAGCCCGCCCCCGACGAGCTCGCCAACGTCTCGATCGCGCTTGGCGTGGTCGAGGGCCGGATGGCGCTGCTCACGAAGATCGAGGCGTATGTGCTGAAGGAGCGCTTCTATGGGGACAGGACCCTCGACTCCATCGGTAAGACCGTCAAGCGCACGCCAGCGGGCGTGAAGGCGATCCTCGACCGTGGACTCGTGAAACTCCGCGCTGGATTCGCGCTCTGATAAATAAACCCGAGGAGGGACGTCAACATGTCAGTCGTCAGCAAGTGCGACCTGTGCGGTAAGGTGGAGGGCAGGGGTGTTTCGTTCAGCGAGCGCCCGCTCTCCGTGAGGCTGAAGAACCATAAGGGTCACTCGTACAACATCTACGCCGCGGTGTGGATCGAGCACGACGCCGACACCCAACTCGCCAAGAAGTTCCTCGAGAACGACGGCGAGACGGTCGAGAGGGTGTTCAAGAACGCAGTCAAGGCCGGGGTGATAGGCCCAGCCTCGTCGGGGGCCGCGATCAAGGTCGACCAGCAGGGCGGGGTGTCGCTCTCGTCGACGAAGGGTGCCACGACGCAGGACGTGATATACCCGAGCCTCAAGAACCCCGCCCCGATGGTCTGCGACAAGTGCAGGCGCATCATGATGAAGTACGTCCAGTCGTACGGGCAGGAGGAGACGGTGGAGTTCTGATGAAGCGATCGTTAGAGTACTGCCGGGGCTGCGAGTACCTCATGTTCGACACAGCTGAGAACTTAAGGCAAAGGTTGGTCGACGACTGCCTATTCTGTGCCGCGGTAACATTCAGCGTGGAGGATCCAGCCTCGCCGTGGAACACTGAGCGCGAGAGGGTGATGCGTGGCATGAGACGCGCGGATCACATGCCGCGAGCTGTTCTGACGAGACACGCGCGCGAGTTTGAGCAGGTCGAGTTCTCGCCATCCCTTTGCATGAGGGATGAACACGTCACGCTCCGGAGACTGAGAGAACTATGAGCGAGAGGACTTTCACGAATCGCGTGTACAACATATGTAAGCTGTGCAAGCACGCCAGACTATACATCCGCGAGATTGTGTGCACAAGGACCTTCGACACTCAAGACAACTATACCCAAGCGTACGATGCGAATGGCATATATCACAGGCTCGACAACGAATGGGAGCCATTGATACCAGAACTATCGAAGACACGTTTCGAGGAGCAGATCGTGCCCTATGAGTGCGACGATCCGACGATGGTCACGCTCCGGAGACTGAGGGAGCTGTAGCCGCGCTTGCCGGGGGTATCCTCGACAGCGCGTCTATGAGCGCCTCCTGCGAGTACTCCACCGTCTTCGTGTCGTCTCCGTCACCGTTCGCGTCGAGCTGCTTCCTGTACTGCATCAGCTCCTTCTTCTTCTCCGTCTTGTAGTCCTCGATCTCCTTCGCTCTCTGGTGCTTCAGCTCGTCGCGGTACAGCGTCGTGAACTCGTTCAGCACGTTCCTCACGCTGTTCACCAGCGTGGCCGCCGCCGCGATGGTCTCGGAGTTGGGGTCAACGTCCATCAGGTACTTGCCCTGCTGCAGCATGTCCTTGGAGACCTGTATGAGGTCGTTCAGCTCGTTGTGCACGTCCTCGATGGACGTGAGACCCCTCGGCGTCGGGGGTACGACGGCAGGCATCTTGTCTCCGCCGAGGCTGTCGATCGCGGTCTCGGCGACCTCGCCCGCCTCCTCGATCGCGTCCACTGGGTTGTCTGACTCCTTCTTCTCGGGCTCCGCCGGTATCGAGTCCTCGGCCGAAGGTCCTATCCCGAACAGGTCGTCGAGCTTTTCCGCGTCTACCTGGAACTTTTTCCTGTCGCTCATGTTTCCATACCTTTCCCCGTAAATAACTCCACTTTTGTTTATTTATCGCTTTACTTTTATCCGTGCTGGTATATATTAGATTATTGAGAGTGAAATGTATGAGAAACCGTCTCAGTCGGTCCTCTAAGACATGACTGTTGGGAACAACCATCATGAGGGTAGTCGAGAATAGTTCCCAGGACCGACTGAGATGATTTAATCTTGTTGGAAGTGTCGCATGACGACGGTGAGACAGTTCATTGAGTTCCTGAGGACGCTGCCTCAGGATGCCGAGGTCGAGACGCTGCGCTCCTCGCCCGGCTGTGGATGGGAGGGTGGCGACTACGCTTTGTTCGATTCCTTCGACGAGAAAAGGGACGTGGAGGTGGTGGACTTCACCGACAACCAATTCGTGAAGAAGGACGCGCCACACTACGGCAAGGTGTTCGTCAGGATAGGGGAGAAGACGTGAGCGGCACAAACTTTCAGGTGCTCAGGAGGTGGGCGGCCGTGTACGAGAACCACTACAGGCTCACGCGTCTCCCAAAGGCGAAGGGGTCGAGTCAGAACTTGTACCAGTTCCTGAGGGACGCTTCACAATCGCGCCTCACGATCCACAACCCGCCGTTCGCGCTCGTGACACGGACAGACAACGGTAAACTCACGGCGGTGTGTCACGTATTCGAGTGGGATTTCGACGCACGCCCAGCGCGCTTCACAGTAAGGGTGCTGGTGACGGCTCACAGGAACGGTCACAAGACAAGGATGCTCGAGAACATGACGAGGATGGAGAACGGACTGACGATCGACGGCGTGGCTGACGTGCTCGCGCGGACATCAGCGGACATCGAGTCGCTCCGGAGCATAGGGTTAGATTTTTTGGACTCGCTGAGGGAATTATAATTAAATTTGAGAATAGGACCTTCAAGACATAAGTTGTGGTATAAATATGCATATTAACCAGGAGGGAATATGTATATCTATCAGACTACTAATCTTATAAATGGAAAGACTTACGTAGGACAATCAAAACGTCAAATTGAATTATCAAAAGAATATCTTGGATCTGGTAATATTTTGAAATCGGCTGTTAAGAAATATGGAAAAGAAAATTTTAAGAAAGAGATATTATGTGAATGTATTTCTGAAGAGGAACTCAATAGTCAGGAACGTTTCTTTATACGAAAGTTAAAACCAGAATATAATATAAGTCCTGGCGGGCAAAATGGATTTAAGCTAGGAAAAGATAATCCTAACGTAAAAGTACGAAAGATTGGAAAATTGAATCCATTCTTTGGAAGAAAACATACGAAAAAAACTAAAGAAAAAATAGCACGTAAAAATAAACGATTTGCAGGAAAGTCAAATCCTAATTATGGAAAGAAGTGGTCCGAAGAACAAAAACAAGAAGCCAGTGTAAGACAAAAAGACAATCATAAACATTTGAGGGGCGATGCTTCTCCATCAAAACGAAAAAGTGTAAGGAAACTTCTTTCAAAAACGAAACTTGGAATTTTGAATCCAAATGCTAAAGAGTGGATTTTTATTGATCCAACAGGAAAAATTCATGAGATACATGGTGGAATAAAAACAAAGTTGAAAGAATTTGGATTAAGTTATGTTATGTTTTTTCATGGTATTCCTGGAAATCAGATGAGCAAAAAACATAATGCAAGATTATACTGGAAAGAGACGTTCGAAGCAATTCAGAGAGGTGAGGTAAAAGATGTTAGAGATCAACAAGGGTAGAGTTAAGATTTTGTCGTGGTGTGATTCTCCAGAGAGCGGAGCCATAGAACAGGCAATTGCTGTGTCTAATTTAGAACCCGTGTTTCATCATATTGTACTTCTTCCGGATACACACCAGGGATATGCGTTGCCGGTTGGTGGTGTTATGGCGATGAAGAATGCTATTTCTCCATATTGTGTGGGGGTTGATTCGGGCTGTGGAATGATCGCGGTACGCACCAGCCTGAAGAGGACCGCGCTGAAGGGCAGGGAGAAAGCGATCATAGGCTCGGTCCGCAGGGACGTGCCGATGGGCTTCTCACGCCAGCCCGACGACAGGATGCGGGACAAGGCGAAGGAACTGCTAAAGACGTATCACGGGAAATCGCAGGAGATAATCACCCTCGAGGAGGTGTACTCTTCGCTCGGAACCGCCGGCGGCGGCAACCATTTTTTGGAGCTTCAGTACGAAGGGCTTACGGATGATGTGTGGGTCATGATACACTCGGGATCGCGACACATCGGGAAGACCGTGTGCGACAAGCACCAAGCCATCGCAGCATCGCTGCACCCAGAGCTGCACAAGGACCTCGCGTATCTCGCCGCTGACTCAAGCGCAGGAAAGGATTACATCGACGACATGAACTTCTGTCTCGCATTCGCGGAAGCCAACAGGAGGGAGATGCTCGCGGCTGTCATCAGGGTTCTGGACAGGGAGGTCGGGGGGTGCGAGGCGCTCGAGACCGTGCAGATCCACCACAACTACGCGTCGCTCGAGGAGCACTTCGGCGAGATGGTGTGGGTGCACAGGAAGGGAGCGACCTGCGCGGAGAAGGGACTGCTCGGCATCATACCGGGATCGATGGGGACGCACTCGTACGTCACGAGGGGCCTCGGGAACCCGGACTCGTTCAACTCGTGCTCGCACGGGGCTGGACGCAGGATGTCGCGCGGGCAGGCGAAGAAGCGCATATCGATGGAGGAGTTCAGGGCCTCGATGGACGGCGTGGCGTCGTGCGACGTCGACCGGGAGCACCTCGACGAGTCCCCGATGGCCTACAAGGATATTTCTGAGGTGATGAGTTCTCAGACTGATTTGACCGAGGTAGTCCACGAGCTCTCGCCGCTGATCAACATGAAGGGGTGACGCTATGATTATGAGCGAGCAACAGGAACTGGAAGCGATAGAGAAGCTGGACAATGTCGAGAAGAAGATAGACCTGCTGTTAGCAGAATACATCCGCGTGAGCAGGCTCAACGCAGTACTCGAATCGGAGAACCGTGAGCTGCGCGAGGAGGTCAGGCGACTGGAGATCGGCAGGTGAATGACAAGGTCGACATCGCGTATCACGTGCTGAATGACGTCAGGAGGAACCTGCACTCGGGCCTGATGACGCCAGGGTGGGTCGAGAGGAACGGGTCGTACGTCGTGACCATGCTGAACGTCGCCGCGGCAGGCCTCGCGCCCGCGCCCGACCTGCAGAAGAGGATCGAGCTCGCATCGAGGATGGCCGGCGGGGACATGTGCCACGACGCGCTCGACGAGATAGACGGCGTGCTAAGGGAGCTCGAGACGGCGAAGCTGGTCCGCGAGCTCTGACGCAACTATTCGTATTCCGCGTCTATCCTCGTGCTCTCGGGAAGGTGCAACCTTCTGACCAGCTTCCTGAGACTGTTCGGATCCCTCAGCCACGCGATCCCCCTGGCGTTCCTCACGGGCTCCATGCCGAAGTACAGGGTGCCGTCGCCAGTCTTCCAGTCCTCGTCGTACATCAGCTCTGCGAGCACGTCGGAGTCCGATATCCCTGCAGCCCTCTTGATGTCGTCGTGCAGCATGCTCCCGTTCGCGACGTACGCCCTGTAGTCGGGTTCGCGCCTCCGCGCCACCACGATCCTGATCCCCATCCCGTTGCCCCTGACGACGTCCATCTCCTCGACCGTCGGGTTGACGTAGAGCGGGTGCCTCTCGCCGTCGCTCGACAGCGCCCACGAGTGCCGTTCCTCAGTGACTGGACCGTCATCCCTGTACCTGCCCTCGAGGTCGCCCTTGCGAGCCGGCTCCCCGTCCACGTATATCGTGGCGTCGTCCGGGAGCCTGTGGTAGAAGTCCTTCTTCTGGAACTGGAACTCGAACCGTCTCTTCTGGATGCTCTGTCCCGCCTTCCGACGGTACACGAGCTCGATAGGCATGTCCACTGGCGGATTGACGTAGGACTCGCACAGCTCGCGGAATCTCATGGCTGCTCGACCTCCTGAGCGTCGAACTCCACCGTGACCTCGCCCTGCTCGCTCGCGTCGATCTTCCTCACGGTGACCTCCCTGGCCTCGAACCTCGCGTCCCACGAGACCGGCTGCAGCGTGACCTTCCCGCCCACCTCCAGGTTGTCGTTCACGGCATCGTCGTAGGCGGTCATGTCGGTCTCGACCCTGCCGTCCATCCTGCTCGAGAGGACGAACGCGCCCTCGCCCCTGGCGACGGCCCTGTACCAGTGCCCGTAGTTGCTCATCTCCCCAGGCTTGCCCACCTTGACGGCGAAGCTCTCGTAACCCGAGAGTGCCTCCCAGTCCTTCACCGGCTTGTTCGGCTTCTCGTGCGCTCCGAGGAAACCCTCGCAGATAGAATCGAATCTCATGACTCACGCCCTCCGTTTCAGCTATTTATTGAAATTATGATAACAATATTTAAAGAATATTCATAAATACATATACTATATGATAGAGGGAGAATTAATAATTGGAGAAATATTATGAATGAGAAGATCATCGAAGAGTTGAAGACAGTCCCATCTGGTTCTGTGGCCGTGTGCAAGAGACAGGGAACATCATATTATCGCTTATACGCATATGTGATGGAGGAGACGAAGAATTTCCCGGAGTGGGCGAACTTCGCATACAGGAAGCAACACGTGGAGAATGGGATGACTGAGCCCTCGAAGTGCGGTTGTGGGTGCGGCGAGACGCTCAGGAACCACAAGAAGCGTTTCCTGTCGGGTCACGGCAACAGGTCCGCTGAGGTGAAGGCACGCAAGGTGAGTTCGTACATGGAGCGCACGGGATACGAGAACCCCTCACAGAATCCTGACGTCAAGGCCTCGAAGGAGACAACGTGCGTCGAGCACTATGGTGCAAAGCATCACATGCAGAGCGAGAGGGGATATTCTGAGTACAAGGCAAAAATGGTGGAGAGGATGGGAGTCGAGAACCCGTTTCAGCTCGAATCAGTCAAAGATAAGATTCATCAGAAGATCTGGCCAAAGCGTCACGAAGTATACGCTAAGCGTAGCCTCATGAAATCCCAGAACTTCTACGACAGAATGAAGATTGAGCTTGCTGACAAATTTGAACCACTTTTTTCCAAGGATGAGTATCATGGGTCTGAACATGATTATTCGCTTAAGTGCATAAGGTGTGGCAGGATAGTCAATGTGAAAGTTCTAACACTTGCGTTGCCTCCGAGATGTCTCGTGTGTGACCCTGTACCAATAGAAACTGGATCATCGGAGATAGAGATAGAACTCAGATCGTTCGTAACATCGCTTGGTGTGGCAGCAAAGTTCAATGATAGGACACAGATACAACCACTCGAGCTCGACGTGTATTTGCCTGAGCACAGTCTTGCGATAGAGCTAAATGGTTTGTATTGGCACACAAAGATATCAGGAGGAAAAGATGATAATTATCACCTCAACAAGCTAAAAAGATGCACAGAGAAAGGTATCAGGCTCATTCAGATATTCGAGGACGAGTGGCGGTACAGTAAAAACATAGTTAAGGCAAGAATCAGGAATGCTCTCGGTATGCAGAGGTTCTCTGTGGGAGCGAGGGAGTGCCAGATCGTACAGGTAGATAAGGAGACGAAGAACAAGTTCCTCGACAAGTACCACATGCAGGGTCGCGACAAGAGTGTGACCATGTACGGTCTTCACTACAGAGGAAGACTGATTGCTGTCATGACTTTCAGTGGGTTACGCAAGATCATGGGTCGGAACAGGATGGTCAACCAGTACGAGCTCATGAGATTCGCTACGCTGTCGAACGTGACTGTGAATGGTGGGGCGGGTAGACTGCTCGTCGAGTTTATCAGGAAGAACAATCCAGATAGGATATTCACGTACGCTGACAAGAGATGGTCAGAGGGAAACCTATACAAGAAACTTGGATTTACCCAACTGGAGGACTCGAAACCTGGATATTGGTATACAGATGATTACAAGACTAGGTATCACAGGGCGGGATTCATGAAGGCTCGTCTCGTGAAGCAGGGAGGCGATCCAAACAAGACGGAGATTGACATAATGATAGATCGAGGTTACGATCTTGTGTACGACTGTGGCAACATGGTGTTTGAGTGGACGCCGAAGCAGTAAATAAAAGAGTCCAGGATTACTCCTGGACTTATTTTTCTTTATTGATTTTAAATTGAATATTCTATTTCAGTCTGTTCTGTCTTTGGTCTGTGCCACTCGAACACGAGCGTGCCACAGTCGTATATCTTGTCGAACCCTCTCGACTTCATTATCTCCCATTCTGATCGCTTGTCTTCTGGGTCACTGACGAGAGTGTGCCTCATGAATCCAGATCTGTGCATTCTCTTAGTATAGTCCTTCATGTACCATTGACACGGCGCAGAGGCATTCTTCAACACGAATCCGAGTTTTTTATACAGGTTTCCTTCGGACCAACGTCGGTCAGCGTATGACAGGACCATGTTTGGGTTGAAATTATTCAGGAAGTGCTTGAACATCCTGTCGGCTCCTCCACTGACATTGACGTTGTTCATTGACGCGAACCGTATGAGCTCATACGAATCCTTTACATTCCTTCTCCCTGTGATATGACGCATCTTTCCGAACGTCATCACGGACAGTAGCCTGCTTTTGTAGAACAATCCGAGGAAAATGCTCGTCGACCTGCATTCTCCCTGTATGTGGTATTTCTTCAAGAATTTATTCTTTAGAGCTGCGCTTATTGATCGTATTTCACACTTTCTCGCTCCTATATTGCATATGCCTTTGGCCAGTATGTTGCGCAGCCTGGACTTCACTATGTTTCTCTTCAGGTTCCACTCGTCCTCGAACACGTGAACGAGATGCAGTCCAGCTTTGTTACAGAGCTCTGTCTTGTATTTGTGTGCTATCGGTCTTGTGCCGTTCTTGTACGAGTGCCAGTACAGTCCGTCGAACTCGATCGCCAGATTGTGACTTGGTATCACCATGTCGAGCTCGAGAGGTTGTATGATTGTCCGATCATTCATCAAAATGTTATTCACGCCTATGTGAGTCAAAAATTCATGTATTTCTCTGTGACCGCTACTCACGACTGAAGAACACAGTGGGCAGTGGGGCAGCGAGCCGTTCTTTCTTGTGTGACGGTACACATGGTCGAATTCCTGGTTACATTTGAGACACAGCCACCTGTATGATTTTCCTATGCCATCCCAGTCATTCATGTCAAACAATGGTCTAACGAGGTGCTCGAATTTTTCCATGGATTTCACTACCCGCGCCTTTGACACCAACAGTCTGGATTTTTCTCCGGCTGTAGTGTTGAATGAATTGCTCACGCCGTATTTTTCCATGATAGTCTTATCTCTTTTCTGTCGCAACGCGTCCATCTCTTCTCGTGATTTTTCTCTCCATGTCTGTCGGACTTTTTCTTTTACCGATTCAAGCTGAGACGCACTTGTTATACCATAACCATATCGTTCTTCGGCATTGTTACGCATCTTATTCTTGACGTCCTCTGACTGCATAATGTGATCAACGCCATATTTTTCATTACATGTGGTGATCCGTTTTTCTGTCGTGATAGCTGATGTCATGTTACATTTCGCTGAGCAGTATTTCCTGTAATCGCGATCCTGCTCATCATACTTGATTATCTGACCACACCGACATTTTGGCTTCTCTCTGAGATCCCTCGCGATGATGTGACAGGCTTCAACTCTGCTCATTCCGTTTCTTGATATTCCTCTTGATTCTACCATCTGCTTGAGCGTGTTCAGTTCTGCGATGGTCATCTTCAGCATGATCCTGCCATCGATGCATGCCCTCGCTTTCTCGACGATCGATCCTTCATCAGCATATGGAAGTTCGATATCGATGGGGATTTCGATGATTCTCCCGTAGTACGTACGCATGCAGGCTACGCTGCAGAACGAGTAGCGGTAATCCTCGATCGGGGTCTCGTACGACCTGAACAGAGCTTTTGTCTCTGTCCTGCAGTTCGGACACTTGTGACTCTCATGGATATCGTGCATGACGCAGAATAGTCTATGCGACATGGTCTCTGACGGATCCAGGAAGCTCGTAGCTTCCATGATGCTCTTCAGCAGTTCTTCATCCGTATCATGCAGGTATTCTTTCGTGATGTATCGAGGTTTCTTGATCTCTAACAGTTTTGCTATCTTCGTCTTCATGTCTCGTTCCCTTTATTATTAAACTTAACATGAATGTATTTATAGATTTATAAATGAATAATTCATCAAAGTACTATGTTTGATCAAAATATTTTATAAAATAAAAGAGTCCAGGATTGCTCCTGGACTCTTGGGTTATAAACTGATTGTTACCAATCAGTTATGTGTTTAGTACGTGAAGATTCTGCTGTCACTGTTGTTTCCGAGCAGCCCGACATTGGTCAGGTGTTGGACGTTCACAAAGTGATAATACTGACCGGCGTCGTTGAACAGGTGTCCAAGGATACCGTAGCGTGTCCTCACCCCGATGCGCGGGGAGAAGTTATCAGGACCGATAGCTCTCATGAGCTGTACCGGGATATACGGGCAGAGAATTATGCCCGAGTCGTACGGGGTCGGACCCTTGTAGCCGAGCAGCGCGTAGTTGCTGTTGGCGAAGGTGTCGCGGTAGACCGTGATGGCGCCTGAACGGAGGGTGCCGACTTTGGCGATGCCGACCGAACCGGTGTTCACGTTCACGTTGCCGACCTTGTCGAACTGGAAGTCGCCGACGCGCTCGAGGAGGGCTGTGACCTTCGGGCTCGCGATCGCGAACGAGGCTGGGCCGCGGCGCGTCGTGATAGCGATGGTGTTCGCCTTGTCGAGGATGTGCGTGTAGAACGTGCCGATGCGCTCGAGCTGGTTGCGGCCGTCAGCCGACAATGGGGACCAGTTGGAGTACTTGCCGCCCTGCAGCGCGGACTTGACCATCTCGGTGAGGAGCTGGCGGTCCATCTCGGCCGCGATCTCGTAGCTCA
>SESG01014661.1_pt1 | contig 19050 bp, 15 predicted proteins | sample 3171421 | NCBI WGS metagenome assembly SESG01 (sample SAMN10866946, study PRJNA518727) | freshwater metagenome | biome: subpolar coniferous forest; feature: holomictic lake; material: water; isolation source: holomictic Lake 227, 6 m and 8 m depth | place: Canada: near Kenora, Ontario | collected... | reverse complement strand
GATGCCAATAACCAATAACCAACAACCAACAACCAACCAACAACCAATAACCAACAACCAATAACCAACAACCAACAACCAATAACCAACAACCAATAACCAATCCCTAATCCCCAATCTCCAATCCCTACTAACGGTAGCCGACCCCTGCAAAGCCGACCCAGTGTTTCACCGAAGCGCCGGCTGTGACCCCCATTTTCAGATCGGTGACGGGGATTGGCTTCTCAGCATAAGATGTTGAGTAACCTATAAGCACTCCTTCAGAGGGTTTAGACCTGAGCTGTATTTCGAGCTGCATCAGGGTAAGCAGCCCGAAAGGGACCGAATACCTGCCGCACCATGTCCACTTGTAGTCATGATAATTCGTGTCGCTCAACACGAACGAATTAAAGGTTTTAACCTTATTTTCGGTGACAGAGCCTGTCAGGCTAGATCTGATGATGTCAAAATCATGGGCAACTGCTTTGTAATAACCAGCCGTATCGCATCCATAGAAGGCATAATTGCTTCCACCCCAGCCTTCACAACCATAGTGAACCGCATCGCTTGAGACTACGATTGCAAAATCCCTGCCGATCCTGAGGTCTGCCGAATTATATTCGCTCAGGCCATATAAGGCTGAAGCAAGGGTCCCGGCAAGACTTTTCATAGTTGCATATGACATAGGCGGGATAAGGATGGGGATTATTTCAACATTTTTGTTGTAGTACTGCAGGAAGGGGATGAGTGCCTCAACCGAATGTTCCGAATCCATCAGGCTATCGCTTACCATATAAGTTGAACGAGGCAGTTTGTTCATGATCACTTCCCTGAGGCCTGAAACTTTAACCGGGCCGTATGGACTCTGCCAGTATTCATAGTTGTCAAACACCATCTTGTCCTCGATCCCGAATTTCTTTGCCTTATGTGCAACGCCGAGGATGATAACCGTTCCGGCCTTCACGTTTGATAGCACAGCGGGGTATACCCATCCGGCATAACTATAATCGTCATGTGGAGAAATGGCGAGTTTCCATGAAGTGAATTTGCGGATTCCGTTGGCGTCAAAAGCCTCGGTTATTTTTCGCTGCTGAAGCCTTGTGATCCGTTTGACGATAGAATCCATTTGCCAGGACCGGGTTGCAAAACCTACAGGATCAACCGGTTTACGAAGGCGTGGCTCTGCTGACAAGCTAAGCAAAAGCAGCAGAATGGCCGGTGCAACAAAAATTTTTGTGATAGATCTCATGTTAGGCGGAATAAGGATAAATTTGCGGACTGAAAATAGCCAATTATTCTGTAAAGTTAATGCATCCCGATGAATGAAGGAACCAACGGTTCATGTTTTCTTGAGAACCAGCCGAATTTCAGATCCCTCGGCGGATTAAAGACGTTAAGCGGAAAGACGTTCAGGAAGAATATGGTTTACCGCAGCGGTGCGCTCAATAAATTGAGCACTTCTGATGTGCAGAAACTCGAAAAGGCAGGTCTGGCCCTTATCATTGATTTCAGGTCTGACCGGGAAGTTGAAGCTTATCCAAGTGTTAATATCCCGACAGTGAAGGAAACCCTGAGGATCATCATTCCTGATCAGGCGAGGGAAGAGGCGATGAATTGTTTTGATAATAATGATGCGCATGGGCTGGAGCAGATCCTGGTGATTGATTACCGCAGGATGATCAGGAACGAGAGCGATAAATTTGCCGTATTTTTCAGGATACTGGAAAGTACTGCAGATCTTCCCCTGGTATTTCATTGTGCTGCGGGCAAGGACCGTACAGGGATTGCTGCAGTTTTATTTCTGAATTCACTTGGTGTGGATGCTGAGAGTATAAAGGAGGATTACTTTATAAGTAATTTGCGGCTCAGGGCTTTAGCCGACCGGCTTGTGAAAAAAATGTCGGAGGATGGAAAACAGGGAGAGATCATCAGGCCTATGATGGAAGTGAGGCATGAATACCTTAAAGCCGCAATGGACGAAATCGAGGTTTCGTTCGGAGGCATGGAGACCTATCTGAACGACGTGCTGCAGGTAGATTCTGAACTTCTTAAGGAAAAATATCTTGAATAATATGGAGCTGGCCGACTGTCTTAAGTTTGCAAACGAAAACCCGGTCTGTTTCCTGGCAACCTGTGAACAGGGACTGCCTAGAGTCCGGTGCATGGGATTCTGGTTTGCCGACGAAACAGGTTTTTATTTTCAGAGTGGAACCACAAAGGAATTGCACCGGCAAATCCAGTCAAACCCGAATATTGAGGTCTGCTTTTATAAATCATCAGGCATGATAGGTGAAACCATGAGGGTAAGTGGTAAGGCAGAGTTGGTTTTCGATGAAGAATTGAAAAAAAAAGTTATCAGGGACCGGCCTTTCCTGAAGAGTTTCGGACTGGACTATGATAGTCCCCAGCTGACCATTTTCCGCATCGCCAGCGGTCGTGTCCACTTTTGGAATATGCGGTCGAATTTTACTCCAAAAAAATATGTTTACTTCGGGGACGAAGGTCAGTGGTAATTTATCCGCAGATTCTCACACCGTCACAGGGAGTATTTTGAGCCTGTAACCCACGCCTGGTTCAGTTATCAGCAGTTCAGGAACAGCAGGTTCGTTCTCTATTTTTTTTCTAAGCTGTGCGATATGTACCCTCAGGATTTGTGCATTGTCGGCATAGGGTGCGCTCCAGATCTCCCGGCTGATGTAAGAATGTGTCAGCACTTTACCTGCGTTTCTGATAAAGATCAGCAGAAGAGAATATTCCGTCGCAGTAAGTTTGACTTCTTCCTTGTTGAGCTTCGTAACTCTACTGTTTATGTCAACCTCAAGTCCGCCGGAACGGAACACAGGTGACTCATCCATCCTCAGAGAATGTCGAATCGCAACCCTGATCCTTGCAAGCAGTTCACCTGCATTAAAAGGTTTGGTCACGTAGTCATCAGCCCCTGAATCAAGAGCTTCAATCATAACACCCTCATCGTCCTGCACAGTAAGTACCACTACCGGGACTCCCGACCATTCGCGTAACCGCCTCAGCAGGCTTAAGCCACTTTCATCAGGCAGCCCGAGGTCGAGCAGGATAATGTCTGGATGATTAAGGGTCACCCCGAGCATGCCCTCTTTTGCCGTTGAAGCTTCAAACACCTTATATTCGTTGGATTCCAAAGTCATCCTGAGAAGTCTGCGTATCTGGGACTCGTCATCAATGATCAGTACTTTATATTTAATCCTGCTTTTTTCCATATCACTCTTCGGCTTTAAAAATCATTGTAATACTTAATCCTCCGCCTGGTTCATTAGCTGCTTTAATAAATCCTCCGTGAGCTTCAACGAAAGCTTTTGCTATTGCCAGTCCCAGGCCTGTTCCCCCGCTTTTTGAACCGGGAACCCGGTAAAATTTCTCAAACAAATGCGAAAGATTTTCCTCAGAGACCCCGGGGCCGTTGTCATGAATTGTCAAAGATACCCTATTTGATGGCTCATTAAGACCTGAAATCCCTATAGCTGTTCCAGCGGGTGTATACATGATCGCATTCCTGAGTATATTTACTAACACCTGCCTCAGAAGGCTGATGTCGGCTTTAATCATTGGCAGGTTTTCGGGCATTGTGATAATCAGCCTCGAACCAGAGAGTTCTGATTTCATGTCTTTTACTACCAGGCCTGTAAGATCGGCAAGGTCGCAGTACTGCATGTTGAGTCTCAGCATCCCCGACTCAATTCTTGACATGTCAAGGATATTTTCAACCAGGTTGTTCAGCCTGGTTGAGGCTGATTCGAGTTCAATACAAACCTGCCTGCGCTTTTCCGGTTCCGAAGCTGTGCGGGGGTCGTTGAGATTGTCGACAGCTGCAGAAATAATTGATATCGGAGTGCGAAGTTCATGGGAAACACTGTTCAGAACTGCCTGGAATAATTTCTCTGAATGAGCCAGAAATCCTTTCTCCATCGCTGATTCCATACTTATCTCCCTGCCTAGTGTGGATGCGAGAATTGTCAGAAATGATTTGAACAGTATCATTTTATCTTCATCCGATTGTACGTCGGCCGGAAGCCTTATCCCGATGATCCCGATAGTTTCCCTGGGTTCCCTGAGAACCAAATATGTTATTCCTTCGGGAGAAGTTTGAGAGTCGGAATCCCTGCCAAGGTTGGCATTGAGAAAGAGTTTGGCTGCAAGTGAGAAGCCTTGGGCGCTATGAATATCTGCGTTTCCGAAGGGAGTTGCTTCAAGACTTCGGCCATGCCTCTCCCTGAGGTAAATTACCGGCTCTCCGCCAACATGTTTTTTCAGCACTTCACCTGTGATCCCAACAACTGAGGGGATCGAAGTTGCATCGTTCATGGATTCCAGGAAATCATAAAGAATGCTTAGTTTTTCCTGGCTGTTCTGAAGGGTGGTTTCGCTTTTTCTTATACGTGTGATAAGGATCACATAAACCACGGCAACGAGCAGGTCGGCTATATTGGCAAAGAGGTCTTCGAGATCATGGATGCCAAAGGTAAAGAGGGGTTCCTGGAAGAAGTAATCCCATAAGGCCACATTAAGGATGGCAGCGAACATCAGCGGCCAGCGGCCCAGGAAAAGGGCAAGCAAGGCAACAACCATGAGCAGAATCAGGCCAATGCTTACAGTACCTATCAGTGCAGTCAGCGGAAAACAAACTGCAGCGGTAATCCCCATAACGAGGAATGCGATAATATATTCACTGAAATCCGACCTCGAAGGATATTTCCAAAACCTGGTTCCCGTCATATATGGGATAAATCTCATTCAAACCTAATAAAAATAGTGATACTTGTCTAACAATTATTATCCAGGGCTGTTGGTGGCTGCAAAATAACTGAATTCAATATAAAGGGCCGATAAACGTATTGCCCCGGCATATAAAGATTTACTAAAGCCTGAATGTATTTTCGCGGTAAAAATGGATCATTCGAAATTTTCGTAATTTTATCTCGTTATTTTATTAACAGAACTTTTTCTATGATCTCAAGATATTCAATATTCATCTGCCTCGTTTTTCTGATTGCAGTTTCAGCCTGTAATAAGGGCGATACCGTTACCAACACAACTTACAGCTACGCAGGAGCGGGAAGCGTCGGAGATGTGCTCAATTTTACCGTGAATGAAAGCGTCATGAGCTATACCGTATATAATGAATCGAGCAAACGATACAGCAACGGTTCTATTACAGTATATACCAATGAACTTAAAGGTTTGTACAAAGTGTATTCAAATGGTTCATTTTACTACGCTGTTGAAATTCCCGGACAGATATTTACGGGGAATTTTCCGACTGCGAGGATGAATAATGACCTTGCATTCGCAACGAGTCTGCAGTCAGGGGCTTCCAATCCCAGGATATTCGGCAATTACGTTTATTTTCATGTAGGGAACTCAGCTGTTAACGGGAGTACGCTCAACAGGGAATGGGGTATTTTAACTTTGCTGTCTGACGGCAGATGGAGCAGGCAGGGATACTGTAACGATACCGGTTCGATGCCAAAATTGATGCCTGATGAATATGCAGGTGTCGTCCCTCCTGCAAATCCTTCTGATTCAGGAGCATGGAGTGTTAATAACATATTTCCCAACCGCTTGAACATGGTTCAGTTCAACTCGGTTGATTCAATTACGGGATTTACCTATGCGAGTGACAGCGGGTCTGTTCTTGTAGTTGACTTTGGTTACAATCGTGGGTTTTTAATGGGTCTTAAACTTCAGGATGGTGATCAGAATGCAATTAAAGGGAGTTATGGCTATGCGGATGCAACGTATAACCGTGTTACTGCGGGCGGAAAATTCTCATTCAATGATACCTCACATTATGTGAGCTGGTGGAGGGCCGATTCCTATGGAAAAGTAACGAACGGAGTTTTCGGAATTTTATACCAGTGTCCGGTACTAAAAAATGTATATTATGCGAAAGATGTAATATACGGAACCGATACGGTTGATTTTTACACCCTGATTTCAGGGCAGTATTTCCTTGAGTTCCAGTTCGGAAACAACAAATTCAGGTCCTGCGGGATGGGAGGACGGCTACCATAGGGGATCAGATTTTTTCTATCAATCCTTTTTCCCCGTCGAGCCTTACACGGTCACCGGTTTTCAGAAATTGTTTTGCCCCTTTAGCGCCTACTACTGCAGGTATACCGTATTCCCTGGCGACGACTGCTCCGTGTGAAAGCGGACTTCCGATCTCGGTGATCAGGCCGGAAATAATACTGAAATAAGGAGTCCAGCCGATATCGGTAAAAGACGCTACCATGATCTCACCTTCCCTGAGCTCTTCAGCATCATCCAGTGAATGGATGATCCTGACACTTGCCTCAGTATTGCCACTGCTGACCGGAATGCCTGTAAGCTGTCCTTCCTTAAGCTCAAACACCTGCTCTTCCTCGAGAGGTTCGGGTATTCCAAAACTTACCTCTTCAAAGATGAGTTTGTCGGCTTCAGGTAAAAGTTCCCGCCTTCTTGAGGCTTTTATTTTCCAGGCTTCGTCACGATCCGAAATAAGATGGCCGATCTCCTCATGTGTAAGAAAGTAGACCTGGTCTGGGTCATCGAGAAGTCCTCCGGCTGTAAGTTTGATTGAAAGGGACTGGTATCCTTTCCTGACCGTGTCGACCATTTTGATCGATAATGCTTTGGTGATCTCACGCCTGGCCACAGCTTTTCTTGCAGTCGGGATCATTAACTTCAGGACCTGTCTTGTAAGCGGCCTGAGTTTGCTCATGGCAGCTGAGATCTCTGCTTTTGCATTGTGGAGTTTATGTTTTACTTCCCCGGCTTTAACCCTTGTCTGAAGGATTTGTATAAGTTTGACAGGCTGGTCTCCCCAGGTTTTTTCCCTGAGCTCTGATTCTCTGACACAGCGGTGCCCATGCCTTTCAAGAAATAGCCTGAACATTTCAGATATCTCTTCAGGTGCAGTTTTCTGCAGCAGGCCGAGCGCTTCAATTGCGCTGCATGAGATAAATTGCCGGCAGAACTCTTTATGTGACCAGATCATCATGGCAAACCGCTCAAGAGTTTTCACCGCATCGGCGCTCTCGATCTCCGGTATGTCAAGCAGCAGCATGGTTGCAAAATGATGATCGGCCGCTTCGGGCCTTCTTTTGTCGCCTGTCAGGATACGCATGAAAGCCGAGTACATGGTTCCGCTCTGGGCTGATGTCATCAGGTGATGGCCAAAACCGATCCCAAGAAGTTGCCGGCCTTCTTCAAGTTTTTTGTGCAAAATAGCGGGTTCCATGCTGGTGTCAATGTGGAAGCCAGCTTCAAGTTTCCTGAGCTTTTCAAGGTATTTTGCCGCCCGCGTTGTACTGAAAATCTGTTTTGCGAAATTGAACACCCTTACCGGCAATGCCACTTCAGGTTCGGCAGTCAGTCCGGGAAATACCTTTCCGCTAAGGGCATATTGAACATCATCGGGAGTGTTGAGCCATATCCTTTTGGGATAATCCATCATATGGCTCATATTGATGAACAGGCGGTTGTAGAACATCTGGATGTAACGCGGGCCTTTGCGGTCTTTCATCCTGAAAGCCCCGGCCCGTTCGGCCAGAAGAACCATGCCGTAATCGATTGCTTCGGCGCACACCGAATACGTCAGGGGTGTTGCAACCCCTGGCATCATCTCGCCTATATTACCCAGTGTCCATATTTCGCTGCTTCCTCCTTTGACTGTATCCAGTTCGTTGAAGTGCACATCAGAGAGCGCTGTGACTGGCCTTACTTGCAGCCACTGCAGGGTTCCATGCTGGTCGACCGCCCATTCCATATCAACCGGGGTCTTGAAAAAGTCTTCTGCTTTTTTAGCACCCTGCAGTATCTGTGTCAATAGCGAGGCAGTAAGCAGGTGGCCGTTTTTTCCTGCTTCTTTTTCTATGTTTGAACCACTGCGGAAGAGTTCGTAATGGCAGGCATCCTTTTTCCCGCTTACAAGATCCTCTCCATGCCCCTGGATGGCATCTATCAGAAGTTTATCGCGGCGATTGTTTACAGGGTTAACCGAAAATACCACCCCTGCGACTTTTGCATCGACCATGTTCTGAAGAACAACCGATATCCTCAGGTCAGCTTCTGACAGCAAATTCCCGGCATATGATTTTACACGTCCTGCGCTTGCGGCATCAACACATTTTATGATTGCCGATTTGATTTCATCAAAGGATTTCAGGTTGAGGAATGATTCGAACTGGCCTGCGAAGGAAGCGGCGACACCGTCTTCACTTACGGCCGAAGACCTTACTGCCTTTGGCCCGGGCCCCAGTGCGGCGAGATGTTGTTTAATGACATCGTCGCGGAGTTCCTCCGGTTCAGGATGCAGCAATACGACGGCATCGGGTACCTTATAACCAAGCTCTTTCAGTATTTGCAGGCCTTTAGCCTTGCCTCCTACAGGATGGGAATCTATTTCGTGAAGCTTTAGTATCACTTACCGCAAGTCTGCATCAGTCGATATTATACTTGTCTTTATGGAAGCCGAATTCCACCATACCTAATCCGTCAACACCATCAAATTTATAAGTGCCTATAGCTTCACGCATCTGGTATTTGCCATCCATCATATATGGAAAATGGCCGTTCCTCCGGAATTCAACCTTGTGTTTTGCGCCGCTGCGGCAGATGATATCAATAAACCCATGATCGGGCAGGAGTTTGTTGCGTGAGATAGTCTCAAGGTCGGTACATTCAATGATAGCATCAGTATGACCGTCGGGATGGGTGATGAACCCGGCAGTAAGCCTTCCGAGAAATTCCCATTTGATTGTGGTAACAGTCCAGTGCATACCGGCTTCTGATATTCCAGTGATCCAGTAATGCCTGTCCCAGGTAAGCCAGGTCCTTGAACCAAAGGAATGATCGCGTGATGCCCTCATCTCAAAGGGATATACCTGGTCGTCCAGAGAAATAGTACCTTTAAAAACACCGGTTTGCTCGTAATGAGTCTGATGTGTATCCTTCATATTGAAGAAGAATTCCTTCGTCCATTTTTCCCCTGCAATTGCCTTCGCAATCATCCTCTGGTCGGAACTCCTGGCAAAATCATATAGTTCATGTTCCCCGATAAATAAAAGGTCTGTCTTGCAGGCATAAGATTTACCGCTCTCATCGGTAACAGGACCGTCATAGGTGATCTTCCATTCCTTGCCTACCTTTGTATTCTCCCATTTCAGGCTGCCCATCTGAAAACCGGTTCCGTCGGGACCCGGGTCTGTCTTTAAACCGAAAAATCCCCTTCCCTTGATGAAAAAATCGAACCACCACTCATGCTGGCGCTTTGGACCTCTGAAAGCCATCCTTGCGATAAACGCATTACCAGCTTTGTCGCCCCCGTAGAAATAGGAGCTGTCGTTAGGGTAAGGCTGAGTGAGATCAACATGTTTTTGTTCAAGATATTCAACCGGAAACAACCTGTTCTTGGTTCGTCTCACCATCTGGCGGGCGATAAGGTACTTCAGCATAGGAAATAATTTTTAGGCCGCAAACTTAGGTTTTTTCAATGAATTGCCGAAATTTGATGTTTGAACAGCTTCCTAAATATATTGTAAATGATACTATTTCAAAGATATACTCTGTTGGTAATTTTATTTATGATGTTCTCTGGCGGCTTTAATGCTGTTGCTGAGGGGCAGGACACCCTTAAAAATCAGTTCTGGAGTTATCACTTCCAGCTGACCATCCTGCCCCAATATCATCCCGCCTTCAAAGCATCGTATTCAGGAGAAAACAGCCTTCAGAAATGCGAGGAATCTACGGTCTCAATATCAACAACATTGTTTCTGGGGATGAGGCTTTGGAAAGGGGCCCAGGTCTATTTTAATCCGGAAGCTTCAGGAGGAAGCGGGTTTTCTCAAACCAGGGGTGTTGCCGGCTTCCCAAACGGGGAGGTCTACAGGGTGAGTGATCCTTCGGTTCATGTTTACATTGGACGGCTTTACCTCAGGCAGGTATTCGCCTTGTCAAAAAACTCTCATTATGTCGAAGACGGTTTCAACCAGATCGGGGGCCGTGAACCGGATTCATACATTTCGCTTATCGCCGGAAAATTCAGCATGATGGATTTTTTCGACAATAACACATACAGCCACGATCCGAGAACACAATTTTATAACTGGGCACTGATGGGAAACGGGGCATGGGACTACCCGGCAAATGTCAGAGGATATGATTATGGTGTCGCCCTTGAATTTGCCAGGCCGAAATGGGCTGTACGTGCGGCTTTTGTGACCATGCCCAAGGAAGCTAACGGACAACAGATGCAGTTCAATGTTTCAGAATCCTTTGGCACGGCTGTCGAATTTGAAAGGAAATACAAGCTTGGCAAATATCCCGGGATACTGAGGGCCATGGCATACTTTAACCTTGCCCCGATGGGAAACTACGATCAGTCGGTACAACTGGGTAAAGCACAGGACACTATTCCTGATATCACCCTCACCGGAGCTGAAGGTCGCACCAAATACGGGTTTGGCATCAATTTTGAGCAGAACCTTGGAAGAAACTTCGGAGCTTTTATGAGGGCCGGATGGAACGACGGGCAAAATGAAACCTGGGTGTTCACCGAGATTGACAGGACTCTTACTGCCGGCCTGAATATTGATGGTAACTTATGGAAACGTGATGATGATAATCTGTCGGTGGCCCTTATTATGAATGGAATTTCCTCTCCACATGCGAATTATCTTAAAGCCGGCGGCATGGGTTTCATTATTGGTGATGGAAACCTAAGGTACGCCCCGGAATTCATTGCCGAGATTTACTATTCCTTTCAGTTCTTCGGGAAGCTCCTGTGGATTTGCCCCGATTACCAATTCATCCTGAATCCTGCTTACAACCAGGACAGGGGGCCTGCAAATGCCTTTGGCTTAAGGGTTCATGTCGAAATATAGCAGGCAGGATTTTATAATATTCAATCAATCGCTTCCATGATCTTTTCAACCTGTATCATGGAGTCTTCCCGCATCGTCAGCCTTAGCGCCTGCATCCCGAAATCGTAATAAACTTCTAAGTAAGCCTTGTCTCTTCCTTTAACCAGGCAGCGGCCCTGGATGAAAGCGATGCGATCTCCCTTGTTTTGTATTTTCAGCCAGCTTGAAACAAGTAAGCTGACTTCTGCGCTGTTACCCAGGAAATCCTTAATGTTGAGATATTTTTTACTTGTAAGAAAGGCTTGCGATTCAATAGGGGAGGTGTATAAATCACCACTATTACCTAAAACAGGAAGTATAAAGCGTTTGTTATTTAATGTGGATTGCATTTCCCTTAATTTCCTGATGAAAGTATCATTTACCGCCGCCGACTGCAGCTGCTGTAGTGCGAGTGCGAGCATTAGTGTAACCAGTCTGGCATCAGTGGGACTGTTGAGAGGTTTCAGATTTAAAAACCGGTCATATTCAACTGACGGATCAGAATATTTTACAGCTTTTCTTTTTAGGGCTAAAGCGTACCAGTAGTTAAAATCACTTAGCAGTCGTTTCTCCAGGATTGCCTCATATGGTTTTTTTGCTATAAAAACAGGCAGGATTTTGTATAACTGTTGATACATGCGGATGATTGTATCGATTCCTCCTGCCCTGGGAACGCTGCAGTAATAACGGAAGAGGTTGGATGCTGCATGCTGGCTGTTTGTTGATGAAGCAATGGCAATAGTATATTCTGGAATCTCAAGCACGAATTTTCCAAGGCTGTCAGGATGATTTGTCAAAAAACCTGACCTGAATTCAAGATCACTGATATATCCTGCATAAGAAGTGTCAAGGTACAGGAGGGATAAGGGATTTATGTATTTTTCAACTGAGGCAAGGCCATGGTTTGCTCCATATGTAAGCACCTCATCACATTCAACAGGAAATGACGGCCGTGTTGTGTAAAAAACCGGCTTCGCAAGGAGAATGAGTAAAAATGCTATCCTGAGAAAAGACATTTTCCTGCCATAAAACTACTTGTACGCAGGATTCAACGGAATGTTACCCTTTGATATCCAATACAGCAAGTCTGCCTTTGACTGTTTTCCTGGTCGATTCTACGAGTCAGGGGGTCTGGCCAACGGTAAAAAAGAAGGAAGCTCCCTTTCCAGGTTCCCCTTCTGCCCAGATATGGCCTCCGTGCCTTTCGATGATCCGTTTGGCAGTGGCAAGTCCGACACCTGTCCCGGGAAATTCCTCCTGTGAATGAAGCCTGACGAAAGGCGTGAAAAGATTTGCAGCCCGTGCAGGATCGAAGCCCACTCCATTGTCTTTCACAAAGAATACGGTGTTGCCTTCTTTCTCAAAACTACCCACATGAATGACAGGATCAGGGGTCCCCGATGTATATTTCCATGAGTTCCCAAGCAGGTTTTTCATAACCACCATCAGAAGGCTGTGGTCACCGCTAACCGTCAATTGCTCATCAATTTTTACTTCGATTCTCCGGTCAGGATTATCCTGGAAAATCCACTGCATTACTTTTACGCACATTTCGCTGAGGTCGATGGGCTGGGAATGAATACTGATAGTCCCCGTGCGGGAAAACTGCAGCATATCGTTGATCATCTCGGCCATCGCCCTGGTAGTCGAATGAATGGTTTCAACATAGGATATTCCCGCCTCATCAAGACAATCATGATAATGGTTCCTGAGAAGCTGGGCGCTCATGCTGATATGGTTCAGTGGAGTCCTGAGGTCGTGGGATATGGTGTACGAAAACGCCTCCAGGTCCCGGTTCATGGCGATCAGATGTTCATTAGACCTCCGCAGTTCAGCCTGGGTCTCTGTAAGCTCATGATTCTGCTGAATGGCATTTTCGTAAACCGACAATAACAGGTCAAGGATTTGCTTGCGTTCAGAATTTATTGCATATTTCTGGCCGTTGAAAACAATTTCAAGGACCAGGTCACTGGTTCCCTGGTATCTCAGCTCCCTGTTGGCAAGGAGGTAATTAATACGCGAAAGAAGGTACTTCGGATCAAATGGCTTTGTAATAAAGTTATCTGAACCCGCCTGCAGGCCTTTTATGATATCCATTGAATCCTGCAGGGTGGTAAGCAGGATGATCGGGATGTCTTTCAGCTCTTTCGTGTTCTTGACTTTTTCGCAGAGTTCATACCCGTCCATACCAGGCATCATGATATCGCTGAGGATCATGATCGGAGGATCTTCAAGGGCTGCCTTATAAGCTGAGATCCCGTCAGGAAAATCCCTTACTTTATAATCATGCTTTTTCAGCAGGTGTTTCAACATCATCGCCTGGCTCTTCGAGTCCTCGACGACCATGATATAGCCTTGCCTTTCCCCGGATGCGAACAGATGACTCATATCAGCCCATTTTTACAACGAGGTCGGCCATCCGGCAGGAATAGCCATTCTCATTATCGTACCACGAAATAATTTTTATGAAATTGCCTCCCATCACTTTCGTGAGCTGGGAATCGAAAATTGAAGAATGGGTGTTGCCGATGATGTCCACACTTACAAGGGGCTCTTCAGTGTACTCAAGAATGCCTTTCATCGGGCCGTCAGCAGCAGCTTTCATGGCAGCATTGATTTCTTCCTTCGTTGTTTTCTTCGAAAGTTCACAGGTAAGGTCAATCAGTGAACCATCGGGGGTCGGGACCCTGACTGCAAAACCATCAAGTTTGCCTTCCAGTTCGGGAATTACCAGGCCGATGGCCTTTGCAGCGCCTGTCTTGGTCGGGATGATCGACATAGCAGCAGCTCTGGCACGACGCAGGTCCTTATGAGGGGCATCAAGAATGATCTGGTCGTTGGTATAACTATGGGTGGTGTTCATCAGCCCTCTTACAATTCCAAAATTATCATTTAACACTTTGGCCACAGGTGCCAGGCAGTTTGTTGTACACGATGCATTAGAGATAAACTGCATATCGTGGGTGAGTTTGTCATCGTTGACACCAAGTACAATAGTTGCATCAACATCTTCCTTGTTGTCGGATGGAACGCTCAAAAGCACTTTCTTCGCACCTGCGACAAGATGTTTCCCCATCTTTTCACGGGTACGGAAGATACCCGTGCATTCAAGGATTGTAGTTATACCCAGGGTCCCCCAGGGAAGGTTTGCCGGGTCTCTTTCGGCGATAACCCTGATCTTTTTACCATTGATGACAAGGTAATCCCCTTCAACGGCAATACTGCCCGGGAACTTGCCGTGAACGGAATCATATTTCAGAAGATGAGCCAGGGTCTTGGAATCTGTAAGATCGTTAATAGCTACAACTTCGACATTTTCTTTCTTCAGCAGGGCGCGGAAGGTCAAACGGCCAATCCTGCCAAAACCATTGATACCTATTTTAATTGTTGACATAGTATGTGGAATTTATTAATAAAACATTTCGTGTAAGGCCTCAAAATTACTTATTTTTCGATAAGCTAAAGTAGGAAAAAAAAGGGAAATTTTGATTTCCCGGAAAATTAGCCTAGTTTTAATGTGTGAACAATCTTTACATATTTTTCAAACAATGAGCAAGGTGTATGTAGTTTCCGACGGTTCAGGGCGTACAGCCGAACAAACGCTGATGGCTGCCCTGACGCAGTTCCCCGATTCGGCCGTTGAAGTAGTGCTGAAGGCAGGGATTCGTAATGAAATTGAGATCGAGGACATAATTATGGACGTTGCAGAAGCCAAGGGATTTATTGTACATACCCTGGTGGCGGAAAATCTCAGGGAAGTCATGCACAGGCTGAGCAGGATTCACAATGTGGATGCTATTGACCTGATGGGGCCTCTGCTGTCGAGGCTTTCACATTATTTTGCAAATTCTCCAAAAGGGGAACCCGGATTGTTCTTTAATCTCAACCAGGAGTATTTCAAGCGTATCGATGCAATGCAGTTTGCTTTTACACATGACGACGGGCTCAGGGACTATGATTACGATAAAGCCGAGATCATTCTTGTGGGTGTATCGAGGACCTTCAAAACCCCGTTGAGTATATACCTTGCTTTCAAAGGATGGTTCGTCGCAAATTATCCGATTGTGCTTGGCTCTGACCTGCCTGAGAATCTCAGGAGGTTTGAACATGGCAAAGTGTTCGGGCTGATGACCGAGCCCAATGATCTCTGCAGTTTACGCACTGTGCGTCAGCAATACTTCGGTGGGTTTTCAAGTGACTATGTTTCTCTGAATCAGGTGAAAAAGGAGCTGAACTATGCGATGAAATTCTTCTGTACCTATGAATGGCCGATCATCCGTGTAACCAATAAGCCTATAGAGGAAATAGCTTCGGAAATTTTAACCATCAAGCGAACGATTGACCAGCCGGGGTATGTTCGTAAAAAGTGCAAGGAGTGGTAAACTAATTTGCCCCCGTTTGCATAAATCCTTTAAATTTGTCAACCGTAAACTCATCTTTAATCTGCCATGTCTTCAACAAAATACATCTTTGTAACCGGCGGTGTAACCTCTTCCCTTGGAAAGGGAATCATCTCGAGCTCTATTGCAAAACTGCTGGTTGCGAGAGGGTTTTCGGTAACTATTCAAAAGCTTGATCCCTATATCAATATTGATCCGGGCACACTGAACCCTTATGAACACGGTGAGTGCTATGTGACCGAAGATGGTGCTGAGACTGACCTTGACCTCGGGCATTATGAAAGATTCTCGAGCGTTCCCACCACCCAGGCGAACAATGTGACCACCGGCGTTGTTTACCAGAGTGTAATCAATAAGGAACGAAAAGGGGAATTCCTGGGTGAAACCGTGCAGGTTATCCCTCATATCACCGATGAGATCAAATCCAGGATAAAACTACTTGCGAGCAAACAACATTATGATTTTGTAATCACCGAGATCGGAGGGACCGTTGGTGATATTGAATCCCTTCCATTCATTGAAACTGTGCGTCAGATGAGATGGGAACTTGGAAAAGACAGCGTGGTGGTTCATCTTACGCTGGTTCCTTATCTTGCAGCGGCCGGGGAACTGAAGTCGAAACCCACCCAGCATTCGGTGAAAACCATGCTGGAGCAGGGAGTTCAGCCCGATATCATTGTTTGCCGTACCGAAAAGCACCTTCCCGAAAGCCTCAGGAATAAAATTGCGCTTTTCTGTAATGTCAATCCGTCCTCAGTAATAGAATGCATTGATGCAGAAAGTATTTACGATGTGCCAATCCTGATGAGGCAGGAAAATCTCGATGTGGAGATACTAAGGAAGACCAACATGCCCACCGATGGGATCCCCGACCTTAGGGACTGGGAGAAATTTCTCTTTACTCTCAAGAATCCCACATGCACTTTCAATATCGGGCTGGTTGGCAAGTACGTTGAGCTGAAAGACGCGTATAAGTCAATCAACGAAGCTATTATTCATGCCGGCGTTGCAAATGGCTGCAAGGTCAATGTGATCTCCCTTCATTCTGAATTCATTGATGATAAGAACGTTGCCGGTAAACTTGAAGGTCTCAACGGTATCCTTGTTGCACCCGGTTTCGGGGAGAGAGGGATCGAAGGCAAGATCACAGCGATAAATTATGCAAGAACCCATAACATCCCTTTCTTCGGGATTTGTCTTGGAATGCAATGCGCCGTTATTGAATTTGCCAGGAATGTACTTGGTTTGAAAGGAGCCCATTCAACAGAGTTCAATAAAAAGACTCCTTACCCCGTCATCGATATGATGGAGGAACAGAAGAAAATCATGGGCCTTGGAGGTACCATGAGGCTTGGGGCGTATCCCTGTAAGCTGAGCAAGTCGTCAAAGATCTTCAGTATATACAAAGCTGTTAACATCTCCGAAAGGCACAGGCACAGGTATGAATTCAATAATGATTACCTGGATACTTACATCAAGGCAGGCTTTTTGCCGGTTGGCATCAATAAAAAAGACAACCTTGTTGAGATCATGGAACTTACCACTCATCCCTGGTTCCTGGGAGTGCAGTTTCATCCTGAATATAAGAGCACTGTTGCTAAACCTCATCCACTTTTTGTTGCGTTTATCAGAGCGGCGAGGGATTTCACACCCAGATAACGACAATTTCTTACCTTTGCACCCCCAAACACCACCTTATTGTAAAGCGGGGTTAATCAAATTATTTTCATGGATAATAAGAACACAATAATCGGGCTCGGACTAATCTTCGCGATATTCGTAGGATATACATACCTTATGAGCCCATCCAAGGAACAGCTCCTTGTCCAGAAACGAAGGGCCGATTCAATGTATATGCAGAATATGCAGAAACAGCGCTCACTGATATCTGCCGTTGCAAGAGAAAAAGCTATCGCTGTGTCAAAAGAGAAAGACAAGCTTGCAGCCCGCGGTGAAACTGTCGATTCTGCCACCCTTGTAAGGATGACGATGAAAGGTGAGCTGGGTGTTTTTTCAAATGCAGCTGTAGGGCATGATACTTTTTATACGATTGAGAATGATGTGTTTAAGCTGAAGTTCATCAGCCGGGGAGGAAAAATCGGGCAGGTCGTGCTGAAAGATTACCTCACCTGGGAAAAAAAGCCCCTTGTGCTTATGAGTCCCGACTCACTAAATTTTGGTATTTCCTTTTTCTCGAATAACCGTATAATTAATACAAACCGGCTGTACTTTGAACCCTTCTGGCCCAACCCGGCTCTGAAGGGACAATCAGGAATGAAAGTAAGCGGGAAGGACTCGGTTCAGTTCGGGATGAGAGTGTATACTTCAGCAGGGGATACAGGGTTTAATAAGAACCGGTATATAGAATTCCTGTACACTATCAGGGGGAATGATTATATGCTCAGGTACCAGATTAATTTCAATGGAATGGAACAAGCCATTGATGCAGGAAACAAGTTCCTGGTTCTTACCTGGAATGACCGCCTGAAAAATCTGGAAAAAAGTCAGAAAATGGAGCGGATGACATCCACCATTTATTATAAATATGATCAGGATAAGGTTGATTATATTACCGAGACCAAGGATGAAGAACGTTACCTGAAAAATGAAAAAATCAAATGGTTCTCATTCAAACAGCAGTTCTTCAGCAGCATTCTCATCGCTGATACGTATCTGACCGAGCCGAAGCTGCGTACCGAAGGGAATAATGGTCCAACGATGTACCTGAAATCAATGTTTGCCGAGGCAGGTATCCCGTTCTCGGTGAATGAAACAAAATCGGTCGGGATGTCGATGTATTTCGGCCCTGATAAATTTTACACCATGCGGTCCTATCATCTGGACCTGGAGAAGCAGATACCTCTGGGGTGGAGTTTTTTCCTGATGGCATGGATCAATATTTATGCAGTGATCCCGGTGTTTACCTTTTTCGGGAACCTCGGATGGAATTACGGGATCATTATTCTCATCCTGACAATTCTCTTAAAAATCGTGCTCTTCCCCATTGCATATAAGACCTACAAATCATCAGCGAAGATGAGGGTGCTGAAACCCGATATCGATGAACTGAGCAAGAAATTTCCGAAGAAGGATGATGCAATGAAAAAGCAGCAGGCGACAATGGATCTGTACAAGAGGGCAGGAGTCAATCCCATGGCCGGCTGTATTCCCATGCTTTTGCAGTTTCCTATCCTGATTGCAATGTTCAGGTTTTTCCCTTCTTCAATTGAATTGAGACAACAGTCGTTCCTTTGGGCTACGGATCTTTCATCATATGATTCGATCTGGACTTTCCCTGCAGGATTCAGTATCCCCTGGTACGGTAACCATGTTAGCCTGTTTGCCCTGCTGATGACTATCTCAAGTGTTCTCTACACCCGCATCAACGACCAGATGATGGGAAGCACACAGCAGCAGATGCCTGGTATGAAGACCATGATGTATATGATGCCTGTGATGTTCCTTTTCTGGTTCAATGATTATTCTTCGGGCCTTAGCTATTATTATCTTCTCGCAAACCTGCTGACCTTTGCCCAGATCTACCTGATCCGCGCTTTTATGGACGAGAAGAAACTTCACGCCCAGATCGAAGCGAACAAGAAGAAACCGGTTAAAAAATCAGGATTCCAGAAACGGCTGGAGGATATGGCCAAGCAGCGAAACCTGCCGGCGAAGAAAAAGTAAGTCTACCGGGCTTCGCCCTGGTTTCTGGTACTTGGTTCTTGGCTCTTCGTTATTGGTTATTGGTTGTTGGT
>SESG01024020.1_pt1 | contig 19078 bp, 20 predicted proteins | sample 3171421 | NCBI WGS metagenome assembly SESG01 (sample SAMN10866946, study PRJNA518727) | freshwater metagenome | biome: subpolar coniferous forest; feature: holomictic lake; material: water; isolation source: holomictic Lake 227, 6 m and 8 m depth | place: Canada: near Kenora, Ontario | collected... | reverse complement strand
AGTGGGATTTTGAAAGCAACTTGTTATTATTTATCCGACTTTTTTACAGGAATCAACAGGATACTTCGATTATCGCCTTGAAATCAGCAAGACTCTCTGTTATAGGTTTGACCAAAGCAAAAAAGGAGGTTTTGATATGCCAGAAATTATTAATGTTCATGCTCGGGAAATACTGGATTCCCGGGGAAATCCAACCGTTGAAGCCGAAGTTACAACAATTGCAGGTGTTACCGCAAGGGCGGCTGTTCCTTCAGGAGCCTCGACAGGCGAGCATGAAATGCTGGAATTGCGTGACGGCAATAAGAAAAGATACAATGGGAAAGGTGTTCAAACTGCTGTAAAAAATATTCTCTATAAGATCGGCCCGGAAATCATCGGGATGGATTGTCGCAGGCAGCGCGATATCGACTATGCCATGATCGAACTGGACGGAACCGAAAACAAGGGTAAACTAGGCGCTAACGCGATTCTGGCTGTGTCTCTCGCCTGTGCCAAAGCGGGCGCGGAAGTATCTGGCCTGCCGCTTTATCGATACCTGGGCGGCGTTAACGCAAAAGATCTGCCGATACCACAATCAAATATTTTAAACGGCGGCCAGCATGCCGACAATAACGTGGATATTCAGGAGTTCATGATCCTGCCAGTCGGCGCGCCCAATTTTACCGAAGCCATTCGGATGAACGCGGAAGTTTTCCATTCTTTAAAATCAGTACTAAAAGGTAAAGGCTATAACACAGCCGTGGGCGATGAAGGCGGATTTGCGCCAAATTTAAAATCCAATGAAGAAGCTCTCTCCCTTATTATGACGGCTATCGAAAAAGCAAATTACCGGCCAGGCCAAGACATTATGATCGCCTTGGATTCGGCAGCAAGCTCCTTCTACGAAAAAGGGAAATACATTCTTGCGGCAGAAAATAAACCGCAGAAATCCGCTGAAGAAATGGTTAAATTCTACGCTGATCTCGTCGCGAAATATCCGATAATCTCAATTGAAGACGGCCTGGCGGAAGATGACTGGGCAGGTTGGAAACTATTGACTGATGAACTTGGCGACAAGATTCAAATTGTCGGCGATGATATTTTCGTGACGAATATCAAACGACTGGAGCGAGGCATTGAAATGGGTGTCGCTAATTCTGTACTAATTAAACTCAACCAAATCGGCACGCTGACAGAAACACTCAACACGATGGAACGGGCTAAAGAAGCAAGCTACACTTGCGTTGTATCCCACCGTTCCGGAGAGACGGAAGATACCTTTATGGCGGATATCACCGTTGCCACCAATTGCGGACAGATTAAAAGCGGTTCACTTTCCCGTACGGAAAGACTGGCTAAATACAATCAACTGATCCGTATTGAAGAAGAACTAGGTGACGCGGCTAAGTTTCGCGGTAAAGAAGCATTTTACAGCATCAAACAAAAACCGAAAGCAAGTAAGAAGAAATAACTTCTGTAAGCAAAAAAGGGCTGGCCTTTTGCAAAAGGTCAGCCCTTGAAATTTAAACTCCATCACGCATTATCCGGTTAATTTAGAGAAATTTAAAGAGACGGCGCCGCAATACTTCCATTTCCGCCCGATTTTCAGTTAAGGAGTAAGCAGTTTCTTTCTTCCCACCCTTTTCTTCCTTGATTACGGACGAGATTAACTCCGCATCTTCAAGAAATCTGATCATATTTTGATAATTGGATTGAGACAAGGCTTCCGCCCTTAAAACCTCTCCCCTTTTGTACATCCTGTCTCCGAGATCTCTTATTTTTTTCAGCCACTCTTTTTGATTTTGCGCCTTTTTCTTCAAATAGGGGAAACTTTTAATCACCACCCAATAAGCTTCAATGTAATTATGAATCAAACCGGCAAATGGTTTTAATTTTGTCCTGCCTTTGCCTTTTACTTCTATCCAAACCTGACCATCCCGTTCTGTAGGAATAATCATTTTCCTGCCATGCAAATAAGCCAGAATATCGTTTACTTCTTCCAGATCATCTTTGCGTTCATCAAAGATAAATTCATTCCACAATAACCGCTTGAGAAATTTATAATCTCCCATAATCCGGCCAAGCGACACTACATCCTCACTGCTTTCGAGCATTGATGTCGCAACAAAACTTAAGGGAACGAAGAAATGCAAAATGGTATTTTTATAGTATTCCAGGTTGAGCCTTTTTTCATCATCGAGCGAATAAATTACTTCCTGCATTTCCTCTTCTTCTTCAGTTTCAATCCTGGATATAATCTCTGATTGGACAAAGATATTAAGGGCATCGTCTATTGCTCTTTCCTTATGCGCAAAAGTTTCTGCGAATTTTACGCATCTGGTCGATAAGTATTCATAAAACTCATTTAAAATGTCCGTTAGCTCATCATGAGATATCCCTCTGCGGTCATGACTCAAAAGACTCGCAGCAACAAGTGAAAATGGCGTCACCACAGAAACATTGTTGATTTCCAGCACAATTTCATAGCCTATTTTTCGATAAAGACTCTGCCGTTCATCCAAAGTCATTTGTTCAATTTGTTTTTCCTGCGATTCCAGATATGACTTCATAATTATCGGTTCACCAATATTGATGTAAACCCGTCCATAGCGTTTGCGCAGTATATTGCTGCTTTTAATTATCTCGGCTGTATTTTCTCTGGATTTAGGCGCACCAGACAATTCATCAAGATATGTTTTCTCTTCGATCACCCGATCGTAACCAATATAAACGGGAATAGCGGCAAAATTATCGCAATACTTTTCCTGATAAGCCTGAATGATCATGGAAAGAAGCCCGTATTTGGGAATTACCATTTTCCCGGTACGGCTTCGGCCCCCTTCTATGAAAAATTCCAGAGGTAAACCTTCCTTCAGGAGTATGGCAATGTACTTGGACAATACTTCAGCATAAACTTCGTTTCCTCTGAAACTGCGCCGCATAAAGAAAGCACCGGACTTGCGGAAAATGTATCCCAGCGGGAAAAAAGACAAATTATTTCCCGCTGCAATAAAGGGCAATTGAATATTACTTTTATAAAGCACATAAGAAAGCAATAAATAATCGATATGACTGCGATGACAGGGAATAATAACAAAAGGCATTTTTTTGGATATTTTTCTTAACTTCGCCAGACCTTCGTGATCAATGGATACGCCGTCATAGACTGTGTTCCACAACCATGTAAGTACCTTTAACCATATTTGAGCAAACGTTTCTTTGTAATCGGAAGCAATTTCATAAAGGTAACGCCGGACGTCTCTTTCCACAACCATCCTGGTTTTTTTAGATTTCTCGGCATAATCATTAATAAATTTTTTCATGTTTACGTCACTTAAAACCATGCCGATAAGTTCTTCCCTCGATTTCAAAGCCGGCCCGATTACAGCGGTTTTTTCTTCTTCAATGCGACCTATCAATTCCCCGCGTAAATCGTGAATAATGGTTTCTTGCAGTCTGTCTTTGTTTTCTTTTAAATAGCTGGATAAATTAATTGGTTCGGCTGGTATAATGTAGGCCTGATTTGAATATCGCATGAATGTAATTATACGACGCAAAGCGCCTGTCTGCTCAGATTGCCCGAATAGAATGTTAATCAAGCTTTCATCTTCACTTTCCCTTCTTCGCCCATAAGCGACAAGAACAGGTACGATGAAAATGGGAAAATCAACCATTGCCTGGATTTTTATCAGGCTGGAGATAGCCTGATCTGCTGACCTGCTTTCGATAAACTCCGATTCACCAAGATGAACTATGCTACTGCTTTTCTCGGCAAATGTTTTTTCCATGAAGGCTAACTTGCTTTGCAGTGCCTTTTGCTTATTCTTAAAACGACGTAAAAAAGACGATAAAAGAAATTTTAACATCTGTGGCAAGGGCTGCCAGAAAGACATGTTCATGCCATGCGCATACACAGGACGTGGCAGTTCCGCGCGTCCTGTGAGCTCGTAAATAATTAGACTGTTGAGCTTACTTCTTTGCTTAATGGCATAAATTATTAACCCTTCCTTAGATAGTTTTCTGAGAGAGTCAATGTATTCATCAGCTATTGATACTTGTGAAAGAAACATTTTCGCCGGACGAAATCTCCAGAAATTCTGCTTATCATAAAGACATCCAGAATAATATTCTTCATCGTGTTTATGATCCATAATCAATCTTCTTCTTTCTGAAATTCACCTGGAAAACGTTCTGACATGTACTCTTGTACACAAACCCGGACTTCCCCCGCAGTGTTAAAAGACATTGCCTTTTTCAATAGCATCTTTGATTCCTGAAGTGTAGATTCCCGAATTATCTTCTTTACCCTTGGAATTGCTAAATGATTCATGCTTAATTCATCCAATTCCATCCCTAACAGTATCAAAGAGCACAGAGGATCACCGGCCATTTCTCCGCACATTGCAACACGGATTTTTGCGTCATGAGCCACGTCCACCACACTTTTTATCAACCTTAAAACAGCCGGATGGAGTGGTTCATAAAGATACGTTAATCTTTCATTGGCGCGATCAATAGCCAAAGAATATTGAATCAAATCATTTGTGCCAATACTGAAAAAATCTACTTCACGTGCCAACTTGTCAGCAATGATAGCTGCTGTTGGAACTTCAATCATAGCGCCAATTTCCATCTCTGAGGCAATTTTAACACCCTCGGCTAATAGTTCATTTTTAGCTTCTTCAAGCAATTTCTTTGCTTCGCGTATTTCCTCAACACCAGAAATCATCGGGAAAAGAATTTTTACCTTTCCTAAGGCACCAACACGCCAAATAGCCCTTAACTGGGTTTTAAAAAGGGCTACTTCTTTCAAGCAAAACCGAATCGCTCTCAAACCCAATTGCGGGTTTAATTCTTTTTGTTGTTTTTGGTTCGAAGGAAATTTATCGCCACCTAGATCAAACGTGCGGATTGTTGACCAAAGCAAATCCTTCGTGGTAACTACTTGGCTATAGTTGTTGAAATGGTCGTCTTCTGTAGGTAATTCTTCGCGATTAATATAAATAAATTCAGTACGATAAAGTCCGATATATTCTACACCATGCGTAATTGCTGAAGGCATTTCTTCCACAAATTCAATATTGCCTCCTATTTGTACCTTATAGCCATCTTGCGTCACTGCCGGCAGTTTCGCATATTTAAGATAGTCTTCTTTAGACGCAGAATACAGAAGACTTTTCTCTTGATATCTTTTTAACATGTCCGGATAAGGATTAACAACGACTAATCCTGATGTACCGTCAACAATGATTTCATCTCCGGTTCGCGCAAGGCGTGTGATATTATCCAACCCAACTACGGCAGGCAATTCCATTGAACGGGCAACTATAGCTGTGTGCGACGTACGGCCACCACTGTCGGTAGCAAAACCAACAACTTTATCTAATTTCATCTGTGCCGTATCCGCCGGAGAAAGATCATGAGTAACAACAATCACTCCATCACCTATGGCCCAGACAATTTCTTTTTTCTCGCCGGAAAGATTACGTAATACTCTCTGACTCACATACTGAACGTCACTAATACGGCTACTGATATATGCGTCATGCAAATCTTCAAATATTTGCTTGTAATGATCAAGAGTCATACGTACCGCCCATTCCGCATTTACTGCTAAACGACGTATATACTTAATTGTGCGGTTGATGAATTTTTTGTCCTGCAAAATTAATATATGAACGTCAATTATATACAGCGGTTCAGTAACTTTTGCCTTTTTCAAGTTTTCCTGAATTTTTAAAAGTTCAAGTTCTGACTCTTTAAGCGCGTTTTTGAAGCGGACAATTTCTTTAGGAATCAGCGTTAAATCTTCGAGTTTATAAAAAGACAGTTGAACATCCAGTGGATCAAAAAGATAAACTTTACCGATGACAACGCCTGGAGAAACACCGATGCCTTTAAGTATAAAAGTTTTTTTCCCATGTTCAGCACTCATATAATGTTTCAATCTTCTCCGAATTTATTTTCTATCAGGGTTTCTAGTTGTTCCAAAGCCGTGGTTGCGTCTTCACCTTGTACTCTTAATGTTAACATGCCCCCGTTAGGACATGCAATAGTAAGAATCCCTAAAATACTTTTGCCGTTGACAATTTGACCGTTGCGTTCAATAAACACATCGGCTTTAAACTGGTGTGCGATTTTCACAAAAGCTGCCGCTGCCCGAGCGTGCATTCCCAATTTATTCTTCAACTTTAACGTCTTGATTTCTATCAATTCAATAATTCTTTCCATGATATAATAAGAAATATAAGGACAGCACTGTAAAGAATATATATCTGTGACATCCCTTTATTCATTAACCAGAAGCATACTAAAATAGCACCCAATGCCATAAGTGTAATAAGAATTATACTCGTATTGACAAACGGGACAAATCCAATCTGTAATAGCCAAGGCAACAAAACCGCCAGCATTAGTATAGAACACCAGCGAATTTTTGTGGCTGAACGTGGTAAATCCATAATCCGTATAAATTCAATGCCTTGCTTTCCGCGCCGATAGCTTTCAAGAAATCCCTTGCATCTTACCCATATATGCGCCGGTGTATAAATTAGTAAGAAAGCCAACGGGGCTATCACCAATCCAGCATAAGCCAAAAAAACCGCAAAAACAGCGGCAAAAGGCTTCAGTGCTCCCCAAAAAAAAATATCACCAATAGCAGCATAAGGACCCATTAAGCTCTGTTTGACTGCCACTGTGTCGGTTAATACTCCACTATCGGCATAATCTGTTTCTAAACGAACAATGGACCCGATTATCGGAGCAGAAAAATAAGGATGAGTATTAAACATCTGCAGATGTCTTAGTAATATTTTTTCAACATCCTTTTGTTGCTTTTGCCACTGGCGAACAATCGGAATTACAGACATGACAAACCCAAGATTTTGCATCCGGCGGAAATTAAGTGTCGTATGAATAAACAAAGACCTAAAAAATATTTTAGCCAAAATCGCTTTAGTCATTTTTCTATGACCTCAAAATATATAATTTTTATATAACTTCATAGTAGAGTGTCACTAACATAAATGTTAAATGAAGTCAATTAATCAGCAGTCGCAACCTTCATTTTATCTTGACAGGCGTTTGTTTTGTTGCTAAGGACACGCCGGTTTTAGGGTCAATGGCGCAGGCAGAATTTTTCGCTATTATTTAATTACTTGCTGCTGCGTCTTCCAAAAGATAAATTATATAAAGAGGGGGGTCGTTTAAATGCTTTGTCAAACTGTTAAAGAAGGATTGGAATGCGCTTTCATGAGCAAAAAAGGCTGCGGTTTTTTTGGTGGCAGCTGCCAGATAATAATCGACAAATGTGAAGAGTGTAACAAGATAATTGATTATCAATCATGCAAATACTGTAAGGTCTATCCTGATCCAAAAAGCAAGTGGCTCAATGGTAAGTGTCCAACGGCATCGCACACCAAGATTGAAGTAGCCGAAGCAGCACAGAAGGTAAATCCGCTCAAAGCTTCCAAGAGAGCAAACAAAAAAGGGTAAAATCCTGTTACTCAATACATAAAAAAGCCGGCAAGTGAATCTGCCGGCTTTTTTATGTTATCATATTTTTAATTTGCTGTAGTCCTCTTTTAATTAAAATTAGCTTTTGTTCTTCATCATCTCCATTTTTAGGTTCGTTACTAGTGCGCACCTTAAAAAGTTGCTTTTTGGCGCCATCAATAGTGAATCCTTGAAAATAAAGCAAATCCATAATGTTTAATAGTTCCTGGACATCCTTTTTGCGATACAATCGTTGCGCGGTCTTTGTTCTTACAGGTTTTACGGTACTAAATTCTGTTTCCCAGTATCTGATTACATGTGCCTTTACGTTAAGGATCTTACTTACTTCTCCGATACGAAAATACGTCTTTTCGGGAATTATTGTATCCATGAAATCCCTGAATCCTTGCAGCTATTCTTCCCTACATAACGCAGTTAAAAATTAAATTAACTATTCCTGACTTTAAAATCAAACCACTGTTGATTTTGTCTAATTTTTTTTAATATCTGTGTATGCGGAGAAAAACTTATATCAGTTCAGAGCCTTTCGCAAAACCTGAGACGATTTGAATGTCAACACTCTACGCGCTGTAATGGAAATTTCCTGCCCTGTTTGTGGATTACGACCACGGCGTGCTCGTTTTTCTTTCACCGAAAAGTTACCGAATCCGGAAATCTTAACTTTGTCCCCCTGCGCTAGACTGTCCTTGATAATGTCAAATACTGACTCAACAATATCCGCAGAATCTTTTTTTGAAAAACCAAGCTTTTCATAAACATTTTGAATAATATCAATCTTTGTCATTTCTTTCCCTCCGTTTTAACTTTGTCAAATAAACTACTCGCCTCTTATTTTCGCACCCGTCAATCCAACGGTGTTCTGCACAATTTTATCGTGGATGTTGTTAACTTCCACATCTGTTAATGTTCTGTCCGGTGCACGATAGGAAAAACGAAGCCCCAGACTTTGTATACCTTCAGCAATACCTTTACCTGTGTATATATCAAAAATTACCACATTTTCAAGCAATTCTTCACTTTGGCGCAAAACAATATCAACCATGTTATTGGTTTCCATTTCTGTAGGAATCAGAAAAGCAACATCACGAGTTACTGCAGGAAATTTTGATATTTCTTTATAAGAAATAACGTTACTTGCTTGATTTGCTAAGATATCTAAATTGATTTCAAGGACATAGGCATCATTTTTCAAATTCAATCTCTGCCGAACATCCGGATGCACCTGCCCCATATAACCCACTAAAATATCACCAATATATATTCCGCACGATTTACCGGGATGTAAAAATGGCTCTGAAATTGATGAACGATAACTACATTTAGTTAATTTAAAATCATAAAAGATATTTTCGAGGCAACCTTTCAGATCATAAAAATCTGCGCTTACCTTGTTACCCCACAGATTATCTGTAGTTGCTCCCGTTAATAGGCAGGCAAGCATATTTTTTTCTTCGGGAAGGTCATCTGTTTTACAATCAATAAAAGTACAGCCCATTTCAAATATCTTCAAATCAAGAGACCCGTTATTATTGTTTTTTTTCATGGTATCGAGCAATCCAAAAACCATCGTTGTCCTCATCACGGATTGGTCTTCTGCCAGTGGATTTTTAATCCGGACTAAACGCCGCCTTTCATCATTTTCTGGCAAACACAGATGATCTGCAGATTCCGGATTTACAAAACTATAATTGACTACTTCTGAATAACCCGTGCCAGTAAGAATATTCCTGATTTTCTCTTCTAAATCCATCCGGGGATTAGAAGCCATTTCTATAGCCGCAACATTGGGTAGTGTCACCGGAATACGATCGTAGCCGTAGATTCGAATCACTTCTTCAATTAAATCTATTTCTCTTTTTATATCGATACGAAAGGCTGGTGGTGTCACCAGATAATTGTCCTTACCGGCCTTGCCTACAATCATACCAAGACTCTGCAGAATTCTAATAACTTCTCTTGAATCAATTGCTGTGCCTGTTAATTGACAAATTCTGCTAAGCCTTAAAGAAATATCTTTAACAGTCGGAATTTTATGAGGGTATTCATCGATACAATTTTTACAAATATTACCGCCGCTAATATCAGCAATTAGCTGTGCCGCACGATTCAGGGCTACTATTACTCCTTCCGGATCTACTCCTCTTTCAAAGCGGAAAGACGCGTCAGTAGGCATTGCCAGTTTTCTCGCCGAACGGCGAATGGAAACAGGATTAAAATAAGCACTCTCCAGTAAAACAACTTGCGTGTCATCCTTAACCTCTGAATTAAGACCACCCATAATTCCGCCGATAGCTACAGGTTTTACACCGTCACAAATCAATAAAGTATCTGCCGGCAGCTTGCGGGTCTTACCATCCAGGGAAGTAAACTCTTCACCATCCCTTGATTTTCGGACAACAATTTTCCCCTTCTCCAGGAATCGGAAATCAAACGCGTGAAGAGGCTGACCCATCTCGAGCATAACAAAATTGGTCACATCAACAACATTATTTATCGAGCGAAATCCCGCTGACTCTAATCTCGTTTTCATCCAGGCAGGTGAAGAACCCACCTTGACGTTTTTAAGAAGTCGTGCTGAGTAGCGCGGACAAAGGTCAGCATCAATAATTGCGACTGATGCATGCAAACTAATCTCTTTAAGGCTTTCATGAATACGGCCTACAGGAATTTTTATTTTCCCGCCGGTGATTGCGGCTATTTCACGCGCGATTCCAATCATACTCAAACAATCAGAGCGGTTGGGTGTAATACTGACATCTAAAACTGTATCGCTTAAATCAAGAGCACTCTCTAAGGATACGCCTAAAGTCAAATTTTCAGGCAATTGCCAGATACCGGATGAATTATCTCCTGCCTCCAGCTCCGCTTCTGAGCAGAGCATTCCGTCTGATTTCTCTCCTCTTAGAACTGAGGATTTAATAGTATGTCCACCGGGAATCGTTGCGCCAACTTTAGCCAATGGAACAACATTCCCTGCTTTAATATTCTTGGCGCCACAAACAACCCGATAAGTTTTTGCGCCATCAGTTACATCACAAAGGGATAGTTTATCGGCAGCAGGGTGAGGTGCGACGGAAAGAATTTTAGCGACCACAACTCCGCTAAATGAGGGACGAATAGTTTTTATTTCATCTACTTCCAAACCGGCCATAGTCAACTTCTCAGCCAATTCTTCAGCGGTAATATTTATATTAATATAATCTTTGAGCCATTTGAGACTAACCAGCATATAAAAAGGCTCTCCTAAAATTGGTTAAGAAATCGAATGTCATTTTCAAAAAAAAGCCGAATGTCCGATACGCCGTACTTCAACATGGCTATTCGTTCCAATCCAAGACCAAAAGCGAAACCGGAATATTCTTCTGAGTCGTAACCCACGTTCTTAAATACTGCCGGATCAACCATGCCTGAACCTAATATTTCCAGCCAACCGCTTTGTCCGCAGACACGGCATCCATTACCTTTGCAAATGACGCAACGAATATCAACTTCTGCTGAAGGTTCTGTAAAAGGGAAAAAACTGGGGCGAAAACGCAATGTAGTGTCCATGCCAAAAATCTTTTTTAAAAAAGCTGTTAAAATTCCCTTCAAATCGGCAAAACTGACACCTTTATCCACAAGCAGTCCTTCGATTTGATGGAACATCGGCGTGTGCGAAACATCGGAATCACGGCGGTAAACTCTTCCCGGCGATAAAATCCTCACAGGCGGCTGTACTTTTTCCATTATCCGCACTTGAACAGGTGATGTATGCGTACGCAAGACAATATTTTCTTCAATGTAAAAAGTGTCCTGCATATCCCTTGCAGGGTGATCTTTGGGGATATTGAGCGCTTCAAAGTTATAATAATCCAATTCTACTTCCGGTCCTTCGACGATAGAAAAACCAAAAGAAGCAAAAATCGCACAAATTTCTCTGCGGACTTGAATTACAGGATGGATTCTGCCGTACTTAACGCTTTTCCCCGGTATTGTAACATCGATTTTCTCCTTAAATAAACCGTCTGATTTTTTCAGGAATGTCTGCTGAAAAAGCACTTCATCGATCTTAGCGCTAAGTATATCTTTTACTTCATTGCAGCGCTTGCCGAACAAACGTTTTTCGGCATCGGGCACTTGCGCGATGTTCCTCAAAAGACCGGTTAAAAGCCCTTTACGGCCCAGATATTTTGTTCTGATAGCCTGGGCTTGATCTTCGTTTGTTGCCTTCTCTAATTCGGCAAGAGCGCTTGTCTCCAGTTGTTGAAGATCATCTGACATTTTTACTACTCGCCTTTAGCCACTGAAACAATTCGGGCGAAACCTTGAGGATCATTTACTGCAAGTTCTGCCAGTATTTTACGGTCTAATTCAATACCCGCTTTATTCATACCGTCAACTAACCTGCTATACGAAATATTATTTAGACGTGCAGCGGCATTAATACGCGCAATCCATAACTGGCGGAATTCTCTTTTTCTCACGCGACGATCACGATAAGCATACTTCATCGCTTTATTGACGGCTTCAGTAGCTGTTCGAATCAAACGGCTGCGAGCGCCGAAAAACCCTTTAGCCTGTTTCAATATCGTTCTTCTTCTCTTGCGGGCGGTCACGCCCCTTTTTACCCTGGACATTGTATACTCCTAATTGAAATCTAATATAATAATCCCTATTGCCTACAGATAAGGAATAAGCCTCTTGATCGCTTTGGAATTTGCCGAATTAACCAGTGCCGATCTTCTTAATGATCTTTTTCTTTTTGTAGTTTTTTTTGTGAGAATGTGACTGGCAAAGGCCTTACTACGCTTAATCTTACCCTTGGCCGTAAGCGAAAAGCGCTTTGCGGCACCTCTGTGTGTTTTTAGCTTTGGCATACGATTACCTCTTTATCATTATTATTTTTTTACTTTTTGGGTGAAACTATCATCACCATATTGCGTCCTTCAAGACGCGGCTCCTGATCAATAATACAATCATTGACCAGTTCACTTTTTATCTCATCCATCATCTTGCGGCCTATCTCAGTAAAAGCAATCTCCCGACCTCTAAACATCATGGATATTTTTACTTTATCGTGTTTGTCCAAAAACTTTTTTATGTGCTTAATCTTAACCTGAATATCATGTTCTTCCGTTTTCGGCCTTAAGCGAATTTCTTTTATATGAATGACTGTCTGACTTTTTTTGGCGTCATGCAGTTTCTTGCTTTGCTTGTAACGATATTTGCCGTAATCCATTATCTTACAAACAGGCGGCTCTGTATTAGCTGATACTTCCACCAGATCCAAACCGACTCTTTCCGCGTTGGCAATCGCTTCATCCAATGTAATAACGCCTAACTGCTGCCCTTCTTCGGCAATTACTCTGACAGTAGTCGACTTTATTTCCCTATTGATCCTTAAATCTTTAACTATGTTTCACCTCCTGAAGCCAATAAGTTTTGAACATTGCAATTTATTGCTTTTTCTCACATATTTCCTGAACAAAAGCAATAAATTCATCAACAGGTAACGAACCTAAATTCTCGCCATCACGCTTTCGTGGTGCCACCGAATGCGCTTCGACTTCTTTATCCCCGATAACCAGCATATAGGGAATTTTCTGCATTTGCGCCTGGCGAATTTTATAGCCTAATTTCTCATTTTCAAAAAACTTTTCGCACCTTATGCCGGCTGCGATTAATTTATTATAAACTGTTTCGGCATAAGGTATATGCTTATCTGTAACTGTTAATAAAATGCATTGTACAGGTGAAAGCCAAACAGGAAAAGCTCCGGCATAATGCTCAATAAGAACACCCATAAAACGTTCGACAGCACCAAGTATCACCCGATGCAGCATAACCGGCCTGTGCTTTTCTCCATCTGCCCCGATATAACTTAAATCAAATCTTTCCGGTAGTGTAAAATCGCACTGGATCGTCGCACACTGCCATTTTCTTTTCAAGGCATCTTTTAATTTAAAATCAATTTTTGGTCCGTAAAAAGCACCATCGCCTTCGTTTACTTCATAATATATTTTGTTATCCTTCAGAGCACCTTCTAAAGCTGTAGTGGCTAGATCCCAATCCGCATCGGAGCCGATGGAATTAAGCGGTCGAGTGCTTAACTCCACTTCATATTCAAATCCGAAAATTCCCATTGCATAATTGACAAAATCTGCAATAGCGCGAATTTCGGCATTTAACTGTTCCGGTGTACAAAGTATATGAGCGTCATCCTGCGTGAATTGCCTTACCCTCATCAAACCATGCAAAACTCCTGTTTTTTCGTGGCGATGGACTGTGCCCAACTCAAAGTAGCGCAATGGCAAATCACGGTAACTTCTAATTTTCGATTTGTAGATCAACATGTGTGCAAGACAATTCATGGGCTTGATGCCATAAACCTGTTCATCTACTTCAGTAAAATACATATTGTCACGATAGTGATCAAAATGGCCTGATTTTTTCCATAAATCAACTTTGAGAATCTGCGGACCCATAACCATATCATAACCACGCTTCAGATGTTCTTTCCTTTCCCACTCCTCAATCAGGTAACGCAACATCATACCCTTGGGATGAAAGATAACTAAACCCGGACCTGCTTCGTCGCTTACCTGGAAAAGATCAAGCTCCTTTCCCAAGCGTCGATGATCTCGTTTTTTGGCTTCTTCCAGCAAATTCAGATAATCATTGAGTGCTTTTTCAGCCGCGAATCCCGTACCGTAAATTCGCTGTAGCATCTTATTTTTTTCATCGCCTCGCCAATAAGCACCGGCAACACTCAGCAGCTTAAAAGCTTTGATCATACCCGTAGAAGTTATATGCGGACCACGACATAAATCGACATAATCATTCTGCCGATAAATACTGACTTCGTCAACATCAGCAGGGAGATCATTAATTAATTCGACTTTATAATTTTCGCCTTTTTCTTCAAACAGTTTAACTGCCGCAGCGCGGGAAATATCCTCGCGAACAAAAGGATAATCTGCGGCGATAATTTCCCTCATTCTTTTCTCTATTTTGACAAAATCTTCTGTGGTAAAAGTTTCTTTATAATCAAAATCGTAGTAAAAACCATCATCAATAGAAGGTCCGATACTTACTTTAGCTCCCTTAAAAATATCCTGAACCGCCTGAGCCATGACATGCGATGTACTATGACGCAAAACCGCTAAGCCTTCTTTGGATGAAATATCGATATTATCGGAAAAATTGATTTTAGTATTCATAATTTTATTACTTAAAATGCCGCAGTCATTCTCAAAAAAATAATTTTAAAAGGGCATCACCATTTCGCTGATGCCCTTTATGCTGTTAACGTTTGCGGCATTCTCTCTTTTTATTCAAAATGGTAGGCAAGCAGGGATTTGAACCCTGGACATCCACCGCGTCAGGATGGCGCTCTCCCCCTGAGCTACTTGCCTACAGATAATTCCATTTTAGAATTTTGGGAAATTAGCAGTAAAACTCCGCAGTGTCAAGTTAATATCTTATTTTTTAACCTCTTCTGGGCTGGTTCTATTGATGATTTTGATTCCTCTGATTATATAGACTAATCCGGAAGCAACAGTAAATATCGCCGTCATCCAAAAGAAAAGAGTTAAAATCCAATTGTAGCTTAAATTATGGGCAACAGCCTTATACAGAAGCGCAAAGAAAACAGTGCCAATTTGCAAAGCAGTAGTAGCTTTGCCAACCAAAGCCGGTTTGATCTCGAAAGTAACCGACATCAACGAAAGAATTGCTATACCAAGGAGTATTATAAAGTCCCTGCTCATTACAATTACTGTCAACCAACTCGGAATAATCCCTAAAATTGCCAAAGTCACAAAACTAGTAGCTAAAAGTAACTTATCGGCAATCGGATCCAAATAAGAACCAAGTTTTGTTTGAGCGTTTAACAAGCGCGCCATTGTACCATCGAGGACGTCAGTTAAACCTGCAACAACGAAGACAATCAAAGCATTATAATATTCGTCCTGAATCAGGAAAATAACAAATATCGGAACAAGTATAATCCGGGTCAACGATAAAAAATTTGGTATGTTCATGGTTTTCTCTATGCATTTCTTTCTATTTATTGATGTCTCTTGCCTTGTTCCAATCTACCCAGGCATCGCGATCTTCTGCTTCATTAAAATCTTTCGGTTCTTCGGCTTTGCCATCCGTTCTAATCTGAATTTGCTGCATGGACTTGACTATATATACCCATTCTTTCATGGAAACAGGTTTTGGCCCGGCAATAACTTTCGGTCCGGAAACAGGCTTTGGAGCGCCGGTAACTGTTGGAGCCATTCGCGATACAGGCTTAATGCCTGCCACACTCACTTCACCATCGTAAACCTTAACTAATGCCGATTTATCAGCTTCAACATCCATCCGGTAAATTGTACCTCGTACCCCGGCGACCGCATTTTCACACGAAACTTCAAATCCACCATTACCGCCCAAAGACTTACGCACATTTGACCAGACTTTGCCCAGGCTAACTGCAACTTTTACATTCCGCGCTCCGGTATTGTCAACATCTGCCTGCAGAAGTTTAAATCTTGTGTTTTCGGCAAAACGAATAATGCTATAATCTGGAAGAGTTAGCTCCAAGAGACTTTTTTCCCCTGTGTAAACTTCGCAGCCTGATTTAAGGACATCTTTGGTTTTCAGATATCTGCCATTTTTCTGACTAGGGCAAAACGACTGTGCCGTCCCCTCCACAGCGGTAACTTTTGCTTCTCCTTTAAGAATTTTTACGGTAACCGGCGGCTTGGCATAAGCATAGGCAGCGAACATACATAAAACTAATGAAATTATAGCGATTTGTATATTTTGCTTCATAGTTTCCTCCATCATTTACTTTTTAATAGCGTCTCTCTGACATATACACTAATTGCGATTATTAGCCCTGCAATTTAGGCCCATCCGGCAGAGTTTCCATTACCTTATTGACAACTTCATTCATTACTTCTTCAAAAGCCGCACGCGATTTAATTTCCAGCCGATTGCCGGTAAGATCAAAATTTCTGCTACTTGATTTATACACGGCACTCCAGATAACTTCACCTGTTTGCGTGCTTCGTAAGTCGCAACTAACAGCAATGCTTACAGGCGCATAAAACCAACCAACCGATCTTTTACTTTCCATCAGAGTGCAATACATAACAGCATCCGCTCCCACCAATTCTTTCAATACCTGAGGGGCAACAATACCTTTACTGTCTTTGCTTTGTTTACTATACAAAGGCTCCAACTTTTTGTCAATAATTTCGGGGAAAACTTTTGTATAACCCTTAAAATATAGTTCTTCTATAATTTTGCTGCGCAGCAACACTGAAGCTTTGCTATCGGCAGTTTTGTTATCAACTGCTAGCACTGCGATAATCTTGGCCACATTCTGATCCTTATCATTCTTCGTGTTATATGGCGATTGGGAAGAACACCCGGCAATAATTAATATAAAAATTACCGGCAAATATAGCCAAATTTTAAAAATTTTCATTCATCCTCCTTTTTTTGCAGACAACTCATCTCTATTTTATTGTTGCCGGTTTTCCCGGAATTCAGAGCATACCTACCAGTTTTGGTCAATTCACCAGCCAAAGATTGTGCATCCCCAATTATTTCTATTTCAAAATGAGCTTGTTGCCATTCAGCACGGCAGGGATAAATATTTTTTACAATTTTCGTCCGGCTTTGCAGAAATTCTTTCAAATGCACAAAATCAGAATATTTTTCTAATCCTTTAACCTCTAGCATAACTATCGAAGAGGTCTTTCCCGTCTGAACTGCTTGCAGAAACCCCATTTTGTTCAAATCATTTTTCAAGTTGACCAAATTTACAACAACATGGACATTTACTTCGTAAGAAGTCGGTTTCTTCATTTCTGCGACAATTTTATAATTATTAACATATTTATTCGTTTCGTCAATAATTACACTTTTTACCGGTTTAAATCTATCATCGTCAAGAGGAATAGCCATCAACTTAGCTGTTGCCCTCAGTATCGCCGTTTCTATAGCATCTTGAATTGCCTCTTCCCGTGCACGAGCAGCATCATTTCGGCTTATATCTGCGCTTCCCTTAACATCGAGACTAAAAATAGTGGAATTATCCTGAGCATAAACGCAAACTGGTAAAAACAACGTCAAAACCAAAAATGATATGAACATACATTTTTTCATAGGCTTAAATATTATTTGCTGATCCCTTGTCACTCATTTTTTTTATTTTTTCGATTTCTTCTCTAATGACTTTTGCTGCAATTTCCGGCATAATCTCCCGCACAATCCTTTCGGCTATTTCTGTTGCTCGCTTGATTACTTCTTCATTTAATTTATTTGACGAACCGGCATCTTCAACTACATCCGTAAGATCATAAATCTTTTTATCTTCCGTTGAGCCGGAATATCCTCCCATTTTTTCCTCCGCAAAACTCCCGGTAATTTATTGACTTTATTTGGCAGAACTACCATAATGCTCAAAACAGTTCAAGAGATATATACGGCTGGTTTTGAAGTCAACTATTAACTTTTTGTAAGCGAAGCTTAACGGCTAGATTGTAAACTTTTTTCTTTTGTAAACCTGTTTTTTCAACAACCTGATTAACAGCATCCCGTAATGATATACTTTCATCATCCCAAATCAATAACAGTTTTTTTTCAATGTCTTCATCTGTGAAGGATATGGGAGTTTTTTTAACACTCCTCAATATTACTGTAAATTCTCCCCTGATTTTATTTTCACCATAAGATTTAATAAAATAAATAACTTCGCCGCGCTTAATTTCTTCAAATATTTTAGTCAGTTCTCTTGCTACCACAATTTCGCGGTTACCCAGTATTTCATAAATATCCTTAAGCGTTGATATAAACCTTGTGGGCGATTCATAAAAAATAATTGTTCTTTCATCATCTTTTAGTGATTCCAGAAATAGTCGTCTTTTGTTTTCCCGCGCCGATAAAAATCCGCAAAACGAAAAATTATCAGCAGGAATACCGGCAGCACTCATTGCGGTAATCAATGCCGAAGCACCGGGAATGGGGATGACTCGAATATTTTCAGCTTGAGCAAAACTAACCAAATGATAACCGGGATCAGACACGCAAGGGGTTCCGGCATCGGAGACATACGCGACATTCATTCCTCCCTTAATTTTAGCGATGAGAAGTGCGCCTTTTTCTTTTTCATTGTGTTCATGAAGACTGATTATCGACGTTGCTATTTTATAAGAATTAAGTAACTTTCTGGTATGGCGCGTATCTTCAGCCGCGATAAGATCGACTTCTTTTAATATTCGAATTGCCCGCAATGTAATATCTTCCAGATTTCCAATGGGGGTTGCTACAATGTATAGCAAGCCACATTCACCATTATTTTTGTCCATAAGACCTTCACAAAATTTTTTTATTGCATATCCAGCCTGTTTCAGGTTAGATACCAAAACCTTGAGGAAATTACCACCATGAAAGATAAATTTGCATTATGTTGAAACGTTTATTAATTACCGGCGGCGCCGGATTTTTAGGCTCTCATCTTTGCGAGCGTCTCCTTTCGGAAGACAATGATATTGTTTGTCTGGATAATTTTTTTACCGGCAGCAAGGATAATGTTTCTCATCTT
>SESG01036639.1_pt1 | contig 19082 bp, 17 predicted proteins | sample 3171421 | NCBI WGS metagenome assembly SESG01 (sample SAMN10866946, study PRJNA518727) | freshwater metagenome | biome: subpolar coniferous forest; feature: holomictic lake; material: water; isolation source: holomictic Lake 227, 6 m and 8 m depth | place: Canada: near Kenora, Ontario | collected... | reverse complement strand
TCAACGTACTTAGGTTGATTTAATCCCTGTGTATAAACAACCAATTTGTTTGTCGACAGAAATTCATCTGCGAGCATTTTGGCAGCATTAAGGTATCCGCCACCATTGCCCTGAAGACTGACAATAAGCTGTTTCATACCTTTTTTTTGAAGTGTAGCAAAAGCCTTCTCAAATTCCTGTACTGTAGAACTACCAAAATTATTGATTTTGATATAACCGATATCTTTCCCAATCATATAGCTTGCATCCACACTGAAAATTGGAATTTTATCACGAATGATTTTGAACTCCAGGAGTTCGGGTTTTGAACCACGACGTATTTTGATAGTTACCTCAGTGCCTTTTGGACCACGTAAGCGTTTGAAAACATCTGAATTTTGTATTTTTATTCCTGCAACGAGTTGATTGTCAATATAAATTATTCTGTCACCGGGCAATACACCCACTTTTTCAGCCGGACAACCGGAAATAGTCTGAACCACCAAAAGCGTATCTTCCATTAATTGAAACTGAATACCAATGCCAAAGAAACTGCCAACCAAAGGCTCGTTAATTCGCTCAATTTCTTCTTTGGGAATGTAGGACGAATGTGGATCAAGTGCCTTAAGGACAGATTCAAGGGTTGATTCAATCAGTTTCTTATCGTTGATACTGTCAACATATAAATTGGATATGACTGTCAGCGCATTAGTCAATTTGTGTTGTTGCAAGGTAGATATTCCTTGTGCGAAAATCAGAGAAGTGAAAGTGCTCAGGACAATCAGAAAGATTATTTTTTTCATGAAATATTACGAATTAATTTTTTGGAAAGCAAAGATACAATTTAAACAATTAATAATTCATACCTGATGATGAATTATTACCATGTTTTCAAGTATTTTGTGTTCTAAGCGACTAAATTTGAGATGGACGGCTTGCAATTTGCTCTAAAAGTTTCGATCCAGCAACGATTTCCCGGACATTAATACCTTTAATAATAGCTATTTTTTTATAGATGCTATCTATTGTGAGCGTACTCTCATCAGTTTCGACAAATAATTTATCGATATGAGTGGCGCAAACTGATTCTTCGTTAAAATGTTCGCCAAATGATAAGGCGCAATTATTTTTTAAAGCCTGAGAAGCAAGTTGAGCCTTGCCTCGAAAACCATGAATTATCCAGACTTGAGTTGGTTTTATTTCTTTTTTTAAGGTTGAAAAGTTCATTAAAACTGCCAACGCAATGGATAATCAAGGGTTTTTGGAATTGTTCCGAAAGTTCTATTTGTTTTTTGAAAATCAATAATTGGGTTGGGAGAGTGGCTGTGCTATTATTGTCTAAACCACACTCGCCAATAGCTAATACGCGTTTGTCGGCTGCCCATTTTCTTAAATCTGAAAACTCATTCTCTGAGGTTTTATGTGCATTCCAGGGGTGAATCCCAACTGAAAATAAACCCTTTTCAGACGAAGAAAGGATAGTTGCTGCATCCTGAAAGCTAAGATTTAGGATGCTCTGAAATTCCGATGGGCAAAAACTATGAGTATGAATGTCGACGATCATTTATTTCTGTCTGATTATGAACAAGGAACAAAGATACAAAATTAACTTGTAACAACTCCTGATTATTCAATGATCAACTGAATAATTTTTGATTTAAATGTATTATCTTTGCACTCCCAATATGAAATAATAATAAACACAATAAAATAGGAGTAAAATGGAATTATTCAGCAATTTAGCTTATAAAGTAGCCGATATGTCGTTGGCCGATTTTGGTCGGAAAGAAATTGAATTGGCAGAAAAAGAAATGCCGGGATTAATGGCATTACGCGCAAAACACGGACAGCAAAAACCACTGAAAGGTGCACGTATTATGGGCTCGCTTCATATGACAATACAGACTGCTGTGTTGATTGAAACTTTGGTGGAACTGGGCGCAGAAGTGCGTTGGTGTAGTTGTAATATTTATTCTACGCAAGATCACGCTGCAGCTGCTATTGCTGCTGCCGGAGTACCGGTTTATGCATGGAAAGGCGAAACGCTGGAAGAATATTGGTGGTGTACGCTTCAGGCCTTGACTTTCGAAGGTCACAACGGACCAACCGTGATTGTGGACGATGGCGGTGACGCTACGATGATGATTCATGTGGGCGGTGCTGCCGAAAAAGATGCCTCGGTACTTGATAAAGCTGCCGGAACTGACGACGAGCGTTTGTTGTACGCCATTCTAAAAGATGTTTTGGTTGAAGATATGGGTATTTGGGGTCGTATGATTCCGGGAATCCGTGGTGTTTCGGAAGAAACGACTACCGGTGTTCACCGTTTGTACCAAATGCTGGAAGAAGGTTCATTGTTGTTCCCTGCTTTCAACGTGAATGACTCGGTTACCAAATCAAAATTCGATAACTTATACGGTTGCCGTGAATCGTTGGCCGACGGTATCAAACGTGCTACTGACGTGATGCTTGCCGGAAAAGTGGTGGTAGTTTGTGGTTATGGCGACGTGGGTAAAGGTTGTGCCAAATCAATGTTGGCTTATGGAGCTCGTGTTATCGTTACTGAAATTGATCCGATATGTGCGCTTCAGGCTTCGATGGAAGGTTTTAAAGTTACAACCGTGGAAGATGCTCTGGCTGAAGGTAATTTGTATGTAACCACTACCGGAAATAAAGATATAATCCGCATTGAGCATATTGCGAAAATGAAAGATGGTGCCATCATTTGCAATATCGGTCACTTCGATAATGAAATCCAGGTAGAAAAACTCAAAAATTATCCGGGCATAAAACTGGTAAATATCAAACCTCAGGTCGATAAATATATTTTCCCTGATGGTCACAGTGTACTATTGCTGGCTGATGGTCGTTTGGTGAATTTGGGTTGTGCTACCGGTCACCCGTCATTTGTAATGAGTAACTCATTTACCAACCAGACCTTGGCTCAGATTGAATTGTTTACCAAAGATTATCCGATCGATGTTTATCGTTTGCCAAAATACCTGGATGAGGAAGTGGCACGTTTGCACCTTGAACAATTAGGTGTAAAACTCACTGTTCTGACACCTGATCAGGCTGCTTATATTGGCGTGGATGCGGCAGGACCCTATAAACCTGAGCATTACAGATACTAGTTTATAGTCAATAGTTTATAGTTGATAAATAAACAAGAATTTATTTAGTTAAATTAATTGAGGGCTTCACTACCAAGTGAAGCCCTCAATTTTTATAATACTGAGCTAATTTAGCCTGGGTCATTCCGATCGCGCAAAAGACCAGTCTATTATTTGTTTGGCGGTTCATGTCGTTTCTTTTTTATCCCATTTTATCTTTTGATTAACTACCTGGCTTGTATCAACAACTTAACAAACTTAGTATTTTAGTATAAAAAGAAGCATTTCTATCTAAAAATTTATATATTTGCAAGCAATACTTCGAACCAAATCAATACGTAGAATTATGAGCAGATTTAAAAATAAACGTGTACTGATAACCGGTGGAGCATCGGGTATTGGACGAATAATGGGAAAATTGGCTTTGGAAAAAGGAGCTGAATTGATTATTTGGGATATTAATCCGCAGTCGATTGAGGAAACTGTCAGTGAATTACAGCTTTTAGGGAAAGTGACTGCCTATGTCGTTGATATTTCTGATATTGACCAAATTAAAACCAATGCAACGAAAGTAAAATCAGAGTGTGGTACGGTTGATATTCTGATTAATAATGCCGGTATTGTGGTTGGCAAATACTTCGACCAACATAGCACCGCAGATATAAAACGCACGATGGATATCAATGCTAGTGCGCCAATGTATGTTAGCGCCGAATTTCTATCCCAAATGATAATCCAAAAATCAGGTCATATTTGTAACATAGCTTCGTCGGCCGGATTTATTTCCAACCCGCGTATGTCGGTATATGCAGCCAGTAAATGGGCGGTAATCGGCTGGTCGGATAGTCTAAGGCTAGAAATGAAAATGCGCAAAACAGGCGTAAATGTTTCTACTGTAACTCCTTATTATATCAGTACCGGTATGTTTGCCGGTGTAAAATCTTTGATACCTTTATTGAAACCCGATAAAGTTGCAGTTAAAATTGTTAACGGAATTGAGCAAAACCGGGTTCTCATTAGTATGCCATTCAGTATGCACTTTATCCGCATTTGTCAGGGTCTATTGTCCATTCAATTGTTCGATTGGGTGGCCGGAAGTGTACTGCAAATTTATAAAACAATGGATCATTTTACCGGACGAACATAAAGAAAAAATGGAAAATACATCAGCCACAGTTATTGAATCACAGATTCAGGCACATCGTGATTTTTTCGCGACTCAAGAAACGAAAGATTTAAATTTCAGACTCGAAAATCTCCGGAAATTTAAAGTAAACATTCAGAAAAACGAACAGCAGATTACTGATGCACTTTGGACGGATTTGCATAAATCGCCGGAAGAAGCTTATCTGACCGAAATAAGTATTGTGCTTCAGGAAATTGATAATCATATCAACCATTTGAAAAAATGGGCTAAAACTAAAACCGTTCCTACTCCGCTACATTTGTTGCCTTCATCCAGCAAGATTTTGTATGAACCCTTGGGTGTGGCACTCATCATTGCTCCTTGGAATTACCCGTTTCAGTTGTTGATGAATTCTTTGGTGGGAGCAATTTCGGGCGGTTGCTGTGCAGTGCTGAAACCATCGCCCTACACGCCCACGGTGGCTGCCGTGATGGAAGCATTGATCCACGAAACTTTTCCAACCGAATATATTTCTGTTGTTCAGGGTGGGAGAGAGGTGAATACCCTTTTGCTCGATCATCGTTTCGATATCATCTTCTTTACCGGAAGTCCTGATTTAGGGAAAATTGTAATGAAAGCTGCTGCGGCATATCTTACTCCTGTAGTGTTAGAGCTTGGCGGCAAAAGCCCTTGTATTGTCGACGCAAGTGCCAATATCGATATGGCAGCTAAGCGAATAGCCTGGGGAAAACTGATTAATGCTGGACAAACCTGCATTGCACCCGATTATTTGTTTGTGCATGAATCGGTGAAGAAAGAATTATTACTGAAAATTGCCCGGAATATTACCGAATGCTATGGCGAAAATCCTAAGGAGAGTGCTTATTTTCCACGTATTGTGAATGATATTGCCATGAAACGCTTGAAAAAACTCTTGCTGCACGGTGATATCGTTTTTGGTGGTAATACGGATGATTCCGACCGCTATTTTTCACCAACCATTATCGACGACGTTCAACCGGAATATCCGATTATGCAGGAAGAAATTTTTGGACCTATTTTACCGGTACTGACATTTAAAAAAATAGAACCCGTAATCGATTATATCAATAAACACGAAAAACCATTGGCATTTTATTACTTTGGAAAGAAAAGCTCTTCGAAGACCGTTTTTCTGAAAACATCATCCGGTGGAGCTTGTATAAACGATACTCTTTTGCACATCACGAACCATCATTTGCCTTTTGGCGGCGTGGGAAACAGCGGTATGGGCAAATACCACGGTCGAGAAAGCTTTATGGCTTTTAGCAATGCCCGTGCGCTTGTAACTTCACCTACCTGGTTTGATTTGCCGGTGAAATATGTACCGTTCAGGTTCTTTAAATGGGTCAGAAAAATCCTGTAAATTAATTCTACAAGAATCCTAAAAGTCGTATTTAGCCTCGATATTTTTTCTTATTTTTGCAAACTCTAACCTATTTGGCAGGTATTGACTTATGAAAACCCAACTAGAAAATCTTCGTCGTGAATTGGAGCAGCATAATTACAATTATTATGTGCTGTCACAACCTACTATTTCCGACTTTGAATTTGATGTCAAATTAAAGGAGTTGCAGGATTTAGAGGCTGCTTATCCCGAGTTTTTTGATCCAAATTCACCTACACAACGTGTTGGAAGTGATATCGCAAGCGGATTCGATCAGCTTGCTCATGTGTATCCTATGCTCTCGTTGGGAAATACCTATTCCGAAGCTGAAGTACAGGATTTTTACGAACGGGTCCGCAAAGCCTTGAACGAAGCGTTTGAACTTGTATGCGAGCTGAAATACGATGGTACTTCTATTTCGCTGACTTATGAAAATGGATTGCTGGTTCGGGCTGTTACGCGTGGTGATGGTGAAAAAGGTGATGATGTAACGGTCAATGTGAAAACAATTCGTAGTATTCCGTTACGCTTGAGGGGAAATTTTCCCGATAGATTTGAGATTCGGGGTGAAATTTTAATGCCCTGGGCTGTTTTTGATGAACTGAATCGGGAACGAGAGGCACAGGAAGAACAACTTTTTGCCAATCCACGCAATGCTGCCTCGGGAACGTTGAAATTACAGAATTCATCTGTAGTGGCAAGCCGCAAACTGGATGGCTATTTCTATTATTTGCTGGGTGAGAACCTTCCGTATGACCTCCACTCCGAAAATCTGAAAGCTGCTCATTCGTGGGGTTTTAAGATTTCGGATGCTACGAAAGTTTGTAGGTCACTCGAAGATGTTTCGGCATTTATCAATTACTGGGATGTGGAACGCAAAAACCTTCCGGTGGCCACGGATGGTATCGTTATAAAAGTCAATTCATTAAACCAGCAAAAGAATCTTGGTTTTACAGCCAAATCGCCCCGCTGGGCAATCGCCTATAAATTTCAGGCTGAAAAAGCCATTACCCGATTAAATTCTGTTTCATATCAGGTTGGAAGGACCGGAGCGGTGACGCCGGTTGCCAATCTCGATCCGGTACAACTTTCAGGAACAGTGGTGAAACGTGCTTCGTTACATAATGCCGACATCATTGAATCACTCGACTTATATGTAGGTGATATGGTTTTTGTGGAAAAAGGAGGTGAAATTATTCCAAAGATAACAGCCGTCGACAAAGATGCTCGATTTTTGATTGGAGATAAAGTGAAATTTATTAAAACCTGCCCTGAATGTGGTGCAGGATTGGTTCGGTTCGAAGGGGAAGCTGCACATTATTGTCCGAATGAAAACGCTTGCCCGCCTCAGATAAAGGGGAAAATGGAGCATTTTGTAAGTCGTAAAGCTATGAACATCGATGGTTTGGGTAGCGAAACCATAAATTTGCTTTTCCAAAATGGTTTATTACAAAATATTGCCGATATTTACAGCCTTAAAATTCCCGATTTGGTTCGCTTGGAACGGCTTGGAACAAAATCAGCCTATAATATTCAGACAGGAACTGAAAAATCAAAAGAAGTTCCTTTTGAAAGAGTGGTTTTTGCACTTGGTATTCGTTTTGTAGGCGAAACCATTGCCAAAAAGCTGGCTTATGCATTCAAAAATATCGAAGCATTAGAATGTGCCAGCTTCGAAGAATTGGTGGCGGTTGACGAGATAGGTGAACGAATAGCTCAAAGTGTGGTTCAGTATTTTGCTGATTCGCTGAATGTTGCTATGATTAGCCGCCTTAAAACTGCCGGATTGCAAATGAGCCTTTCGGAAGAAAAATTACAAGCACAGGGCATTGCATTAGCCGGATTATCGATTGTAATCAGTGGAACATTTTCCCGGCATTCACGCGACGAATACAAAGCCCTGATAGAAAGGAATGGTGGTAAAAACGTGGGAAGTGTTTCTGCCAAAACCTCATTCATTTTAGCCGGAGAAAACATGGGACCTGAAAAATTGAAAAAAGCCCAGAACCTGGGAGTAAAAATCATTGATGAGGACACCCTTCTGACAATGATAATTGATAATGAAAAACAAGAATAATACTAAATTATAGCCTTAATGAAATTATTTACATTTTCAAAATTAAATGCATACTTGTTTGCTAAACGTGCTGATTTGTATTTAAGTACCTTGGTTCGCGAACCGAGATTTGTAACGTACGATAAAGCCCGAACGATACTTATTTTGTTCGAAAGTGATTATTCTGAAAAAAACTTTGCGATTCGAAAAATCATTAATTCTTTACAAGCCGATGCTAAAAAAGTCTCAGCCTGGGGTTATATTGATAAAAAGCTTATCAATACAGCCATTTTTCCGGATTTTAGAATTCTAAATAACGATCAAACCGATTTTTTTCGTAAACCGCTTATTTCGTACCTCAATGAACTTGAAAATAATGAGTATGACTTGTTGATTGATTTAACGCTTAGGCCTTTAATTCCAATGCAATACATTGCTATGTATGCTAAAACTGCTTTCAAAACTGCGATTCATAAATCGGATCAGGATATCTTTGATTTTGTTTTGGATGTTGAAAGCTTAATGACACCGGCTGAAAAAACTGAAAATGATGAGCCTGCTGAAATTTTGGTTGACGAAACTTACGTGTTTAACCAGATAATATTTTACCTGAAAAGTATACAAAGTAAAGATTAATACTGTACTTTTGCATCCAAATTGTATTTTTTACCGATGATTAATAATAAACTGACAGGAATGGGTGTTGCTTTGATAACCCCATTTAAAAGTGATGAAACGATTGATTTTGATGCATTAGCACATTTAGTCGATCACCAAATAAAAAGTGGCACGGATTACCTTGTTGTTTGCGGTACTACTGCCGAAACGCCGACACTTACTGAACAGGAAAAAGAAGAAATTACTGCTTTTGTTCTGAAATGTAATGCCGGAAGATTACCTATTGTGCTTGGTGTTGGAGGTAATAATACCAAAGCAGTAGTCGATAAACTTCAAAAATCAGATTTTCACGGAATTGATGCAATTTTGTCGGTAACACCATACTACAATAAACCTTCGCAGGAAGGCCTTTATCAGCATTATGCTGCCATTGCTAAAGTTAGTCCGCTCCCTGTTATTTTATACAATGTGCCAGGGCGTACCGGCGTAAATATGACTGCTGATACTACCTTGCGCCTGGCAAAAGAATTTCCGGTAATTTGTGCCGTAAAAGAAGCATCCGGTAATTTCACCCAAATCGACGATATTATCAAAAATAAACCGAAAGACTTTATGGTAATTTCGGGTGACGATGGCATTACTTTTCCTTTAATTACCTTGGGTGCAGTGGGCGTTATTTCGGTGATTGGCAATGCTTTCCCGAAAGAATTCAGCCGCATGGCGCGCTTAGCGCTTGAAGGTGATTATGCCAGTGCGCGCCAGATTCACCACCATTTTACAGAACTGATTGAATTGCTTTTTGTTGAAGGTAATCCGGCAGGAGTGAAAAGTATGCTCGCTGTGATGGGATTTATTGAGAACAAATTGCGATTGCCACTTGTTCCAAATACAATCAAAACCTATGAAAAAATACGGATTGTACTGAACGAATTAAATATCAAGTGCTGAACCCTTTAAATTTTTAAAGTATATTCTGAAAATATAATAACCTCTTACCACAACTTGTGGTCAGAGGTTTTTTGCTGAAAATAGTCTAATATACTGAACATTCTCTGATTATTGACTTCAATATTGGCTGCTTGAAGTAGAATTTCCTCGGCCGACTGAATGGTTTCATTTTTCACAAGTTCCTCTTTTCCGTTTTCCAGCATTTCTTTCATTGTCTCAGCTGTTACTTCGAAATGAAACTGAAGTCCGAGAACATTTTCTTGGTAGATAAAAGCCTGATTCGTACATACTTCAGACTCAAACAACCGAATACTTCCGGTGGGTAAATCAAATGTGTCGCCGTGCCAGTGAAAAACCGGAAATTTAGGAATAAAGCTCTTTAAAATCGGATGATTCCTGTTTTCAAACACTTGTTGAATGTCAAACCAACCAATTTCTTTTTGATTGTTAGAAAAAACCTTAGTACCAAGCACTTCGGCTATAAGTTGTGACCCAAGACAAATTCCAATAACAGTTTTGTCTGAATCAATCGCCTGCCGTATCAATTTTTTTTCTGCTTTCAACCAGGGAAAATTTGATTCATCATAAACACCCATAGGACCACCCATCACAATAAGCCAATCAAAATCTTCTAATTCCGGAAGTTTGCTGCCTTCGTATAATTTTGAATAGCTAACAGAATGATTATTCTTTCTAATCCAGGTTTCAATGCAACCTAAGCCTTCGTAGGACACGTGCATTAAAGTATGGAGGGTGAGTTTTTTCAAGGATTTGTGAATTTTTCAGGAATCGCTTTATTTTGTAATTCGGACAAAACTATTGATTGTTGATGGCTTTTTCCATTGCCATGCTATCCTGGACATTATTTATACTGTCATTCTGAACATCAACAACTTCAACTTTGGACTTTGTTTTTGTCTCCAATTTATGCTTGTAAACGAAATTAATTACTATAACTCCCAGAATAACTAATATCAGTAGACCTAAAAGCAACTTGTTACTTGTTTTCATAAGCTTGGAAATAAATGTATAAACCCGGCTAGAATGACTTTTTTTGCAAAATCGAACAATTTAATTTCATTCGTCTTATTAGAATCCTTCTTTTCAGACAAACAATACTCCTCGGTGTAAAATGGATTAATTGAATAAAAAGCAGACGCTGGTTTAGTTATATTATTCAAGAATCCAATTCCAACTATAATTATAACAATTAATGCTTTCGAAAGTTTTTTTGCTGTTTTCATTTTTTTTTTTGATAATATTTGAAATAGGCGAACTATACTTCACGTTCTGTTAAGCGAAAATAACTTACAATCCATAAAAATGGGATTAAAATAGAACTTCCATAAACAAAAGCACTTTTAAAGACCGTAGGAATTGTAAAGTCATTGATTACAACAAACATGGGTATTAAAGCATTCGATATGTACTTTACATCCCAATAAGTTTTAAAAAGAATCAATTGGAGCAAAAACATGGCAAATCCGAAGCCAAAAATGCTGAGAAATGTTTTAGTTATTACATTATTCTTAAAGTACAGTGAACCAACCATGAACAAGGCCTGTGAGAAAGCAAATAATCCAAAAACAGACCAAAACACATTATTGACAACCGGATGTAAAATGCCGTTAACATTAATAATTGAAGTATCAATAAATAAATCCCAGTTGACAGGAACATCTATTCTCAAAATGAAATGGTATGTCAATGAAACTAACAGATTACCTATAGAATATGATAAAACAGTCATTCCTAAATGATAAAATGTATTTAGAAAAATGCTGGATACCAGTTTTTCAGTATGTGTAGCCGGAATAAGTAGAAAATGCAAGCTGTTCGACCCTTTCAACAAGTCCTTTTGAAGCCGGATAGAATATATCAATCCGCTTACAAACAAAACTATAAGCACAAATACCCGATTATCCAAGACCGTGAATGTGAAGATAATAATGCACCAGAACATAATCTCACGATGTAGATTTTCTAGAAAATATCGTTTGAGCAATAAACCAAGGCGGTAGAAACTAAATGTGTTAATCATAATATTCACTTTTGAATTAAGTTTTAAATAATTCTTTGATTCGGTGATGATCCGAAATGACTGCATTAAACAGTAATTCTAAATCCATCTTGCTTTTTTCTACGCTTTTATTTTCTAAAACCTGATGATAACCAGTAGACGTTTCTTCCGAATAAATTAAATTTTTAGTAAGCTCTTGATTTTCAGTAGTATTAAAAATTAATCTTTTATTTATCTCGTCCGTTGTTTCGTTAAAAATGATATCGTGGTTTTCCATAATAATCACATTGTCAACGATATCTTCCAAATCGAGAACCTGATGGGTAGAAATTACGATACAACATTTATCATCAATAACCGATGCCATCATCCGTCTGAATTGCCTTTTCGAAGGTATATCAAGACCATTGGTTGGCTCATCTAATAATATTAACCTGGCATTTGTAGCAAGACCAAAGGCAATATAAAATTTCTTTTTCTGACCGTAAGACAATTCGCTGATACTTTTGATTCCTGAATCAATTGAAAATTCATGCAGGTAATTGTGAAATTTTGTCGCGCTGAAATCAGGATAGAAAGGAGTATATACATCGTTGTACATCTTGATACTCAAATTTGATTCAGGTATTTCCTCCGGGAGTAGGAATATATTCTTCAGCATTTTTGGATCTCTTTTTTTAGGTTCGAATCCCTCAACACTTATTTTGCCATGCAAAGGAAACAACAAACCTGAAATGAGTTTTAACAAGGTGGTTTTCCCTTCCCCGTTTTTGCCTAATAATCCATTAATACTCCCTGAATTAAGTACTAAATTAAAATTTGACAATAACTTTACTTGTTTTTTGTATCTAAATTCCAGATTACTAATATTGACAATTTTCTTCATCTCATTTCGGTTTATAAAAAAAAGAAGGGCAATTACGAATAGTTTTTTTTACTACATGCAAATATATCATATGTGATTAACTTTTCAAATTATTTTACGTTAAATTAATGATTAAATTTGAATTCGTTAAAATATGCTCATAATTAAATGCTTATTTCAGTTTTTATTAATTTAAACCTGGGCTTAATTTCAAGTTTAAAAATGCTTACCTTTGCAAATAAATAGGATTAAAATCCGGTTTAATACAAGATAAAATGCATTCAAAACAAGAAAAACTCGAGCAGTTTGATCGATTGCTCGAAATAATGACTGAGCTGCGGACAAAATGTCCGTGGGATAAGGAACAAACTTTCGAAAGTTTACGCACACTCACCATTGAAGAAACCTACGAACTGGCCGATGCCATTATTCGGGACGACAAAAAAGAAATTCGTAAAGAACTGGGTGATTTATTGTTACACATTGTCTTTTATGCTGAAATTGGCAGCGAAACCTTCGACTTCGATATCTACGACGTGTGTCAGGGACTTTGCGAAAAGCTTATTTACCGTCATCCCCATATTTTTGCTGACGTGGAAGCCAAAAACAGCGAAACCGTAATGCAAAATTGGGAAACACTAAAGCTGAAAGAAAAGGGGGGAAATAAATCGGTTTTATCCGGCGTACCAAATTCACTTCCGGCATTAATTAAAGCACACCGTATTCAGGACAAAGCCCGCAGCGCTGGTTTCGATTGGGAACATCGTGAACAGGTGTGGGATAAGGTGCAGGAAGAAATCAACGAGTTTAAAGCTGAAATTGCCGCGATGGACAAAGACAAGATGGAAGCCGAATTTGGTGACCTTATGTTTAGTCTGGTAAATGCAGCCCGCCTTTATGATATTAACCCCGAAAATGCACTGGAACGCACCAACCGGAAGTTTACAAGTCGTTTCAACTATCTGGAGTCGAAAACCATCACTATTGGTAAAGACTTAAAACAAATGACGCTGGCTGAAATGGATGTGATTTGGGATGAGGCGAAGAAGAATGAAAGAAATCTGATTTAAAACACAATGGAATCAAAAGAACTTAAATTTGGTTTTTCTGAAATTGATTATAAATGGGATTCAAATATTAGAGTTTCAATTATCCCATCGTTTCTTTTTTACTATTTTTCAATTTTTCTTACTGATTCACCTTCTTCAACGATACTTGCATATATCCCTATGTATTCATTTTATGTATACATTGTTTATTTTATCATTTATAGTGCATACCTATCATCAGTAAAGAAAAAATACAAATTGAATAAAGTTGATCAAATTAGAATTCCAATAATTTTAAAAATAATTCCAATTATTTTAATCAGTTTGATTTCAATTGATGTTTTTCTATGGAGTTTTATTTCTTAAAAATTATCATTAATGCTTTATCCTTCTCATTTTGAACAAAAAATAGATTTTATCAGTATTCGCCAATTGCTGAAAGACAAATGTGTGAGTACGTTAGGTGAAGAAAAAGTCGAGGAAATACAATTCTCGTCTGACTATTCCTATATTATACGCCTGCTTAGTCAGACTGATGAGATGCTGCGTGTACTCACTACCGATGCGGACGAATTACCGATTGGCGATTTTTACGATGTGCGTCCGGCTTTATCCAGAATTCGGATTGAAGGTTTATTTTTGGATGAATTAGAAGTCTTCGATCTTCGCCGGGCATTGGAAGCCGTGAGACGGTTGGTGGCATTTCTCACCAAACACGAAGCCGAAGTATATCCACATTTACATGAGTTAGTCAAAGGCATAGAAACTTTTCCGTTGATTATTATTCGCATTGATGGCATTCTCAATAAATTTGGAAAAATAAAAGACAATGCTTCCAACGAGTTGGCACGCATTCGTAAAGATGTTTTTCAGGTTCAAAGTTCGATCTCTCGCACATTGAATTCCATTCTCCGTCAGGCAAAAGCCGATGGCTATGTAGAAAAAGACGTGGCTCCAACCATGCGTGAAGGTCGATTAGTGATTCCGGTTTCGCCTGCTTTTAAGCGTAAGGTAAACGGTATTGTTCACGACGAATCGGCTACCGGAAAAACGGTTTTTATCGAGCCTCAGCAAGTAGTGGAAGCTAACAATCGTCTGCGGGAACTGGAAGGTGAAGAACGACGTGAAATTATGCGCATTTTGCTGGAATTTACCAATTTTGTGCGTCCGCATACCGAAGAGATAGTTACTTCGCAACATTTTCTCGGACAAATTGACTTTTTGCGAGCCAAAGCACTTTTCGGATTGGAAATCAATGCCATTAAACCACGCGTTGATGATTGTTGTCAACTGGAATGGGCGAAAGCTATTCACCCGATTTTATTCCTTTCGCTCAAAAAACAAGGAAAAGCAATAGTTCCGCTGGATATAACATTGAACGAAAAGCAACGGATTCTATTGATATCCGGACCGAATGCCGGAGGTAAATCGGTGTGTTTGAAAACAGTGGTTTTGCTGCAATTTATGCTTCAGTGCGGATTGCTGGTACCACTTAACGATAGTAGTCGCGCCGGCATTTTCGAGCGGTTGTTTATTGATATTGGCGATGAACAATCCATAGAAAACGATTTGTCGACTTACAGTTCGCATTTGCTGAACATGAAATATTTTATCCGAAACAGCAACGAAAAAACATTGTTGTTGATAGATGAATTCGGAACAGGAACTGAACCTTTGATTGGTGGAGCTATTGCCGAAGCCACATTGGAACGTTTCAATCGCAATCTGTCTTTTGGAGTGATTACAACCCATTATACCAACCTGAAACATTATGCAGAAGATGCAGTAGGAATTGTAAATGCTGCTATGTTGTACGACCGTCAGCACCTTCAACCATTGTTTCAACTCAGCATAGGTAATCCTGGAAGTTCGTTTGCAATCGAAATTGCACGTAAAATTGGATTGCCCGAAGATTTAATTGCCGAAGCTGCAGAAAAAGTAGGAGCGGAGCATTTAGACTATGACAAGCATTTGCAGGATATTGTTCGGGACAAACGTTATTGGGAAAATAAACGCCAGCAAATTCGCCAAAAGGAAAAGAAACTGGAAGAAACGCTGGAAAAATACGAGTCTGAAATTTCTTCTATCGACCGTCAGCGTAAGGAAATTACCAATAAAGCCATAGATGAAGCCAAAAACCTGTTGAGCGAAGCCAATGCGAAAATTGAGAATACTATTCGTCAGATTAAAGAAGCGGAAGCCGAAAAAGAAAAAACGAAAGCAGTAAGGAAAGAGTTGGATGATTTCAAGAGGAAAATAGAAGAAACTGCTCCTAAATCCTCTAAAGGGGACTTGAAGAAGCCAACCCTACAAATTATCAAAAAGAATATTGAACGAACATCTCCCTCTCCTTTGGAGAGGTCTGGGGAGAGCTTTATGGTGGGGTCTAATGTTCGCCTCAAAGGTCAAACAGCTACCGGAATAATTATCGAAATGCAGGAAAAGCAAGCGTTGGTGGCATTTGGAAATTTGAAATCGACTGTGAAACTGAGTAAATTAGAAGCAATCAGCAATAATCAGTTGAAAAAGGAAGCTAAAAAGTACGAATCGCTGGGAAATGGAGCAACCGATGAAGTTCGTCAGCGTAAACTGACTTTCAAGTCTGAAATTGATGTGCGGGGTATGCGTGGAGATGAAGCATTACAAGCTGTCATGTATTTTATCGACGACTCTGTTATGGTGGGTGTGGCTTCTGTTCGCATTTTGCACGGAACCGGAACGGGCGCACTGCGCCAACTTATCCGCCAATATCTGGGAACGGTTCATGGAGTGAAAAGTTACAAAGACGAGCATATTCAGTTTGGCGGTGCCGGGATTACGGTGGTGGAATTTGAATGAAATTAGAGTTGCATATTTTAGTCTTGATTTATTGCTCTGGACAATCTCAAAATCGTTATTATTCAAGTCCACATAAAGAGCTGTTTAGCATTGATATATTTCTTTTTCCTGTCTGTTTCTTTTCAGTTGAACTATATGATTAATAAGTTGTTTTAATAAAAATCACTAACCATTAATAGTTGAATTTATGAAAAATAACATGGGTACCACGGATAAATTAATCCGTCTGACAGTTGCTATCGTATTGATTGTGCTTTATTGGAGAAATGTTCTGACTGAAACATGGGGAATTATAGCCTTAGTTGTTGCTTTGATTTTTACTCTCACAAGTTTAATTGGTTTTTGTCCACTTTACAGTATTTTTGGCATTAAAACCTGCAAAAAAGAAGAAGGAAGTAAGTAATAATCTACTAAGTTTTACCTGGCAATTCAAAATCCTTAGGGTTTTGAATTGCCATTTTTGTTTTTCCTGATTCAGCCCTAAAAGTAAAAGGAATTTCAAAAATCTATTTATCTCATTATCAGCAAATAATTGACATTTTGCCATCTCTGCTTTGCAATATGAAAAAAACTGTAATTAATATGTCGGGTATCTTTGTCAATCGGACAGAAATGAGTACTTTTGTGGCAAAATTTAGAAACTCAATTTTAAACAATAAATAAAATGATTAAAGTAGGTATCAATGGTTTTGGCCGTATCGGACGTTTGGTTTTCCGTGCAGCCCAAGAAAGAAACGATGTTCAGATCGTTGCAGTAAATGATCCATTTATGGATATTGATTACATGGTTTACATGTTGCAATACGACACAGTTCACGGAAGATTCCAGGGAACTGCAGAACACAAAGGTGGTAAATTAGTTATCAATGGTCAAGAAATTGCATTCTTTGCAGAAAAAGATCCAGCTAACATTGGTTGGGGTGCTGTAGGTGCTGACTATGTTGTTGAATCAACAGGTGTTTTCACAACTATCGACAAAGCAGGTCTTCACCTTCAGGGTGGTGCAAAAAAAGTAGTTATCTCTGCTCCTTCTAACGATGCTCCAATGTTTGTTTGTGGTGTAAACCTGAACGAATACAAAGCTGACATGAACGTAGTTTCAAACGCTTCTTGTACAACTAACTGTTTGGCTCCTTTGGCTAAAGTTATCAATGACAACTTCGGAATCGTAGAAGGCTTGATGACAACAGTTCACGCTGCTACTAACACTCAAAAAACAGTTGATGCTCCATCTGCTAAAGACTGGCGTGGTGGTCGTTCAATATTAGGAAACATTATCCCTTCCTCTACCGGTGCTGCTAAAGCTGTAGGTAAAGTAATTCCTGCTTTGAATGGCAAATTAACCGGTATGGCTTTCCGTGTACCAACAGCTGACGTTTCCGTAGTTGACTTAACTGTACGTTTGGAAAAAGCTGCTTCTTACGACGAAATTAAAGCGGCTATCAAATTAGCTTCTGAAACTACCATGAAAGGTGTTCTGGGATATACCGAAGATTCAGTAGTTTCTTCTGACTTTATCCACGAAACACGCACTTCTGTATTTGATGCAAATGCAGGTATTGCATTGAACGGTAACTTCGTAAAATTAGTTAGCTGGTACGACAATGAGTGGGGTTATTCAAACAAAGTGTTGGATTTGATTGCTCACATGGATTCAGTAAAATAAGCTGAACTAAATACTATTGGAAATCCTCTGTAACTAAAATGTTGCAGGGGATTTTTATTCTATATAGTTTACTTCCGGATGAAGTTCTATTCCAAATTTATCCTTTACTGATTGTTGAATTTGCTCTGCCAGAAAAACTATTTCTGCTCCGGTTGCGCCTCCACGGTTAACCAGTACCAAAGCTTGTTTGTCATGCACTCCGGCATTAGCAATGTTTTTTCCTTTCCAACCGCATTGTTCAATCAACCAACCCGCAGGTACTTTTTCCTCCGTTTCAGAAACAAAATAATGCGGAATTTGTGGATATTGAGCTTCCAACTCAAGAAAATGCTGTTTAGAAATTACTGGATTCATGAAAAAACTTCCGGCATTTCCAAGGTTTGTTGTATCGGGTAATTTGCTTTGTCGAATGGCAATAATAGTATTGCGGACATTTTGTAAATTTATTGATCCATTTTTTAAAACTTCCTCTTCCAATTTGCTGTAATTCAGTTTAAAAGTAGGTTTTTTAGCCAATTTAAAAACAACAGAAGTAACAATATACTTAGCTTTTAATCCCTTTTTAAAAATACTTTCACGATAACCATATTCACATGCTGAGTTGGAAAAAGTACGTTCATTAGTGCTTTTTACTTCGACAGTGTTAACTTGCTCAATGACATCCTTTACTTCAACACCGTAAGCACCAATATTTTGCACGGCAGAAGCCCCTGTTTCGCCCGGAATGTTAGAAAGGTTCTCTACCCCACCCAACTCATTTTCGACGCAATACGCCACAAAATCATCCCAAACTAAGCCTGAACCTACTTCCAGATAAACAGAATCCTCATCTTCCTTAACAGTCGCAATGGTTCGAATAACTGAATGCAAAACAACTCCCTTAAAATCATTCAGAAATAATAAATTGCTCCCACTCCCAAGAGGCAGAATTCGGTTCGATTTCACATACTCAGTTTGCAAAGCTTTTTGTAGATCGGCTACCGAGTCATATTCGATTATATAATCTGCCATGGCTGCAATGCCAAAGGTATTGTAAGGAAGGAGCGAGGCGTTTGTGTTTACTATCATATCTTTGAATCTATAAAATCAGTAATTTCTTTTTCATTATCAGGATGAAACCAATGTATTTCTTTATCACGGTTAAACCAGGTCAATTGCCGTTTGGCATATCTGCGCGTATCCTGCTTAATCATATTCACTGCAAATTCTAAGGTACAGTTCCCATCCATATATTCGTAAAGTTCCTTATAGCCAACCGTATTGAGTGAGTTCAATTGTCGATACTGATAATATTGTTCTGCTTCCTGAAGCAAACCTTCCTCCATCATACGGTCGACACGACAGTTAATTCTTTCGTAAAGTTCCTCCCGTGGCCGGG
>SESG01014976.1_pt1 | contig 19088 bp, 22 predicted proteins | sample 3171421 | NCBI WGS metagenome assembly SESG01 (sample SAMN10866946, study PRJNA518727) | freshwater metagenome | biome: subpolar coniferous forest; feature: holomictic lake; material: water; isolation source: holomictic Lake 227, 6 m and 8 m depth | place: Canada: near Kenora, Ontario | collected... | reverse complement strand
TGCCTTATGAAAGTCTATGGCTTTGGGGAAATTGGATTTGCATATGTCTATTGCCTTTTGTGAGAAATCTAGTGCGTGAACTTTCTTAGGCTTGTGTGGAAGTATGGCGCGAAGGGTCTTTCCATTTCCCACACCTAACTCCAGCACAGTTTTTCCCGATAGGATTGGAGGGATTGTTTTTGTATTTTTACCCCAGAGATATGGATTCCTTTCGTACTCTTTGTCCCAAAGCTTTTCCTGCGTCATCCTACATAAAAGAGAGTAGATTATTTAAATTGTAGGAATAGGAGAGAAAAGCTTAAAAGCTATAGTTTCTCTAATGTTTTATGAGAAAGAGTATGTTGTTTGTCGCATTATTTATGGCATTATTTATAATTAGCTTTGCATCTGCGGCATGTTCACCAAAAGTTGAGAAGATTAATCAGGATCCGTACCCGGCCATACCGGGAGACTATGTAAAGGTAGTATTCAAGGTAACTGGGGCCTCTGCTGCTGATTGCGCAGGACTTATTTTTGAACTTGTGCAGGATTATCCATTTTCCCTTGATGCTGGACAGAGCGCCATTGTTGATACGAAAGGTGGAACTTTTGTAGCAGAATATCAGCCATACCTTTTAATCCCATACAAATTGAGAGTTGATAAGAATGCTCTGGATGGAGATGCTGAAGTAAGTGTTAAATACGCATCCAAAGCGGATTCTCTTGCCGATAACTACCTAAATAGTAAGTTTAACATTACCATCGAAGATTCCAGGTCTGATTTTGAGATTAATGTTAAAGATTACAATGCTGCTACCGGAAGTTTTATTCTGCAGATACTTAACATAGGAAAATATGACGTGGATGCAGTAACAATACAAATTCCTAAGCAGGCAAATATTGATGTTAAGAAGACGGACAGAGTTATTGCTGGAACTTTGAATGCAAACGAAGATACTACTACGACATTTGAAGCAATACCTAAAGACGGAGCAATAAATGTGACCGTGCTATACAATGATGCAAATGGAGTAAGAAGAACCGTTGATAAAACAGTTGTATTTGATTCGAGCTACTTTACTGGAAGAATTGCAGACCAAAAGAGCGGAATAAGCGCTTGGTATTATGTGATTGCATTGGTGGTTGTTGTTGTTCTTATCTTTATATGGAGAAAAAGAAGAAAGAACGCTAAGAAAATGGGCAAGCAAGGTTCTGGAAATCTTTCATTCTAAATTAACATGGGAATTACAAAGATCCCAGTACTGCATGGTAGAATTGATGATAGTATAATTAGAGTTTATGTTAAAACATATTGCCCTTTCTGTATTAAGCTTTTAAAACTACTTGATGCTAAAGGTATTAGGTATGAAACTGTTGATGTAATAAAAGACAAGGCAATGTATAAGGAAATGCAGAAAAAATCTGGAAAGGGAGACGTTCCTCAGGTTGAAATGAAGGGTTCAATCATTCCAGACTATGGAAGTGAAGAAGAGCTCGTCTTGGAAATAGAAAAGTTGATGAGGAGATAGAATGATAAATTATATTTTATACATGATTCTGATTTTGGCGATTCCCGTTGGATTCCTAGTTGCCTGGATGGCCCGTGATGAACTCCTGCAGGGCAGAAAGTGGTTTATTGCTATCTGCTGGGTTTCTGCAGTGCTGGCAATAATATTTTTATTTCTTAAAAATCAGGTTTATGCATTTTCCCTAGGATTTATTTTTATCGTTTCCCTAGTGTCCTATTGGAAGAGTTTTGACAAAAAGTGGACAAAGAAGAAGATTTAAATAATCACTATCTCACTAAAAGACATGGCAATGGCACAAACGAACGGAAACGGAATTTCTATAGCTATTGCTATTATCATTAACTAAGCAAGTTCTAGTCAGAGCTTGCATACATTCTCATGACTAAATTAGAAATCTATGATTGTACGCCCAGGGACGGGGTTCAGGCAGAGGGAGCCAGCATTAATGAAGAAAGAAGAAAGAACTTGGTGATGTTGTTGGATGGATATGGAATGCACTTTATAGAAGCAGGATGGCCTACGAAACCTGAAATAGTGCAATCAATTCGTGAATTGACTTGGAAAGTAAAGAAATCTAAGGTTGTTGCATTTGGTTCTACCTCTCATGCTGAAAGAGTAGAAGAAGATCCTAATCTAAGAGGAATATTGGATTCAAGAGCAACTCATGCAACCATATTTGGTAAAACTTGGAAAGACCACATAGATAAGCAGTTGCGAATCAGCTATGAAGCAAATTTGAAAAAAATAGAAGAGAGTGTTAAATTCCTTACGGGTCACGGAAGAACTGTTTTCTATGACGCCGAACATTATTTTGATGGATTTAGGCAAGATCCTGAATATGCGGTAAAAACACTTATTGCAGCTCTTAGTGGACGAGCACAGAGATTTATTTTATGTGACACAATCGGAGGCACAATGCCATTTCATGTACATACTCAAACTGATGTTCTGCAACCGGAAGAAATTAAAAGTATTATGGGAAAAACAGTTAGAAGATTGGGGGAATATGGCATCAAAGATCCAGAGTCTCTTCTCGGAGTGCATTTTCATAATGATAAAGGACTTGCTTTGGCAAATGCATTGATATCATTACCCTATGTGACTCAAATGCAAGGAACAATAAATGGATATGGAGAACGAGTCGGAAATTTGAATCTGAATCAGTTCTTATGTAACTATGCTCTTGCTGGAGGAGAAGTTGATGTGGATTTGAAAAGAACAAAGGAAGTATATGAAAAAGCTTGCAAGGAAGTTGGATTGCCCATCGATGCATACGCTCCATTCGTTGGAGAAAATGCCGGTGCTCATAAAGGTGGAGTGCATGTAAATGCATTGGGTAAGGGTGCTTCATATGAACCTTATGCATTAGAATTGGTGGGTAATAAAAGGAAGATTGTACTCAACACGCAGGGTGGAAAGAGTGCCATAATAGATACTGCAAAAGAATTTGGATACCTTCTTGATTGGGAGAATCCGGCTATTAGAGAAAGGGGAGAACATCTCTTTAGAGAACTTGCAGAAATGGAAAACGAAGGTTATGCTATTGGGACCAATGATGCTGAGAAAAGAATCCTCATAGAAAGATATTTTGGAAATTGGAAGAGTATGTTTAAAATATTAGATTGGGAAGCTAAAACTAGTATGCATCGAGGTAGTGATTTTGATTTACTTCTGGGTATTCAAGGCAAAACATTGGAAACCAAAGTTCACGTTCCTCATCCTGAAGGGGCCGTGGATGCTGGATGGAAAGCGTTTCGAGAATTGATGGTGCCATACTATCCGGCATTGGAAGGATTGATACTGGATGACTATAAAGTTTTAATGCTTGAACACAAAAAGGAAGAAAGTCCAGTGAGAACTGAGATTTTATTTTCCAATGGGAAAGAATTTTCAACCGTAGGGGTACATACAAATTCATTCATATCTAATGTTATTTCTATGGAAAAGGGATTCACATATCATCTAAACCAGATGGGAAAATCTATTTAAATGAAGTTTACGGAACAAGAATATGATTGACTTTAAGAAAAACGAGAGTGATGTGCTTGAGTTTTGGAAGAAGAATAAGATATATGAAAAGCTAAAGAAGAGGAATGCAGGGGGAAAGAAGTTCTATTTCCTTCAAGGCCCACCATACACTTCTGGTAAACTACACATAGGACATGCCTGGAACAATTCCATGAAAGATATTATCATGAGATATAAGAGAATGCAGGGAATGAATGTCTGGGATCGTGGAGGATATGACATGCATGGCCTTCCTACGGAGAATAAGGTACAACAGAATCTTGGGTTTAAACACAAGGATGAAGTGGAAAAGTATGGCATTGGGAAGTTCGTCAAAAAATGTATGGACTTCTCCATTGAACATGCAGGATACATGAATGAAGACTTCAAGAAATTGGGAATATGGATGGATCATGATAATGCATACATGCCAGTGAAGAAAGAATACATAGGTGGAGAATGGGCTCTTATCAAAGAAGCTTGGAAACAGGGAAGATTGTATAGGGGAAAGAAAATAATGCACTGGGATGCCCAATCTGAAACGTCCTTGGCAAAGCATGAATTGGAATATGAAACTATAAAAGATATGTCCATATTTCTTAAATTTAAAAAGAAGAACACGGAGAATGAATATTTCTGTATCTGGACAACAACTCCCTGGACGATTTTATACAATCTTGCCATAATGGCCAATCCAAATCTTGATTATGTTGTTGCTGAAGTGGAAAATGAAAAATGGATTATGGCAAAGGCGTTGTCTGGAGTTTTCATTCAAGGCCTGTTGGGAAAGAAATTCAAGATTATCGAGGAATTCAAGGGAGATAAACTTCTGGGGCAGGAATATGAACCGCCATTCTATGAAGATTTGAAAGAAGTATATGATTCTTTGAAAAAGAAGCAGAAGAATGTTCATACTGTAATTTTGAGCGAGAAGTATGTCGATACAAGTGCAGGCACGGGCCTAGTCCATTGCGCTCCAGGATGTGGACCTGAGGATCAGGAAGTTGGAAGAGAGTATGGAATTGATGCATTCAACACATTGAATGAACGTGGCGGAATTGAAAATATGGGAAGATTTACCGGGATGATGGCAAAGGAAGATGACCGAAAGTTTATAGAAGAATTGGACAAGAAAGGAGCGCTATTGGCAAAGACGGAGATTGAACATGAATATCCTCTCTCCTGGAGAAGTCATAAACCGGTTGTATTCAGACCGACTGAACAATGGTTCTTGAAAATTGAAAATCTGGTACCGACGTTGTTAAAGTATAATAAAAAAGTTTCCTGGACTCCAGAAAGATGCGGAGAAAGTTATGATAAATGGGCTGAGAATTTAAGAGATAATGGAATCACCAGACAAAGATATTGGGGATGTCCTGCACCAATATGGGTGAATGTTAAGAATAGGGAAGATTATTTTGTTATAGGAAGCGTTGAAGAGCTTGAGAAGTTAACTAAAAAGAAATTTGATGATCTGAGCCTGCATAGGCCCTGGATTGATGAGGTTTCAATAAAAAAAGATGGAAAGGAATATCGAAGAATTGAAGATGTTATTGATGTCTGGATTGACTCTGGAACAGCCGGATGGAATTGTTTATACAATGATCCAAAATTAATAAAGGAATGGTTCCCTGCAGATCTTGTTCTTGAAGCGACGGAACAAACTAAATTATGGTTTTCCATGCTGCAAATATGTTCTGCAATTTACATGAAAAAGAGTGCATACAAAAATGTATTTTGCCATGGAATGATTCTCGACTTCCAGGGAATGAAAATGTCCAAATCCATTGGAAATATAATTTCTCCATATGAAGTAATAGATAAATATTGCGCAGATATACTCAGATATTATATTTGCCAAACAACTGCTGGAGAGAATATTAGCTTCAGCTGGGAAGATATTAAAACAAAACAGGGAAATTTAATGATTCTTGCAAATATTGCTAACTACATCAAGGACCTTGAAAGAATGAAATTAAAGAAAGGAAAGCCAGGGATAGAAGAAAAGTGGATGCTTTCCAGATACCATTCTTCATTGAACAATATTAGCAAATTATTTGAACAGTACAAGTTGGATGAAACAATTGGTGAGATGGAAAATCTTTATCTTTCCCTATCGAGAGATTATATCAAACTTGTGAGGGATAAGGCAAATGAAGATTCTGCGGTTCTGGATGTGTTAAAGGAAGTTTATCTGGGAATACTCAAAGTATTTTCCACCATTTGTCCATTTATTAGCGAAAAGATGTGGCAGGATTTCAGAGAAGTTGGTATGGTAAAGGAAGAATCTGTTCATCTATGCGCTTGGCCAGAATATGAGAAGAAAAAAATAGATGCTGAACTTGAAAAGGAGTTTACAAGTGCATTGAGGGCCATTGAACTTGGATTGGCTGAAAGGGATAAGGCTAAGATTGGACTGCGCTGGCCTCTTGGAAAAGCAACAATTGTGGGGATAAAATTCGATAAAAAGCTTGAGGAAATGGTTGCTAGACAGTTGAATGTTAAGTCCATATTCCTTAAAAAAACAGGAGAAAATGAAACAGGGGTTGAGCTGGATACGACCATGACTCCAGAGCTTGAAGCCGAGGGATTTGCAAGAGAGATAAGCAGAAAGATACAGGCAGAAAGAAAGAATGCTGGACTCAAGAAAGGAGAGCTTATTCCCATGAAAATAGCAGTGAGCAGCAAACTTGGAGAGTATTTAAAGGACTGGAATGAATTCCTGAGGGAGAGAGTTAATGCCAGTAAACTTGAAATTTTAGATGCGGAAGCATTCGATAAATTGGGAAAAACTGGTAAGAAGTCATTTTTCTTTACTGTTAAGGAAGAAAAAATATCGTCGATATTTTTGTAATTATAAAGAGGGAACTTTGAAAAGGTTTAAATAGTAAAAATAATTATGAATATCATCACATTTGATGAACTATGATAATAAAAGATGAGTTTTTGAGCAGGATCAGGAAGATTTTCGACTTAAATTTGTATGAGGCGAAGGTTTGGACGGCATTGCTTTCAAGAGGGGTTTCCACTGCGGGAGAGTTGAGTAATATTTCTGATGTTCCTAGATCTAGGACCTATGATATTCTAGAATCTTTGGAAAAGAAAGGATTTATTGTTATGAAAATTGGTAAACCAATAAAATTTGTTGCTCTAAAGCCTGAGGAAGTTGTTGAAAGGGTGAAAAAGAATCTTGTTGTTCATGCTCAGGAAAAGAGTAAAAGATTGGAAAAATTGAGAGGGGATGAGGTATTGTTGGAACTTAATACACTATTTGATACTGGTATAAAATTTGTTGAACCTTCCGATTTGTCTGGAAGCCTACGAGGCAGACAGAACATGTATAATCATCTTGATATGATGATTCGTGCAGCTGAAAAGAGTGTTACCATTGTTACATCTGAAGAGGGATTGAATAGAAAACTTGAGGTTCTTTTGCCGGCTTTGGAGAAGGCAAAGAAGCGTGGCGTCGTAGTTAGAATTGCTGCTCCAATAACTGAAGCTAATGCAAAGATTGCAAAGGAATTGTCCAGGGTTGCTGAAGTTCGTGCAGTCAAAGGAATAAATGCTAGATTTACAGTTATTGATTCTGAAGAGGTTATGTTCATGCTTCTTGATGATAAGGCTGTACATCCGAATTATGATGTTGCTGTCTGGTTGTCCACTGAATATTTTGCAAGAGCATTGGAGCAAATGTTTGAGTTGGCATGGAATGACTTTACTGCTTTGAGTAAGGTTAAGTTGAAATAATCTTAGAGAATAATGCCTAGTTAAAAAACAATTGAATAGTTAACTGGTGTCTGTGGATTTAATTTAGAACTTTTCAAAATTCTATCTCATATCGTCATATCCACCCATGGTGAAAATATTATCATGACATCTCTTTGCTTCCAGAGGAGAAAGTTGCAATGGCTCCGGAGAATTGGATTCAAAGTCCGTATATGTTGCACCCCCTTGTATGGTGAGATTACCAATGCAGTGTTCTCATCCCGTCCCGCACCCCATAGAAGAGATTCTATTGTTAATTTTATAATTTCGGGAGCAGAAGTTTTAACAAGAAGTTTTCGCAATGCATCAGTACCAAGTAATCTTGCACCCATGTAGTTCAGAGGAGAGACTTATATTTAAATTGTGTTAAACTGCAGAAGTATCTTCGACAGGTTTAAAAAGCCGTAGTAGTCTAGAAAATTATGATAAACTTATATGGTGTGGGTGTTAGACGCAATTACACAATTGAAATTCCTGATAAGGAAGATGGAATAATTCGTGAACATGTGCAAAGAATGCGAGAGATGCCCATTATTGAAGAAGCTAGACAAAAAGCAGAGTCTCGAGGAGTTAAAGATTTGAGAAGAATAATTGATATTTTCTACGTTGCCAGAGATGGTCCTAAAAGAAATGCATTTTATGAAATAACCGACTGCGATGCTGATGGAGTCGTGCTAGGTTCTCAAATGAAGACCTATGCCGAAATGGAAGCCCTTCTTAAGTCTGAAGAGTAAGGTTATTAACCCCATTTTCTTAATAAATTTATGTTAATAGATACTCATTGTCATCTGGAAATGTGCAAGAATCCTGAACAGGCAATTAAAAATGCACAGGAAAAGAATGTTCTAATTGTGACGCAGGGGGTTACTCCTGAAAGTAATAGAAAAGCCCTGGAATTGGGGAAAAATATTAATGTGAAGGTTGCTCTAGGGCTTTATCCACTTGATTGCCTGAAGATGAGTGAAGAGAAAATTGACGCTGAGCTGCAGTTCATAGAAAGTCAGAAAGATAAAATTATTGCCATTGGAGAAGTTGGATTGGATTATAAGGAAGACACGAAGGAGCAGGATAGGCAGAGGGAAGTCTTCGCAGAATTCATAGAACTGGCAAAAGATCTTGATGTGCCAATCATTGTTCACTCGAGAAAGGCTGAAGAGGATTGCATTCAAATGCTTGAGGATCAGAAAGCAAAGAAGGTGGTAATGCATTGTTTTTCTGGCAGCCTCAATTTGGTGAGAAAGATAATTGCCAATGGATGGCATCTGACTATTCCAACGAATGCCAAATTTTCAGAACATTTTCAAAAGGTGATTGCCGAGACGCCAGTTGAACAGCTCCTGTGTGAGACTGATTCACCCTATCTTCACCCTGAAAAACATAGAGATAACGAGCCTGCCAACGTATTGGCAAGCTATGAAAAAATAGCAGAAATTAAAAAACTGCCCTTGGAGCAAATAGAAAATCAGATAGAAAGTAATTATAATCGGTTGTTTGTTAAATAATTCTACAACAATTGCCCTAAATCGAGACTTACCCAAATTGGTTTTCTGAACCTGAGTGTGTTTGGAAGTAGAGATTCCATACCCAAATTGGCAAGCCATTCTCCGCAGAGTCCGCGTTCATGCACTAGACGACCTTGCTTCATGAATTCGGCATAGAATTTTTGAGCAGGGTTTGCTAAAAAGGAATTCATTATATTTTCTCGCCCGGAGGATATCTTATTTACATTTAGAGTTGTATGTTCATAGAGCGCGGAAGAGTATGTTTCAAATTGTGGTTCAACGTTACCACCATAGATGAATGGATCAAAAAGCATTAGGGGCGTGCATTCTGGTTTGAAGGAAAGTATTTCATTGGCATATCTGAGAGGAATTGAATTGGATGAGAGCATTATTCCCGGTTCAAATCTCTTAACAATAGAGAGAAGTGAACGATTGACTGAATCCTTGGGTTCTAGTTCGAAGAGACAAAGATCTCCAGGTTTGTGAGCAATTTTAGAAATTATGCTTTCAGAGGTAATAAGTCCATTTTCTGTCCTGTCTTTAGGAGTTCCTTTCTCGACCTCATATTCATATGGAAACAACCATTCAAGTGCTCCAACATTTCCTGTTCCCTCTCCCATTGTAAAGAGAAGTATGTGAGGGTTATAAAGATTATTGTTATTGATTGAGGGATGGAACTCTACGACTAGTGGGCATAACATTCCAGATGAAAGTTGGTTGTTCTGATTTCTCGTCTCTTCCGATTTTATATTCGATAACTAAATCTTGTTTGAAGTGCCTTCTTGCAAAGGACAGTTCGTAATGCAGTTCAATTGCTAACTTTTTCATTTCCAGTTTTATCTGGGTATCTCTAGCCAATTTAACTTTGATTCCGTGATAGTCTGCCATCCTACAGGCATGATCGAAAACTGTACTTATGACCTCACGTTCATTTGTCCGGTAGTCTGCTCTGTATGCTTTAGGTAAATCTGAAACTAGAGTTGAAATGTCTTTTTCCTTGCCGGACGAATCTAGAAGAAATGCACTTTCACGCTCTTTTTTTATCTGTGCCTTTGAAGCGATTCCGTGCTCATAGCGAATTATATCGTTCAGAAGTCTTCCTCTTTTGAAGGAATGGATAACATATTTAGGATCTCCCTTTACTCGATTTCTTAATACTCTGCGGAGTTCATCCTGAAGAGCAATCTTTGCAAGAACGCTTATGTATGCCCCCGTATCTTCCGTTGGACGTTTTCTATGTTCAGATTCATATTCTATTGTAGACATGGCATAGTTAAATAATTCATCCATGTATGTCTTATAATCTTCAAAAACTCCACCATATTTTCTGATCATTGAAACAGTTCCGGTGACTGAACTGAGCATGAGATTTTCTTCTCGAGTTAATCCCTTTGCAACTTTTTTTGCTGGATTTGCCATGAAACCATAAGAAAAAAAGCATTTTTAATCATTTGTATGCCCTGAGAAGGATGAAAATCAGTAAGCTCTGTGCTTTCCATTTGCACGGTGGGAGAACGATAAATCCGTTACACCATTAAACCTGCGGTTGACGGAATTAAAGAGCCTGTCAAAATTGAATGATAACTTTGCTCCTGATTCTCTAGCATCCAGCAGGTCGATGCAATCATCGACTATTACTCTTGTAGCGTCAAATTTCAAAAAGTATTCATACTCCCCCATAAAATCTTGAGCGAAATTTTTTTGCTTCCAGGTGGTTATTCCCATTGGTGAGGCTATGCAATCAACAAAAACCTCTTCTGGAGAGTCTAGTGCACCATCGGCAGCAAAGTCCAGTGTGGATGGTAGGGTGAAATTAGTATATATGGCGGCAGTGAGAATTGATTTTCTAACGTTCTCTGGAACATTACCAAATTTTCTTTTTATAGAAGGATCAATCTGATTTGAAAAATTATTTAGATAAACCTCTCCAAATTTTCTTGGATGGTTATGATATCTAAACATATTTTTGCTAAAATTGAAAAGTTCGAATTTGGCTTCGGCAGAATATATTGCCACACCATCCTTCAAAGTTTCTTTATGAGCATCGAGTACATTATACCAGACTGAATCTATGGGTGTAAAAACCCAGGCGCCTTCGTGAGAAGCAGTGAGTGCGATGTGAATAAGGTCTGATTCTCCGTCCAGTTGGCTTCTTACTACTGAGTATTTTTCAGTTCCTATTGTTAAAGGAGTGTTTTTTGCTAATCTGGGAAAGCCAGGATTAATTTTTTTAGAGATCCATTGTAATCCTATGGGCAGGATAAAATTAATGAGTGGGTTATCAATCTTTTTTAGTTCGTCGGCTAACATTTTATTCTCCAATCTTAAATGGTACTGCCCTTGATGGCTGTCCAATGTAAGTTTGTGGCATGTCACAGACATATAGTGTGTTTATACGGTCTCCAGTCTGAAATTGCAAAAATAATTGATTGTCTCCCGAGAATACTCCCCTGAGAGATTTTTTGTAAATCTGAGATAGATAGCCTATGGCTTTGCTTCTAACTTGCTTAGCTGGATCGAGAATGGCCATCTTTACAAATGATTCAAAAGCCGGAAAATCTTGGGGATGTGTTTTAAACATTAATCGGGCATCTAAAGTTTTAGCAGTCATTTTATTCTTCCCTGGCTAACTTATCTAAAGTTAACTCCTTTAGTTCTGTTGAGTCTAGAGAAAACTTCATTGCTCTTCCGAATGAAGATACACAATTCTTTAGTAAGTTTGATGATTCAGTTTTTATTTGCTCAATGTCTTTGAGGTACTTGTCTAAAAATTTAGCGTATGCTGCAGCGTAGGCACGTAGAACATATTTCTGATGCTTTCCAGGCATGAATTGACCTTCTTTTTGTGAACGCAGAGATTCTCTCAATACGCCATCGGCATACATTCTTTCTTGTTCTGGAGAATCATGAATATTGGCAGAATCATCTCTTGCTCGGTAAACTCTGTCTATCTTGGTCAGCAATGCAAAATGCTCCTGTCTTCGTCCAAATTTCATAATTTTAATGTGAATTGGCATTATTTAAACATTGTGTTTCTGTAACCACCCCATAGATACAACAAAATAGAAAAGCTTAAATAGGGATTAACAGTGAAAAAAACATGGCAGAAACATTGTATCAAGCATTGATGAATAGAGAGAATGCAGTTAAAGAGAAGGCTCTTTCTGAAAGCCAACCTAAACTTGCTGAATTGAGAGATAGACTTATTATTGAAAAATTAACTCACAATGAAGTTGAGAAAGTATGTGAGGAATATAGAGCTGAAATGGACAAACCTGTAAGCATACCTTTTGCTCCTTTGTTAAAGGAGATTGCTGCATCCCAGGCTAAAGTTCTTAGTGCTTATACTCATCAGAATGGAATTTTAATGAGTGCAATGGTCGGAAAGAGAACAGTTTCAGAAAGCCTAGAAGAGCTAGCACAACCATTTAGAGGATTTAGAAAGTATTTGCCACATGCTGTTGATAAAAGACATAATGATAGAATAAAACAGATGGGAGAACTTGTTAATGAACCAAGAAACCTTCTTACTCGAGGAGTATTTCAACCAGATAACCATACTGCAATTGGGGTTGCTTTAATGGCTCCAGTTCTAACTACTATTGCTTCAAAGAGATTATTGCCGTATTTCTTAGGAACTGAAGAACCTGAAAATCTGCCATATGTGGTTATTGGTGCTTGTGCACTGGCCGTAGGATATGCGTGCAACAGACTTGTTGATGGCCTTAATTCTGGAAGAAAGATTCATCCTGCTGCAAGACTACAGGCAAAATATATTGATGCCGCTATAGAAAGAAAGAAAGTCATGATTGATGGCGTTGCTCCTGAAGTTGTTGAAATGGGCGGTCCAACTGAAGAACGTGGCGAAGTAGAGTTTTAATAATTTAATTTAAAATAATTATGTGTATTCTAGAGTGAAATAAACTATATATACGAACGATTGTCCTTGGAAAGTATGAATTTGACTGCAATTGTCGGACTGGCTTCTGTAATCGCACTGCCGGGTGATGGTGGAATATTCAGGCTTGGAGAAAACAAGCTTTCTAGTGTTCCAAGAACTAGCTATAAATTAGTAATCAACATTGATGAAGAATTTATGATGGGAATGGTGGCGGAAAAGAAGATAATTTCAAACAGAAAAATAAATGTTCCCGTTTATGATGAAGTGAGGATAATTACCCTTGAAGAGAAAGAATCTGCGCTTATGCTTACGTTGGATTTCAAAAAACAGAAGCAAACATATTATCTTGTTGGGGAAAGAGGAAGAGTGGAGAAAGTTGCGGATGAAATAGAAATTAATGATGGATTAGATGTAAAAATACCTAGATTGAAAGAGGGATACCTTATTAGAAAAGTAGAGGGAAAGGGTCCGACATTGAGTGATACGGTCTATTGCAGAAGAATAGAAATAGACAAGTGTAAGTTTGATGTATTTTATTGGACTCCCGATACCGGATATAGGATGAAGAAGGTTGAGTAAATGAATGAAAAGATAAAAAGAGGATTGTGTGGGCTTGTAGCCATGTTGATGTGTTCCAGTGTAGAGGCAATTCCTCAAGCTGGGACTGCGGAAAATGCCGCAAATAAACATCTGGAGGATTCTGCAATGCGAGAAAGGGTAAGAGAAAAAGAGAATTGGTCAATTGCAGGTTCTGGAGCACCCATGGAATCCAGGATTGTCGAACAGGATTATGGAAAATTTATTCTTCCAACAAAGCCGAAGATGTTTTTTGAAGCCAAGAATGATGAAGTAGGTTATTTCATGACCCTGGAAGACGAAAGTTCGCGAGAGGGATATTTGATTGTGGGAGATAGGCCTCGAATAAATGCCCTATTCCAGGATATGAAAGGATCTTCTCTTGTGCAAATACTTATTAGAGATTTCAAGAGAGATTACTGGCCTAGACAGAAGCTAGACGGCTCTCTTTTAGACCCTCTGGACCGAGTTTATGGTAGCCCCATAGAAATCGACAAATGTACTTTAATGATATATGAGCTAAAGGATAACTCAAGTGTTCCCGGTAAGAAGGAAATTTTGCTTAAAGTCAGAGAATTGAGAAAATGCTATGACTCTCGGGGAAAATAATTATCCTGACGTCATGACGACCCAATAGGATTTACCAGTTTTGCTTTCAAAATCAAGGATTGTTTCAATTGAGTCCAGTGGGCAGAATATTGTTAAATTTTTTTCTGGAAATTTTATTTTTAGACCTTTGATCATTGTTTCCAGGCTATTGACTTTGTAGTTCATGGCTTCATAGAGTTGGAGAGTATGATTGTTTGGGCGAATGCCTTCTCTTTCGATGAGGCGACAGGAATATTCTAGGATATAGTTTGAAGCAGACTCTCTGGAATGAAATTTGGCTCCAAGAGATTCTATTTCACCCAATTTTTTCTCAATATTTGGTTTTTCCTGAAGAGGGTTCATGAAAAAACGCAAGAAAGAAAGTATTTAATTATGTGCATGGGTGTGTTTGAATCATATAAATGATTAAATAGTCTTGATAATATTATATTTTGTAAAAAAATGAGATTGAAAAATATTCTTTTGGCTGCTGGAATGGCAGGAATGATTTACCTTACTCCTGGTAGTGTAAGAGCGCAGGATTTTGATGAGAATGTGCCAAGAGAATTAATTGTGAGTCCCGAAGTGGGTAATGTGGGAATCTATGATCTAAATTTAAAAATTAATATGACCATCGGTGCTGAAGGAAAAAAGGCATCCAGTTCCATGAGAGCAGCAGTAGTTCTTGAAGCGAGGGTTGATGAAAAAGATGGTGATGATATAATATTTGGATTTGATTACATTAGATGTCGGGCATCCGTTAGGGCAAACGTTGATGGAGAAAGTGCAGATAGGGAGATTGACTATGATCGAAATGATAAAAAAAGTGCAGATAGGGAAGATTATCAACAGTTCATAGGCCATAAAACTTTCTCTCTAACAAAGGGAGAGTACATGACTAAAAAGATTGGCAACCTCTGGCCAACGAAAGCGATAAGAAAAGGAGACAGCTGGAAATCTGAAATTCCAATTGAGATGGATGTTCCTTCTGAGTATGAGGATAATTATGACCTGCCAATAGTGCTAAGACATGAAGGCAAGGATAGCTATGATGGGAAGAATGTGATTAGAGTATCAATTAAACCTGGAGAGGTAGATCGAGAAAGAAGAGAAAGGCAGAACCTTGATTTTTCTGTTTCTGGAAAATTTTTCTATGATCCCAACACTAGGATGATTGAATTTTTAGATATGGGATATGAAACAAGCATGGTTTTCTCAGCTAGGCGCGAAATTCCAAAGATTAAATTTAATGCTGACGCACATATCGAGTTTAAGCGCCACTAGAGAGTTTTAAATATTTCATCTTGGCAATAAAGTTATGTTAAAACTGGAAGAAATTCAGATTGGAAGTCTTATTTCATGCCTTAGAGATGGACAGATATACCCATTGCCTGGAGAAGTATGAATTGATTGGGAGAAAGCTATTTAAAACCCTAAAGTTGGGAAGTTTTAGGAGAAAACATGAGTTATTTATATTCGAACCCATTGAGAGAAGCCAACCTGAAGAAGGCTGCAGAATATGCTGCAAAGCAATTGCCTGAGTCTGCTAGAGGAGAAAATGTTGATGATTTGTTTAAAAAAGAAGACTTGCTACTCGAGTTGACCATACTTGGTTCAGTTATGGGTGGGCATATGCAAGGTTTTGTTGACATACACAAGTATCACACCAAGGAATGGAGGGAAGGAATGTTCAGAGATGAAAGCATATTGGCAATGCCATGCGCAGCAGTAATTGCTGGAACTCTCGCTGCAGATGCGAGAAGAGAAGGATGGAAAGTTCATTTAGAAAGTGAAGGCCCAGAGTTTAGAAAAAGAATAGATGACTTTGTTATGCAAATGCAAACTTCCAATGGACTGGCTCTTGAAGCACTTTCAAATATTGCAGAGAATAGAAAAATCAAGATGGGAGTCAATGTGGTAAATACCTACAATCCTATATTTAAAATTACAAAGGGAGATAGAGAAGGAAGTATACATCAAATTATATTTGATGTGCAAATGGGAGCAATCTTTATGGATAAACCAGTATGTATGAATCCGAGAGAAAGATTTGATTATGGAAACGTTGGCATATGTATCTCTGAAGAAGGTGGAATGCGTGAATCGGGGGCCAAGTTTAATCCGATATTTTTAACCTGTGAACCATCTGCCAGATACCTTCTTGGAAACGTAAGACAGTTATTTAGTGACTGTCCAGATTCTCCTGGTGGACCTGGATGTATGGGTCTTAATAGTTGATAGAATCTAAAGAACAATAATTCTTAGAAATGAATAGAATCTAAAGAACAATAATTCTTAGAAATGAATAGAATCTAAAGAACAATAATTCTTAAATAGCTCTCCAGAGTATGGAATTCATAGGCAAATGGACTTAACAACAATAATTTTTATTGAAATTAGCTCAATTCTATTGCTAATTTTAGCTAGCTTACTTGTGTCTCTTGGGAGGAGGAGAAACGTCCTGGGAAGAAGAGATTATGAAAAAGAGGTGAGAAGAGAGGTTAAACGAGAGAGCATGAAAATAGAAATCCCAGTTTATAGTGTTGAGGAAAAAGCCAGCGGTGGAGATATTGAATTGATTGAAGATAGTTACTATGACCAACCTATTCAAATAGAACCTGAAGAAATTGATATTCCTGAATATGTAGCGAAGCCTGTAGAAAAAAGGCATTACCGGCAACTAAAACCAGTAGTTAGAAAGGAAGTGAAAAAGATAGACATTCCAGAATATGCCCTAGAAGAAAAAAAGCCGGAAAAGAAGCGAGAGAAAAAGGAAAGTATGGAAGAAAAGAAAAAGAAAATTGATATCCCCGAATATCGAGCGATAAAAGAATATCAGAGAGACACGGATGCAATAAAACTAGAAATAAATAAGTGGAATGAAGAAAGAAGAGAGGAAGAGGAAGATTTTGAAGAAAAGGAACGTTGGGATGAGGAGAAGAGTGAGGATGAGAGAAGTGCCATGGATTTACTTCGAAGATATATTAAATTGAAGGATGATTGATTTCCAGTACCTAAATCTATAAAAAGATAAATTAACCATTCTTTACATGAACATGGAAAGAGGTCTTGTCGAAAGAATTAAAGAAAGAACGGGACTGAGGACTGATAGGGCTGCTGAAGCCTATGCTCATTTTGTTCATCATGCTGAATTTGATAGGGGGATAATCACTGGAGGTGATGTGTCGCATGAATTTTATGGGCAGGCAAAGGAAGAGGGAAATCGAGGGGGAGAAAATCTTATTAATCTTGGAAAGGGGAGATATGAAAGATGGTTAGCTAGATTCAGAAGACTTGGACTAATAGCTCAGACAGATTTTAAGGATGGATCAGGTAGTAAATATCCTCTTCTTGTGGGGTACAATTATTTTAATGATCCCGAAGTTTATGTAAGATATAGGAAGAAGGGAACTGATAGTTGGAATGGCAGGATTACTAGATGTGCCAAGGAAGAGATGGCCAGAATGTCCAGAGAAGGATATGAATTTGCGTAACATAGGTTTATTAAACTAAAAATACAAAAATGAAACATGACTAAAGAAAAATTGGTGATTGCTCCCCTTGGGGAACAGAATAGATTGGAAGCTGGATTTTTGAGAACAAGATGTGGCAGATATTTGGATGTTGAAGAATATGGAATATGTTTTGCAAACGAAGAAACAACTCCATTTATGGGATTCAATGCTCAGGATAGACTGACTGATGGTTATGTGCGAGTTCGTTCGAGAGGAAATAAGGAATATATTCCAGTTAATAACATTGGAGAGGTTAGGGAAGTAAAAAGAAATGGAATTAGTGAAATATTTGACCTGGTTGATGAGCTAATTTGTGGATAATTCTGTTTAATTTGCATGTATATATTGTATATTCGAAATGGTTATAAATCCAGTTCTGAGCGTATAATTATGGGACAATTGGAAGATGAACTTGAGTTTGCAAAAAGAATCGTTTTGAGAGCTGGGGAGATAGTTCTTAAAAAAGCCGAAAGAGATATTGAAGTTAAAAGTAAGGGTATTGATGGAGATGTTACTGCCGGGGACTTTGCATCAAATGATTATTTGGTAAAACAAATAATGAGCCAATTCCCAGACCATGGACTTTTGAGCGAGGAAAGAGATGATGACAAAACAAGGCTTGGAAAGGAAAGAGTCTGGATAATTGATCCAATAGATGGAACTGAACAGTATAAGAAATTCGCAAGAAGTGGTAGGAATAAAGAATTTTCTGATTGGTGCGTCCAGGTCGGACTTTCTGTTGGTGGTAAAGCAAGTGTTGGAGCACTATACATACCAGTGACGGGAGAACTTTTCTATGCCACCAAAGGCAGTGGAGCATTTAGAGAGTTTGATGGAAAAGTTGAGCAATTGAAAGTTAACAATAAATTGAATGGAAGATACAAAGTTACCCGAGGATTTTTGACTAATCCTCGGACTGCTGGGCTTGTTAAACATATGAGACAGAGGGGTGGTGGAAATATTGAAAGATATTTCGGAAGTATAGGAACTGCATTGGCTAGCTTGAGTAAGAATGATGAAATAGATGCCTATTGCCAAGCTTCTGGAGAGCATAGGCTTGGAGAGTGGGATCTTTGTGCTCCGGAGGTTATTGCTAGCGAGGCTGGAGCATTGGTAACAAATGGATTTGGCAAAAGGTATGGGTACAACAAACCAGAACCATTCTGTATTCCAATTGTAATTGCCCAGAGAAGGCAAGGTATTGTTATTTAACGTTTTAGAACATTTTTTAAACCATATTTTACTGAAGGAAGTATGAAACGCTATGTTAAAATATTAATTATTGCCACAATAATAATACTCGTTGTCCTTGCTGGAGTCTGGGCGTACAAAACTTTCTCACCGAAACCAAAGTATGCAGGTCCGTCTGGGCCATCTGTTCCTCCGGTAAAAATAACATATGTCAATCTGCCCCAAGAAATGGGTAAGCTGTCCATTGTCTGGAGTATTCCTAAGGATGGTGTGATTGCATTGCAATTCTATAATTTTAATACTGGAACAAGGCAAATTGAAAAATCATACATTCTTACTCCGGGAAATGTGAAGGAAGGAAGTAGTGCGGCAGATATTACCATAAGCATACATTCCAAGTATATGTCCGAACTTACGAATCAAAATCTCTGTACAATAATTGCAAAGGCGAAGCAGACTGGAGATTTGGGAATAGAAAGTAGTTTGTCTGGAGTAGCTTTGGCTTGGAAATATAAGAGCATGTATGAATACAGAG
>SESG01027914.1_pt1 | contig 19111 bp, 21 predicted proteins | sample 3171421 | NCBI WGS metagenome assembly SESG01 (sample SAMN10866946, study PRJNA518727) | freshwater metagenome | biome: subpolar coniferous forest; feature: holomictic lake; material: water; isolation source: holomictic Lake 227, 6 m and 8 m depth | place: Canada: near Kenora, Ontario | collected... | reverse complement strand
AACCACTGCCACGGAAAAGGATCTTTAATTCGGAAATATCCTGCTTCCTCAGTTCAACTTTTTTCAATTCAGTTTTTTGTAAGGCATAGTCCTGGACCTTGCTCTTCAAGGTAATAATCTCAGTTTCATGCCTGCCAATGTCCTGGTTCATGGTTTCAATGGTGTGCTTATGCTTCTTTATTTCCTCCTTCAGCAATTGATGTGAATCTTTCTCATAAATCCGGCCTGCAAGTTCCTTCTCCAGTTCATTAAGATATTTTTTAAGTGCCTCCAATGACCGGTAAAATTCTTCTAACCCGGATTTCTCCTTATCAACATCAATTTCTTTTTTCAGAACTGAAAGAACATATGAAAGTTCCAGATCTCCATTAAGTTTAAGCTTTTTTTTCGTTTGCTGATTGAGTTTTTGCAGTTGCTCGTGGAGGTATTTATGATTTCTCTCCATTTCACTGATTTTTCCTGAGAGTGCATTTACAGAAGCTTTGATGGAATTTACCTTTTTCTCCGTATCAGTAAATTTTTGTGAAAGATCATTATGCTGTCTGATTAGTTCATTTGACTTATTGTTAAGTTGTTCTGCTGACAAGTTTTGATAAAATTGCAAGTCAATTAGTTTAATCTGTGCCAGCAAAATATCCTTTCTTGTTTGAGCGCCGGTAATTTGCTGCTCGGTCCGGACTAATTCTGTTTTATTGTTCTCAAGTGATTTCTCGTTTCTATCAATTTCTACACCTGTTTTATTCAGGTCGTTAACTCCATCTTCAATTGATTTTTTGACTTTCTCATAACGTGTTTCTTCCTCTATTACCTTATCTTCATTGTCATTTTCAAAATCCTCCCAGATGAATTTTTTATTATGTACTTGTTCCGTCGATTGTAAAGCGATGAGTTCTGTCATTAGCTCCTTGTTCTGCTGCAAGATGGAATCCTGCCTGATATGATTAGCTGTTAGTGTTTTTTCAAGTTCAATGCATTTTTTAAATTGATCTTCAATAATCTTTTTGTCGGCTCTGACTTTCTCCAGGTCACTTGCAACTTCAGTAGGGTTGAGGATATTCGGATGCGTTTCTGAACCACACAGCGGACAAGGTTTACCTTCATGCAATTCCACGGCATATTGTTCCAGCTTATGCTGAATTTCAAGGTCTGATATCTGAACAGCAATTGTTCTTAGCTTTTTTTCGCAGGTAGATCCCAGAAGACTGATCTTTGCAAGAAAATAGTTTATGTCGATGTGTTCTGGAAGGGTTTCAATAAGACCAGAACTGGTCAATTCAACTTTTGCTTGAATATTAAGTTTTGCTAGCAAATTATCATGCTCATCGATTTTTTTCTGAAGATCTACAATGGATTTCCGTATCCTCGTTTTTTCCGTAAACCATGCTTTTACTCCTGACAAAACTTTGATGTCCGGAAGGCTCTTGCGTAAATTTTCAAGTTCAGTCGTTTGATCTTTCTGCTTCTTTTTCCCCGAAATTACCAAATCAGCTATTTCTCCCAGTTCTTTTTTATTGTTTTTCGCATTCTTAGAAAGAAGGTTCAATTCCTCTCCGGTTTTTTTTACCTCTGTATATTTTAACAGCTCTTCCGACTCCCTGATCAAATGGTCTTTTTTTTCGTACTCTTTCTTTAGGTTGTCGTAGACAATCTGTATTGTTTCAGATTCCTGTTGTAGCTTTCCCAGCGATTTTTTATGTGAGGTTAGTTCGTCGTCGCTACTCTTGTAACTTTTTCCCAGCTCTTCAAGCTGTGATATATCTGCCTTAAAGATCCTTGAAAGCAACTCATATTCTTTGACTTTCTTTTCAAGATTTTTCGTTGCAGCTTCTGATTGCTGCAGTTCTGCCTGCTGACGTTTCTGTTCGGTTATAACTCCCACAAGTTTTTTCAGGTTTTCTGCTTGCTGGTCCTTTTTCTCTTTATTGACTAGTTCTTTTTTAAATTTGCCGATATCTTTCTGTAATTGAGCTTTTTGTTTTTCGAGTAAATCAATCTTTTCCGGGTCAACCTCTCCGATTTCCTGAAGTCGGCCAGATATATGCTGGATTGTTGACTCATTCTTAGAATCAAGCCGGGAAATTTTATCGGAAAGCTCATACTTAGAAAGGTTGAACAACTCTTTCAACATGGTGGTCCTGTCCGAAGAATTCAACTGAAGGAATTCCTGAAATTTCCCTTGAGGGATTATAATGGTCCGGCGAAAATTCCGGTAGTTCAAACCGGTTATTGTTTCGACTTGGTCAACAGAGATTGGGTCCCATTTGTTATTTTTAAAACGATAAGCAGTTCTTTCAAATGCTTTTACATCTTCAAAATTCTTCTTGTTTCTTTTTCCCTGAACAACAAAACGATAAATAACATCATCATGGGTTTTAAACTCAAAATCAATTAACAGCTCATTTGATTTCAGGTTCATCATGTTATAATTTCTTCCATCCCGTGCGTTTAACCTTTCAATTTCTCCGTATAAGGCAAAAGAAATGGCTTCGAGAATTGACGATTTACCACTCCCAACACCACCGAAAATCCCAAATAGTCCGGACTTCGTGAGATTGGTAAAATCGATGGGCTGTCTGGTGCGGTAAGAATATAGACCCTGAATCGTTAGTTTCACCGGTATCATGATGCCTCCTCCTCTGATATTATTTCCTTAAAAAGATTTATAATACGTTCACCGGGTTCCTGGCCTTTCCGGTGTTTAAAGTAGTCAAGAAATAGCTCTTCCATCCCTTTCGTTAGATCAATAACAGTCGCTTCTGATGGCCCTCCTATGCCCTGCCCCCTGGATTCGGGTACAATAGTAACAATACCGGCATGTGCATCCAGTAATCTTTTTCGGTCAACAGCAGCAAGGTATTGGTCCGAAATGATGGTCAGCTCCACAAAAACATCCGGATTTTTAATTAACCATTCCACGGCTTCATCGATGTCCTCAAACCGGTTCCTCAAAAGTTTTTTTCCCGATTTAAGAAGTACATTTTGAGAAGTAACCTTTTTTCCGGGCTTGACATCCACGATCACGACATACTTTTTCTGGTTTACTTCGCTGAAGCTATAAGCAATAGGGCTACCGGAATATACAATCGGACAGGGACTCGAATCAACCATTTGTTTCCTGTGCAAATGGCCCAAAGCAACATATTGGATTAAATCCGGAATATTTTTTGTAAACATGGCCGGTGCTCCACCGATGTAATTGATACGTCGCTCTTCTTCAGGTTCTTCCGGGATAGATTCAGCATTGCTTGCGAAAAGCAAATGAGCCGCGAGCACATTGACCCCTTGCTTGTCACAATGTGCCGCAACCATGTCGGCCCATCGTTGTTCCAATAATTTCCTCAGTTCATCATCGGTTTCTTCTGCTCCCAGATATGTTTTAAGCCGAAATTCATTGGCGTATGGGGTCATGAGTATCCTTAAGACATGAGCTACTCCGGGCAGCCGGAGCTCGATAAAACCAGGATCACTTTTTGTCACCTCCAATCCCGATTCCAGTTTGAATGGTGTTATTGTTGCATTAGGATTCCCGGCAAAGATAATCCCGCACTCCCTGGCTAAGGGATCGGGAGCTTCTATCCGCTCGGGAGAATCGTGGTTTCCGGCGATGGCGATAACTGCACGGTTACCGTTGTTGGCCATTTTTTTCAGGTATCGGTAAAAAAGTTCGACGGCTTCGGTGGGTGGATTATAGGTGTCGAACAAATCACCCGCAACCATGATGGCATTGACCTTCTCTTTTTCTGCGATCTCACAAATTTCATTAAGGACTGCTTCCTGTTCTTCCAAGCGGGAAAAACCTTCGAGTCGTTTGCCCAGGTGCCAGTCGGAGGTGTGGAGTATCTTCATATATCAATGGAATTAGTTTTATTGGTCGAATATGCATGTTTCATTATTTTATTATTGAGAAATCCAGAGTGTAAATCCTTTATCAAGGTTAGATTTTATGTGTTTGCCTTTCAACTTTTGCATAATCCGGATATTTTGTTCCAATACTCTTGCAAGGTCCCTGGCAACGGCCGATCCTCCAATATTATTTGCAACAACCCCATTCTTAAACTCCAGGTTGAATGAAAATGATTTACGGCCGCTCACATGTTTAAAATCGTCCTCGTCCAGTTGGACGCTTTGCTTTTCTTTTGCAGATTCATCAATAGCTTTTCCGATTTGTGTAAGAGCATTTTTAAAGATGTCCTCGTACTTGTGAATATTTTGACTTGAGCTCATAGGTTTTGCATTTAAGGTTATTATTTGGTTATTATTTGGTATGTAAAAAGTATCCTTTGTTTCCATTGCTTGATTAGCCACGTTTGCACAAGCCTTGCGGGCCGCTCTTATTAACTGAGCATAAGGATTGTCCGGGTTTTTGGAATCAATATTCAACAATGGCTTCACTTCTGCAATTAATTCGGTTTCCAGAACATCTATTTCTGATGGAGGTTGATCATACTCATAAAATGAAAGACCCAAGTTGTCTTTCATCCATGTTGTGAGTTTCTCTTCTGATGGCTCATCAAACTTGAAAAACGATTTTCTTCCGGCATCAAAGTCTTTGCCATTCCTGGGAATCGGGTTAAGCGACAATTCATTTTTCAATAATGCCCCCAAAGACCTTCGGATGGTTGAACTGCCGGTTTTACCCGACGCAAAATGAGTCTTTTCATCACGGCTTGCGTGGCTGCTTTCTGTTTTACCAATGTAGATGATCTCATCTTTTTGAGGATTATAATAAGATAACGGAAAATCATTCCCGGTAAAAAAGAAAGCATAGATTCCAGGCTCATCGGAAAATTTCCGGATTTGTTTGTAAGGACAGGAATCATTTTTAAGCTTTGTTATGATCGGATTCATGTTTTATATTTTAACAGGCAAAATAACAAGTTGACTACGTAATCAATTTGAGGTTTAGTCATATAATTTTATCATTTGACCTAAAAGTTCTTTCATTCCTTGTCTTACCCAGGCCGGTGACAGGACTTTCACTTTTTCTCTCAGTCCAAGCAATACCGAGACAAATTCATAAGTCGGATGCACTTCAAAGGTGAAAACCACCTTGTCCTTTGTCTCCTGCAGAACAGTTTGGCTGGAATGAATTGGCTGTGTGAGAAGGTACTGAGCCTGTTGTTTGGTGCATTCTATTTTTATCTTTGGTGGTTTCGACTGGGGAGCAATGATCCCTATGGTGTTTTTGAAATATTCTTTCGCCTTAAAATCAGATTTGCGATAGGGGATATTCAATGGATCGATCGATTTAATCCGATCGAGACCAAAAGTGCGGATGTCATTTTCGTTTTCATCCCATCCGATCACGTACCACCTGTTATTATATTCTTTCAAGAGGTAAGGGTGAAGAATACGAGATGTGGATTTGGAAGTCGACTCCTTTATAATACTGTTTACAGAGGTGGATTGAGGTTTAAATGTTCTAAAGGACAAGTGTTCAATGCGGATGGCCTTCTTTTCCTTAATGGCCCGGATGATTGGTTCGATGTAACAGCTTCCCTCGAGATAAGGAGGATTTTCGAATTGTACGAATTCCTCAAATTCCTCAGTACTAAGGATTCGCCTTACATCTACCACGTCAAGAATGCGGTCAATGGCCTCAGCATAGCGTTTGACCATATGAAAGCCCCGATATTGCCTTAGAATCCTGGCAGCAAATTCAATGGCATCAATATCCTCTTCCTTCACCTGGATATTGGCGATAGAATAAGCAGGATCCTCATAATAATATCCACGTTTTTGCCGGTCATACCGGATAGGGGCATAATATCCAGGCTCGGATTCATCTTTCATGGCCTTCAGATCTTTCTCAATGGTTGATCTGGAAATTCTCTGGTCAAGCCGTTCGCTGCATCTCTCCTTTAAAAACACAATATCAGGATAAGACCGCTGCCTGTTGCGGATGCAAGCATCGATGACCTGGTAGCGGGCGAATGAATGTTTATTAATAGGCATATAAAAGGTATAAAAAAGGCTGAATCTTATCTCTTTTACATTGATGTACCTATCAAATGTATAACTTTTTGTGAACGTAATAACATTACGGAGTGATTATTTTATTTTGTTGGCAGATTCACATCATAAATAGGTAAGGCTCTGAAATAGTTACTCTGGCAAAACATTCAAAATCAGTATGAAATCTACAAAACCCATAAGAAAGAAAAGGCCTTCGGCATCTGTAAATATTCATGCAGTTGCCAATAACGAAGGATTCAGGATGACGTATGACTCGGGTTTTGGCAACCTTGATCCTGCCACCTTTTTCATATTTCAGAACAATCAGATACCTTCTTACCGTGTTTTTTACGATATATTCCCTGGTAATGAAACTGTTGACGAGATCATGCGAATTTTTAAGATTTCAGATACGAACGCAATTATTCAGTGTGACTATGATCAAAGAGCTGCTAAATATGTTAAAAACCAAGGGATAATCATGATACGCAAAAACCTCTTGGTTTTTTTTGACAGCTTGCAGACTGAGTCGACCGTTTCATTGCTGTATTCAGGGAGTACCAATAAACCTTTGCTGGAAGAAGTAAGCAGATATCTCCAATCAAGGGTTGCCAGAACAATGTCTAAGTGTATAGGAGTATTAGTGGCTGATCCCATGACAGGCTTATACATTAAGGAATTTGCAGTGATTTCACCCAATATCGATATCTCACTCGCGTATAATGATGATTTTCGCCCTATTCATGAAACCATAGTGCAAAAACTTAACCAAACCAGCGGTAAAGGAATCGTTCTACTTCATGGTCGTCCGGGGACCGGAAAGACCACCTATATACGCCATCTTGCTTCAGTTATCCGGAAAAAGATGATTTTTATTCCGCCGGAAATGGCGTGTCATATTTCTTCGCCCGATTTCCTGGCCTTGATGGTGGATCATCCCAACGCGATCCTAATTATTGAAGATGCTGAAAATGTGGTCGCCGACAGGATGACCGAGGAAAACATAAGTGTTTCTAATCTGCTTAATATATCGGACGGACTGCTGAGTGACTGCCTTAATCTGCAGTTGATATGCACCTTCAATACCGATATTTCACGTATCGATAAAGCCTTACTGCGCAAGGGTCGCGTCATCGCCAAATATGAATTCAAGCCACTGTCGATCAACAAAGCAGAATATATTGCCAAGACCCTTGGACGTCCGGTTACCTTTGAACATGCCATGACACTTGCCGATGTTTGCCACTATTCGGATGAAGATTTCTCGATTCCCATGCCAAAGAGTATAGGATTCAGGGTGGCCTGAGGAGTGACAGAAAACCATGAAACGTAAAGTGTGACGGAAATTTTGTTGTGGAATATAAATAGATTACGGAGTGGTATCGTTACTTTGGAGAAATAAAAAGAGGAGGAAATATGGTTGAACAGCACTATAAATTCGACAGGATGGATTTTAACGAAGTCGGTGCTCATTCTCAGGATGGTAAATTATTTATCACATTGGTGAGAGAATGGGAGGTTGATTTTAATGAACGATATTTTCCGCTCTTTTCAAATTACTTTTATGGCAATGCGTCCACGATGATATTACTGCAAAATTGTTTTGTTCTTGAACCGGATGAAGATTTTGGCATGGAGCTGATCGATGGCAAGATTGACCTTGATACCAACCTGGAGATTGAAAATTATAGTAAAAGACGGACAACTTATGCACTTGGATCGAAGAATGATGAAGATGAGCCCTTGTTTTTTATCAGAGATGAACGTATGGTTGATGGGATGGCCATTCTTAAATATATTCCGGAGCGTGATGATGATGATACTTTACCCACACCAGAACCTGAACATGAGAATAAGAAAGTTACAGTATAATTTTAACAAATAATCATAGCCCTAACCGGCAAAGGCAAATCGAGTATTAAATAATTTACTGTTCTTTGCAGGGCGTTTCATGCAAACAACCTGATGAGTAGATTCTGGTTCGTGCTTTCATTCTTTATACTTGGCTGCGGATTTTCTTTTGCCCAGACCGAAGCCACTACCGCAGACGGGAGGAAGGTTTTTCTTTATCCTGATGGAACCTGGAAACCTGCTGCCGTTGAAAATATCAGAATATCATCTGTTCCGATCCCGGGGCTGGAACTTCCAAAAAACAGATCTTCAGACGATGTCATCCGCCATACCGGCTACACCCTTTCATACAACCAAACCTATCACATTGCAAACTGGGTTGCTTATAAGCTCCTAGCCCAGGAAACCAATGGCATCTATGAGCGAACCAACAAGTTTGTTCCAGATCCCCTGCTGAAATCGGGTTCGGCATCGAATGAGGATTATAAAGGTTCCGGTTATGACCGCGGACATCTTGCACCGGCCGGTGATATTGGCTATTCTGCACAAACTATGATTGAATCATTTTACCTGAGCAATATGTCGCCTCAAAATCCAAGCTTCAACCGTGGCATCTGGAAGCGGCTGGAAGAGCAAGTAAGGCAATGGGCTGTTGAGGACAAGGCTGTTTATGTGGTCACTGGCACGGTGTTAAGTCCGGGACTATCAAACATAGGCTATCATCAGATAACGGTACCAAGGCTCTTTTACAAAGTTATCCTAGATTATGAAGAACCGGACGTAAAGGGAATCGGCTTTATCATGCCCAACGAGGGATCGAAGGAGCCATTACAACGTTATGCCGTTACGATTGACAGCGTGGAGAAGATAACGGGAAACGACTTCTTTTACCAGTTGCCGGATGAGCAGGAAAGAATTATTGAAAGCACCGTGGATTTGAGCAAGTGGAGCTGGACATCAACCAAAACACAATCGAAAAAACAAGGTGGCGGACCGTCGGTGCAATGCCAGGGAAAAACCAAGGCCGGGAACCGGTGCAAGAATAAAACCACTAATTTAAACGGGTATTGCTACCAGCACCAGAGCCAGGCTGGAGGGGTTCAGACGACCCCGGCGAATGTGGCACCGGAAAAATCAAGCTCAAGAAGGACAACATCAGTAAGGTGTTCGGCCACAACCAAAAAAGGAACTCAATGCTCACATATGACATATAGCCCGAATGGATTATGCTGGCAGCATGGGGGAGATTGATTAACAAACATTGTATTTACCTATGGCAACAAAGAATTTTGCGCTGCGGATCGCGGGTTTAATCTTCGGAGTGGTATCAATACTGCATCTTCTCAGGATCCTGACTGGTGTATCGGTTATAATCGGGACCTGGGTTCTGCCGCTGTGGATTAATTATATGGGTTTGGTGGTGACCGGGTTCCTCTGCGGATGGCTTTGGTGGCTTTCGTTCAGGAAGGCGCGGGATTCAGGGAATTACATTACAAATTATCACAGGTATTAATGAAAGGTGGTCCTTTTAATGACTTGGTTTGACATTCCGGCATGCTGACCCCTCTTTATTAAAGATTTTGTCTGACATTCCGGCATGCTGACCCCCATTGTTCAACAACTGACGGTGCTTCGCTATTGGGCTGCAATTCTTCCCGGATCGCAAAACCGAATTTCTTATGAATTTCGTCCAACCGTTTTTTCCTTAATGCAGGATTCTTTTCATATTTCATTCTATGATTTGTACGAATATTGCGCATCATTTCGACGCAGTCAAATTTCTTTTTATTCATTTTCTTCCTCCTTGATTACATATCTCCGGTTGACAACGTAGGTTTACAAATAAAATCATTGTATGGTGCGCTTTATTTAACACTGTATTCGAGCGGCATGATTGTTGTAATCCGACCAGGAAGAATGACTTGCGGTTTTCATTTTGTCCTGTGTAACCAATCCACAACTTTTGATATATAATTTTCCTTGGTGTTTCCACCAATATATCTCATTCTGTCAGGATGATTGATTCTCAAAATGTCGCAAATCGAGACTTGGTTTTCATCGACATACCTGCCATGCCACCAAGGACCAGACCTATCGCCTTCAAATGGAATGTAGTCATCATAGTTTTCCGGTTCAAAGTTTTCAATAAAATCATCGTAATCTGTATTGCCTGTATAAAAGATTATTCTCTTGGGTTTTAAGATTTCAATTTCCCTCCACGTTACTCTTAATCTATTGATGCAGTGTTCCATTACATGATAAGATGTTTCATCCTTAGTTGAAGCATTATTGCATTTCACTAAGTTTGTTAAGGCAATAAACTGTTTGCCAATCTCAAACGAACCATAGTACTGTGTGACAATTTCATTTGTATATGAATAAAATGCTCGTCTTTTTGCATTTACCTCCTTAAGGTCAAGACTCAATTCACCAAATGCTGTTGCATCAGTAAACAGATTGTCAATGAAAGGGCCAATTCCAAGTCCTCCAACAGCAGTTTTACCTACAAATAAAATCGTGTCATCAGATCTATGAAAATTTTCACCAATAAAATAAATTGATACAGGCTTTCCAAGTGCTCCTTCATTGTTGCATTCTGAACAAATCTGGTTATTGCCGACAGAAATTGATTTGTACATTTCAAAAATTCTGTCTTTCATGATTACGAGTTTTGGTTATTTAAATTCTTCAATTTTTAAGTAGCTGTCTTGTGGCCGCTCCGCTTTGGCTAACATAAATCAATTAGGAATTGATGTCTTAGCTAAATTTTTTCAACATCAAAGTAAGTCTGTGAAAGTAAATTTTTATAATCTATTCCATATTTACTTAAAAAGGCTTTCCGCGCAAGTTTTTGCCCATCCGGATAAAGTAGAGGGGAATTACTGTATACTACTTCAACGCTCATTCCCTTTTCCATTTTAATTCCGCCCCAACTTCCAGTTTGTTTAGCAGTTATCTTATATAGTCCCATTTTAATAATGTTTAATCTTGCCTACTCTATATATAGTTTTCGGCTTCCCTATTTTTTTGGTTTGATTGAAGTAAGCTTAAAAGCCTTTTTCATAAAAAATACCCAATGCCGTTCAGTCACAATATCAGCTTTCCCTTCCAATGTTAGGCCATGCTGATCTTTAACAACGAAAGTTACTTTTCCCCCTTCGTCTTCTAATTTTGATGAAGAATGTGATTCCACTAAAGTTAATTCCACAATGGAATAATTGCGTGAAAGAAGTTGTTCCCGTGCATATTTCTCAATACTATTCTTTGTCGAACATGACTGATAATAAATCAATCCTCCAACAATGGAAATAACTGCAATTATAAGTAATAACCCTTGCCATGGAAATTTATCTTTCCCTTTCTCGGCAGATTCGATGTTGACTTCACTTGTATCCATATACCTTAATTTAAAACAGTATTAATTGATTTCAAAACTAAGCCACTACAACGTCAAACTATGTCGCAGGTCAATAATATGTAAACAATCGTTCAGAACAAAAAAAAGCACAGAGATAGATCAAATATATAATATTTTGATTAAAAGACATTCAAATGAAGTAAATATTAGGAAAAAGCAGGAAGCCACCTATGACTTCCAGCGACATATTATAAATTCACAACTGCGACACAATTTGTCGTAGTCTTGTTTTATCTTTGTTTTAAACATCCATTAAATGAACAGACGTCATGCCATAAAAACCCTTACTGCCCTGGCTGCCGTGGTTTATTTGCCGAATTTTGAATTCTTTAATAATTCCAGGACATTAAAAATTCATTTTATCTGTTTGGGTGGTGCTGGCTGTAATATTATCGAGAATATTCATAAAAAAGGAATAAAGGCCAGGTATACATGTATCACAAGTCCTGAACGGTCATATCTTCCTGCCGATATTGAATTCATTCCATTTGGTCCTGCCGAGCATGATTACCATACTTATCAAGTGAAGATGAAAAATCTTGAAATTTCAGAGGATGTTAAAAACATATTTGACGGAAATTCCAGTTTTGTTCTGTTCGCCGGATTTGGCGGTACTACCGGAACTAATCTTACAAGACAAATATCTGCAATGTTGCACCAGAAGGATAAAAAATTCATGGTCATTTATACCATGCCATTTAACTTTGAAGGGCCAAGTCGTAAAGCATTCACACTGAAAGCTAAACAAGCGATGGATGGCTTTTCCAATGCACATTCTTTTAATCTGGAGGTAATTCGCCAAACATATGGAAATGTGAAATTGAATGTTGCGTTTCAAAAGGCTGATGAGCACTGTTACAGGTTATTCAGAAAAAATATTTTAATGCAATCTTCCGATCCTTCGTTAATATATTCTTTGCCCTTGTGACCAATGTTTATAATATGGCTGTATACGAAATCTGTAGGTTTACGATTGAAAAAAAAATATCCGGAATTTCCAACGTTGAAGGAAGCCATTGATTATGGCGATAAAAGTGGTAGATTTTATACCATTTACGATGATGTAAATTCAAGATGGATTGATTGGCTTGAGATTCATGAAAATGATACCAGTGAATGGATCTATAATGAAAATGAATTACTCTGGGAGAAACTGAAAGACGAGGCAGAGGAAGAAGATGATCAATAATGATGTGTGTCGAATATCACTATCTTTAGGTAATACACAAAAACAATAGATTCATGGCAAAACAAGACTATATCATCAGGTATCTTACAATCATCAAGAAGCTGAGAAGAGGCAATGTGGCAACGTTTAAGGAGATGGAAGAATATCTTAAAAAGGAATCCGAATTTTTTGATCGTCCGTTTACGATTTCAACCCGAACCTTCCAGCGCGATCTGAATGAGATCCGTTCAATCTTCCAGGTCGACATTCAGTATGATTTCTCCAGGCGGGTCTATTACATAGCCGATGACCAGCAATCGGATCTCAATAACAGGATGCTCGAATCCATTGATACCTATAATTCCCTGAAAATGGTGAGTGATATTAGCCGGTATATGTTTTTTGAAAAGCGTAAATCACAGGGTACCCAACATTTTTATGGACTTCTGCATGCGATCAAGAACCGATTTGCCATCAAATTAGTCCATCAGAAGTTCTGGGAAGAAGAACCTACCGAACGATTCGTTGAGCCTTTGGCCCTGAAGGAATCGAAGGGGAGATGGTATCTCCTGGCCAAGGAACAGCATTGCAATAAGATTAAAACGTTCGGACTTGACCGTGTTCTGGAATTTGAGATTACGTCAAAGAAATTCGATTATCCTGCTAACTTCGACGCCGGAGAGATCTTTAAAAATTGCTTCGGAGTGATCAATCCTGACAATTCAAACCCCGAAGTGATCATACTTTCTTTTAACTTCGAGCAGGGAAAATACATTAAAAGCTATCCGATTCATGAATCTCAGACTGTTCTGATCGATAATGAAGATGAATTGCGGATTTCGTTACGTATGGACATCACCCATGATTTAATCATGGAAATATTGTCGTATGGAGATACCGTTGCTGTTCTTTCCCCAAAAAGTCTTATTGAAGAAGTGGTAACAATTCATCAGAATGCAATCTCCAACATGAAAAAGCATGAAGTTTTATAGTCTGGATGTCGAAACCGCCAACCCCGATCAATCCTCGATCTGTCAGATAGGAGTAGGTGTTTTTGAAAATGAGACCCTGATTGAAACCTGGAAATCGTATATTGATCCTCAGGACTATTTTCATTGGAGATTTATCGAGATACATGGGATTACCCCAAAGATGGTCAAAATGAAACCATCCTTTCCCAAGGTTTATCCCCTTTTAAAGAATATGTTTGAGGATAACATCGTTGTGCATCATTCCCCGTTTGACCGGATTGCGTTTCAAAAGGCTTTTATTCGCCATGACTTACATCCTTTCGAAGTTCAATGGCTTGATTCTGTTAAAGTAGCCAGGCATACCTGGGAAGAATTTGCTGAAGGAGGATACAATCTTGCTCATCTGGCCTATAGGCTCGACATTCAGTTTCAGCATCATGATGCCCTTGAAGATGCTATAGCTGCCGGGAAAGTGGTACTTGCCGCTTGCTGTAAATCCCGCTTGACCGTTCGGGATTACCTGGACTTGTTTTCAAATCACTGACCATCGTATTATTTCTTTTTCGACCACGACATGTTTTGGCGTGCTGGCCTTGTATTTTTGGACTAAATGAGATTGATATGAAAAACAAGGTTGATGAAACAAAACAGGTACAGGATATTTTTGAACTTCTGGAGTACACTTATAACCTTGGTATAGAACGGAAGGAAAAAGCTATTACCACGGTTGAACTCCTTGATAGATTCAAGGAGACTATTTCGGTTTATAATCATTTCCCTTTTGTTGAAAAAGTACTTGAGATTGGCCTTAAAAATGAGGATAACTACATGCTTTGCTACTTGTTCTGGAAATATCTTAATGGAATATATAGTGTTGATCTTGAAACCGCTGTTAATGGAATCTTTGACACGGTGCACAAGCGATTTGCATACCGTAAGGAAATTCTTCAAAACTCGCATCCATTGATTGACAAAGGTCTTGTGATGCTGGAATTGAAAAATCCTTTAAGTGATACAACACTTAGGTTGGAAAACAAAACCTTGCAATTATTGAAAACACGGGATCTTGAACCTTTTATTATTATAAAGAAGAAGGATAACGTAATTCTTCCTTCTGATATCCATCAAAAGAAACTGGTTTTTAATCCACTTGAAACTGATCATTTGCAAAAATTGAATCATGCATTCCAGGATGAAAACCTTCATGCTATTCAAAATAGGTTGGTACAAAAAGGTCTCCCTATCGGTTTCACGGTATTATTCTATGGTGACCCTGGCACAGGAAAAACCGAATCTGTTTACCAGTTGGCGCGGCAAACCAAGCGTGAAATCATGCAGGTTGACCTCAGCGAATCAAAAACCAAATGGTTTGGAGAAAGTGAACGGATGGCCGGAAAGATTTTCACTGATTACTATTCGTATTCTAAAGATTGTAGGATGCAGCCAATTCTATTGGTTAATGAAGCCGACGGACTCTTTTCAAGGCGAAAGGAAGCCGGGACCACATCGGTTGACCAAACCGAGAATACGATACAAAATATTTTTCTGCAGGAACTCGAGACATTTTCAGGCATTTTAATCGCTACAACAAACATGGCAGGCAACTTTGACTATGCCTTTGAACGCCGGTTTTTGTATAAAATCAAATTCACAAAACCGGATTTGACAATAAGGGCCCAGATCTGGAAAATTAAACTCCCTGTTCTCACCAGGAAAGAACATGCCTGGCTGGCCGAAGAATATGATTTCACCGGCGCCCAGATCAACAACATTGTTCGCAAACTAGAGATTGAATCAATCCTTGAAGGAGGGACTCCGACTTTTTCACAGGTACTTGCTAGCTGCAGTGAAGAACTGATAGAAAAAGCTCATTATCGGAAAATCGGATTCCGGGCCTGAATATTCATTTAAATTAAAAAAATGAAAGAAAACAAGCCACTTGCCGAGGATTTACAAGAAATCCTGAATTCAGTGGAAGTACAGAATTTTTTAAAGGCAGTTGAGCAATTTAATGAGTTGCTTAGAGATAAAGATATTGATATTAAGGATTTTATAAAACAGGCTTGCTTCAGCGTGACAGAACTGTATTATAGGGGCAGGCTTTTACCTGAGATTTCCCCCAAATATTCAACTATCGACGATTATCGCCCTAATTTATTGGGTTGGGGATATGCATATACTCTTAATAAATTGGAGGATATGCAAAACTATTATGCAATCAACCCATATCCAGCGTATAAGACGAAAGAGGCTCCAACGGTCATGAAGAGATCGTTGACTGAGGATTTATCAGACATCTTTTTTGATGTTAACATTTGCATGGGTTTAATGTCCGAATGTACCGATAAAGCTGTAGAACAAGCCTTATTCACTTTTAAAGTTAAGTTCGACTGTCTCTTAGGTATTTTGTGTCTTGAGGTGATTCGCGTTCTACAGTATATAAAATTTTGGGTATTGCCTGGGATAAAAGAAACTCCCGATGGCCAGATTTTACCAAGCCAATTTGACAACTTTCGTGTAGTCTAAATTAATTATTTGAAAATAAATCACTTACATCTTTTAAAATTATGGATAAATATGACAAGCTGTTTTTAAAACAGGCCCGCTTAGGGTATTCGAAATTCTTAACTCATTACCATCGTAAAAGCCAGGAAGCGGATTTACGTGATCGTAAACATGCTCTCAATAAAGAGTTTGTGTTTTCAGAAGAGAATGTCAAACGCCTATCTCATATAAATATGCTATTAGCCGACAAATCCAAAGCCGCGTATGAAATGGCTGAGAAGCTGGAGAGCTATATTTTACCAGCAATGAAAGATTCTGATACATTCATTTCGGACTATGAAATAGAGTTTGAAGTCTGTTATTTTGCCGAAAAAAAATATTCTCACATCCCCGATTTACAAGGCAATCCGTTTTTTGAGTGTCAGCCCATATGGTTTTCAAAAGCCGACAGGAAAGAATCTGAATGTAAAGAGCATAAAGACTGGCTATTCAATACCGATCATACTGAAGTAATACGGGAAGGTCACCCATTATCCACCTTTCAGCACAGCTATTTATTTCATGATTTAATATATCATACCATACTTTCGTACCAGGATATTGCCGATATCGAAGATATCTGGATCGAAGTCGTTATGACAGTTCAAAATTTTCAGGAGATTCCTCAACGATGATTATTATTAATATTCTACAGTGACCATGACATAGATTGGCGCAACCAGCGCTTATTTTTATGCCATCGATCATAAATTTTATGACAGAGTCATGCACTTATATGTCAAATAACGAGGCTGCATTTATTAAAATTTTAATAGATGATGAACTATTCTTATTTATGAACGGATATCTCATCTATAAAAGATGGTTGAATACAGGTCAGTCTTTTGTTTTTGATGTATTCACATATGACAAGCACACATATACCAGTATCACTGACCAAACCTTTAAACATGAATGATTTTTTTATGTGAACGAGAATAAAGTAGAGAAATATCCTTACTTTTACCTAAAACCATCTCACCTATGGCAAACTTTTATTGCAGATACTGTGGAGCCAAGTCCCCAACAGTATCAAGTCTAACCTCTAGCTCATGTCCCAGGCATCCCTTGGGTGCTAGCAAAGGCAAACATATACTATACGAAGGTTCAGAAAAATCCCAATACACTTGTAAATACTGCGGTGCCAAATCGCCAACCATTTCCAGCCTCACTAGCAGTTCCTGCACTCGACATCCAAATGGTTCCAGTAAAGGTAAGCATGAACCTTCACTTTAAAAGGATATTCTCTTAAGAATAAAAGGTATGGTTCTCTATTATTTCTTTATTTATTAAATCTTTCATATTATGGATGTTCCAATTGAGGAAGTATTATTAAAAGAAGTCGCTTCTCTTCAGAAGCACTATGATTTCATATCTCAACTTTCAGGAGAAAATTTTAATATTTTTAGAACATTACAACTTGAGGCAAATGAAGTAAGAACACATTCTGCAGTTTTAGCAGAATTTTTAAATCCCAAAGGTAGTCACGGTCAAAAAGATTTATTTCTAAAATTATTCACTGAGTGTTACCACATTGAAAATTTTGACACATCCTCTGCAACCGCAGATGTAGAGGCGTATATTGGCCCAATTAATAATGATTATACTGTGGGTGGTCGAATTGATATTTTAATCACTGATTGCCACAGGAATCATATTATGATCGAAAATAAGATCTATGCTGGAGACCAGAAAAATCAACTATTAAGATATTATCATTCCGATACTTCAGCAAAATTGTTTTATTTGAATTTGGATGGAAGGGATCCTTTAGATTGGAGTACAGGTGAGAGACTTGATAAAGAAAAATTTCAAGTCATTTCCTATTCAAATGATATTTTGAATTGGTTAGAAAACTGTAGGAAAGAAGCTGTTTCTCTTCCAATTATCAGAGAAACTATTTCTCAATATATTCAATTAATTAATTACTTAACAGGGCACTCAATAAATAGCGCAATGGAAAAAGAATTAGCAAGTAAAATTTCGAGAAATCAAGAATACATTTCATCTGCTTTCAAAATTTCCAATTCATTGGAATTGGTCACAAGTAATTTGTTAAAAGACTTCAGACTTCAATTAGATGAAATAGCTAGAGAATTGAAATTTGATATATATCCAGAGGATATTAATTTAGGTGAAGGCAGAGAATCATATTACTGGTTTTATTTGCAAAATCCGAAGCATAAAGATGCTGCAATTGGATTTGTCTTTGAGGAAGGGCGGAGATGGTTATCCGTTGGTATCGATATATCAGAAGCCGATAAAACCCCTGATTTATTACCTTTACAAAAGGAGATTTCTAATAGATTATCCTTTTTGGGTCATGATACCAGCAGATATCCTTGTTGGATTGCTAAGTATACTTTCAAGGAACCATTAGGCAATTGGTCACAGAGCGAAAATTGGGAGAAAATTGCAAACGGAGAATTGAAAAAAGAAATTAAAGGAATTCTTGAAAAAATAAAATTGGCCTTGGTAGGGATAGATTTGTAATCTTCGGTAGTGTGAAGAATTTTGTGTGAGTATCTCGGAAGTTGAGGGACATTTGAATTTATTGATTGAGCTTAATAAATTAGCAAAGAAATAGAACTACCTCTTTAAAATCCAGATAAATAACAATATCAGGATTGTAAGCCCGATCACTATCCACGGCAGCTTGGAGATGAAGTTATCGAGGTAATCGGGTTTAACGATTTTGATCTTTTCTACCGGAATCTTTCTGTTGATATATACCGTATCACCCTTGCATTTGCCAGTAAGAAAGAGTGTGTCGTGGATTTTGCTGAGTTTGATTTGAAGGCGGTCTTTCTGAATTATCACTGTATCCCGGATAGTTTTAAAGTCAAACATTGTATCGACCTGGACTTGTGGTACTATGAGGGAATCCCTGATAAATATGGTATCAGGTGTTTTTAGCTCAGGATGGAGGGCTATAAGCCGGTTTAGGCGGTACTGAGGGCTGCAGCTGGAGAGGAGAAGGATCAGAAGGAGGGAGAAGGTTGGTTTCATGACTGAAGATTTTGAATATCGAATATCGAACAAGGAATATTGAATGTTGAATGAATACTCGAATAATCGAATACTCGAATTATGAGTTTTGAATTTGTAGGGATCATAAGAAATCGTTCAGTCGTCTTAGCCAGCCGTTTTCGAATCGCTTTTGGGTTGGGTCTCTGCTAATGATGCCACGGATGAAAGCAACCC
>SESG01025103.1_pt1 | contig 19123 bp, 6 predicted proteins | sample 3171421 | NCBI WGS metagenome assembly SESG01 (sample SAMN10866946, study PRJNA518727) | freshwater metagenome | biome: subpolar coniferous forest; feature: holomictic lake; material: water; isolation source: holomictic Lake 227, 6 m and 8 m depth | place: Canada: near Kenora, Ontario | collected... | reverse complement strand
TCCTGGGATTGATCATCAGCCGGCTAGCTTGATCGTTCTGCCGGTATCTTTGCTTCATAACTGGGAAAATGAGATCAGAAAATTTGCTCCTTCTCTCAAAGTATATACTTATTCAGGTGTCAAAAGGCGCGAAAAATTGGATATTGCCAAATTGATCCATCATTGCGACATTATTTTAACAACTTATGGTACAGTCAGAAATGACTCTGAAGTGTTGTCGCGTTATACTTTTTTCTATCTCATACTGGATGAGAGCCAGAATATTAAAAATGCCGAGTCAAAAAGTTACCGGGCCATTGCTTCCATCCAGTCGAAACACCGGTTGTCATTGACAGGTACACCAATTGAGAATTCACTTTCAGATCTTTGGTCACAGATGAATTTTCTCAATCCCGGACAATTGGGTAGTTTCAAGTTTTTTAAGGAGAATTACCTTATTCCGATCGAGAGGGATCACGATCTGGGTGCTACTTCCCGGCTAAATCGATTGATCGAACCCTTTATTCTTCGCCGCACAAAAGAGCAGGTAGCCGCAGATTTACCTCCTGTCATGGAAGAAATGCTTACTATCGAGATGACTCCCGGGCAATTGGATTTGTATGAATCGGAAAAATCATCCGTCAGAAACTATCTTCTGAATAATATTGATGAGCTGGGTCCCCGCAATACAGCCTTTGTCGTCCTTCAGGCACTTACCCGCCTGAGACAGATTGCGATTCATCCATGCCTGATTGATCCCGCATCCGGGCTTGAATCCGGGAAATTCAATGAAATACTTGCCATGCTTGAGATTCTGGTAGCAGAGAATCACAAGATTCTCATTTTTTCATCGTTTGTCAAGCATTTGAACCTGTTGGATGAAGCCTGCCGTCGGATGAACTGGGGCTTTTGCCGGCTGACCGGTCAGACAACTGACAGAAAATCTGTGATTGAGGAGTTTCAGTCCCAAAATGACAAGAATATTTTTCTGATCTCTTTGAAAGCTGGAGGAGTTGGTCTAAATCTCACGGCTGCCGATTACATCTTTATTACTGATCCGTGGTGGAATCCGGCTGCCGAGATGCAGGCTATCAGCCGTGCTCATCGAATCGGGCAAGACAAGAAAGTATTCGTTTACCGGTTCATTTCAGAGAAAAGCATCGAAGAGAAAATACAGTTACTGCAGGCAAAGAAGGCCGCCCTGGCCAATGAATTTATTAACAGGAACGATCCGTTTGCCATTTTAGGGAAAGACGAAATGATACAGTTGTTCGATTAGATATTTCCCTAAAAACGAAAAGGACGGATTCGGGCGAATCCATCCTTTTACTAAAACTAACCAAACTAACTAAACCTAAACTTATGAAAAAAAATGTACTGCAAACATAAGCCTGAATTCAATCTCCTGCAAATATTATGTGTTAATAAATTGTAAAATAGGCATTAAGAAAATGTAATAATTCGACAATTCGATAAAGAGTAAATGAGGGTGCGTGAAACTTGAGAGGTTTGAATGGTTACCTGGGTTGAAGGTCCCTTCAGGTTTTGAAACCTGTCGGGTCTGTAAAAACGAAAAGGACGGATCCGGGCGGATCCATCCTTTTACTAAAACTAACCAAACTAACTAAACCTAAACTTATGAAAAAAAATGTACTACAAGTATAGGCCTGAATTCTAATCCAACCAAATATTTTGTGTTAATAAATTGTAAAAAAGGAATAAAGCAGTCAAATATTCATTATTTTACATGTTGCTGATAATAAGTTAAGTAAGCTGAAGTAGCCATTGTGTTGCGATGTGTAATTTGCTTTAAACTATGTTAAAATTCACATGTCGACCGAAAAGGCACAAATCAAGAGGTCGTTTTTTCAATAGATTACAATTTCCGCTTGATGGTATTAAGTTTAATCGTGTACAATTATTCGCTCAGTGAATAGTCAATCTTCATCGGATTCCATATCCTGCAGGTGAACATTTGCCTCGCAGGGGATTGAACGACTGAGGTAATTATCCGGTTGATTTTATTTTACATGTAATAGCCATGATTGAAGAATCGCCAACCTTAATGATCGTAACCAAATGTGTATTTGCTTTCCAGGTCATCAATTGCATTTGGCGATACCTCCTTCAAATAGCAACCGCATCGGGCATGGAACAAGCCTCCAAATATTGATGACAAGGCATTTGACAAGTCTTAGTGAGTATTCTATATGTCAGGATTGTAACCATTATGTTGTATCCTGAGCTTTAAGAGGGAAAGGAAGTCTATTCGATAATAAACGAAAAGGACGGATCCGGGCGGATCCATCCTTTTACTAAAACTAACCAAACTAACTAACCTAAACTTATGAAAAAAATGTAGAACAAAGTTAGAGGTGATGTGATTTATATCCAAATCTGCGGTGTTAAAAAACCATAAAACCCGGAAGATATTTGTTTCAACAAATAATTAAAGCAATCATAAATAATTAGAAGTTGTTTAAATTACTGCTTGTTAAGGGGTTGTACCGCTTGCTTTCCCCTGAACAGCGTTGTTTGCTTCTACCTTTTTAATCATTTGCATGATCTGTTCTCCAATTCCGATTTTGTAACCGAACGAGACAAAAAGCATTTCACCGGTAGGCTGACAGAAAATGACTACGGGCAAGTTATTTTTAGCTTCTTTCCCTGAGAACCTTGAGATAACCATCGCAAGTTCATTGGCAGAATCTATGCAAAAGGACGTTTTAGCAGGTAATTGAAAGTTTTTGTAGATGGAACTAACTGTTCCCTTTTCTGAAGTATTTACAAAGAAGAATCTGCCTTCCCATTGATTAAACTGGTCATTGAATGGGCTCAGGTCGTTGAGAATGTGCTTGGATGGTTCACTGTCCGGATCCAGTAACACGAAGACAGAACTCGTATTTTGCATCAGCCCGGCCATCGTCATAGTTTTGGTTTCGGCTGCATTTGTCAGGTGAATCTTATCGTGTTCGATCCTGCCGACAGGTTTCAGCGCGGTAACCTCCTTTCTTAGTTCGACGCTAACTGCCGTCGGCTTATCTTTTGAAATATCAAAGAATGTCATGGAGCTTAGCACAGCGCCTTCAGAAAGGCGTTTGCCTGTAATCAAAACATATTTTCCGGTCTCGAGTATCAGCGGGTTGGCGAAATCTGTCAACCTCAATCCTTCTTCAAATTCGAGTGTTATACATCTGCCTTCCACGATCTTTGCGAGGGTGAAATGAAGTGCATATTGAGGTGTGAGGCTATTGTTCTGATCGAGAAGGATTAATTTTCCCATTTTGGGCAGGGCAGCCTGGGTATCAAAACCTGCACGGTACCATGTTCCATTTTTGTGGTATTCAGGGGAATGGGTTTCAGGATTAAGCCTTGCCGGGATGCCAAATGTACGGCAGGCGGCCACAAAAAAGATGTCGCGTGACAGAGGATCCGCCACCCTTAAATTGAATACGCCGATGGGTGTCAATGGTGCCCTGGAATGTTTGTTGGCAACCTGATCGATCCTGATGTTTTTATTGATCCAATCAGTCAGCGCACCCATGTCTTTTCGGGTGGAAATCCCAATTTCATCCCCAAGGTTGTTCCGGAGAAAACTGCGCCAGACTGACAGAATTTCCAGATCAATTCGTGGAGCGAGCACATATTTCTCATAAAGAGGCGATGCAACTTCCTCTGGTGTTGCTGTGCTCATTGCTTGAACGAGGTGGTCAGTCAGGATTCCGGCCTTTGTGTCGCTCAGATCCTTGGCTGATAGTCCATAGGTCAGCGGCAGCAGTTGTTGGCGTGTTGTTTGCCTGTTTCTTTCGATGAAGTCTGTCATCTCTTTCCAATTGCCATAACTAAACCGCAATATCCTCATCAGCGTATCTTCTCCCATTTGCATCGATTTTGCGTAATTCCGGATCCAGACGGAGTCCTTGAATGAGGAGAGACGGCTATTTCGGATCGAATCTTCATAGGACAGACGCCGATCGTTGATTTCCTTGTCCTTTGCACTTGCATTGGTAATGGCAGTTGTTGCCTTCGGGGGAACGAGGTCCCAACTTTCTGCCGGTGGGTTCATGCCCGGATCTCTGAGCATCAGGCGCAGCGTATCCATTGAAGGCACACTGAGTTTTTTGTAGTCAAATTTTCCGTCTTTTGAAGCCCAAATGACTAAATCACCCAATCCGGTTGTCAACGCGACCGATCCGGTCCTGTCGGTTGAAGTTGTTGCGATGGGGTAGTATTCTGCGTAATTGTAAAGTTTAAATTCTACTTTGGCCCCTTCTGCAGGTGATCCATCGTTGTTACTTACCAGGATGGTTACCCGTTTTGTTCTGGCATAATTGGAGGTGAGGTTTAACTCCGAAAATCGATCTTCGGCATTGACAACTTCCTCCGGACCGAAATAACGTCCGTAAGTTCGTGTGTGCACAAGCATGGTACGCTGGGAGGGTTCACTGAACCAGCCTCTGTCCAGATCGGTATCCGGTTCACATGCACCCATATAATGCCAGCTTCCGTCGATCCAGACCTCCACCCAGGCATGGTTGTCGTCGGTATGAGCCCAGCGCGGGGTGTATACCTGGCGGGCAGGAATTCCTGCCGTACGCATGGCTGAAACGGTCAGTGTTGATTCTTCGCCACATCTTCCGAAAGTCTTCATGATCGTACTCATCGGAGCACTGGTTCTGGAATCCGTTCCCCGGTAGTTGACTTTTTCATGGCACCAATGGTTGATCTCAAGAGCCGCGTCTTTCATGGTCATCCCTTTTACCCGGGATTTGATCTCTTCGTTGTATACCAGTCTGAATGAATCCAGATTTTCGTTGTTGACCCGCAGCGGCAAAACAAAATGCAGAAATTCCTCTTCGGGAATTTTACTCCCCCAGGTCATTTCCTGTCTGGCGAGGAGACTCTGCCTTACGTTGGCAAGCATGAACTCTGGGGTATAGTCTGCCAGATCGCTCAAAGGCATATAGGCAAACAGAAACCCGAGAGCCTGTTGCTCATTTTTGGAAGTAGTGTTAGCGAAAATAGTCCAGATTGGCTTCAATGAATTGGAGGACAGCTCCTTTTGCACCGCTAACATTTTTTCGATGTCCCTGAGCCTGTCGGAATTGGAGATCAATAATTTCTCCTTCCGGCATCCGGCCAAAATCAAAATGAAGAGCAGTGGTAATATTAGATTTCTCATAGTTAGACGGATAGATAATTATTGAGCCATTGGCATTGTCTCATAAAATTGCAAATTAGTGAATTTCAATAAATATTGCTACTCTCCAGGGGTGAGAGTCCTGAATTAACTGATTTATTAATTGAACCAATAAGTCATTTTAAGGACCAATGCCCTGTTCTTTACATTCCTGTTTTCGGGAAAATAGTTGTCGGTGTAAACCAGAAAAAGATCCGAAACCGGCTTGTAGCGCCATTGGAAACGGGCATTGATATTCAGATTATTAGCCTGTTGGTTGTACTGGACATAGGTCGTGAAGAATATTTTATCGGTAAAAGTCACGTCCAGTTTGGGACCTACCAGCCAAAAACCGGTATTTGACCATGGTGAAGGCAATATGAGTTTGTTGTAGCTGTAAATTAGCGAGATATATCCGTAAGGCTGGAACCGGTAGTTGAAGTCACCCTGAATAAACCATCTGTTTCCATTGAAATACCCTCCGTAGCCGGCCTGGAGATCATATTTGAGTGTTTTTCGGTTGTCCGAATTAAAGATAAAGGATGCATCTCCCCAGTGAAAATTGCTACCGGAAGGCAGGAAATGATTCCCTTGGTTGGTGGGATCGAAATTCTGGCGCAATAGAACATACCACAAATTGGTTTTGAATTCGATGTGTATACGGTTTTTGAAATAGGTGAAGTAATCAAAACTGAGATTTCTGTCGGTCAGTTTCATGCTTCCCGGAAAGTAATAATGGTCGAATTCGGTATAAAATCCATGGTATTCTACTGATCCTTTTTTGGGATAGAATCTGAAAGTTGCCTTGGGATCAATTCTCATGAAATCTGTTCGGGGAACGTAGCCTGTTTCTGCATTAAAGTCCTTTCCAACATAGAGTTGTGTTAATTCCAGAAGGTAGGTTTTCCTCGAATAGGCTGCAATCAATCCCTGGCTAAATTCTTCTGCGCTATGGGCCTTAGGTGTAAATGATTTCTGCCCAAATAATTTTGCATTCCAGAAATTATTGCTGCTTGCAAGATTGTATTCAAGACCGGCTACCCTGTTGTAGTTGTTACCATTCCATGATGCAGGGGCATTGATTTGCTGCTTGTTGGCGAATATGACTCCGATATTCGACCGGGCGAAAATCTTTTTCTGAACGGATGCGACGAAAAAATTTCGGGCGAGGTAATCTCCTTCGACGCCAGTCTGCATGTCCATCATCCCGATGCGCCAGTCATTGCCTAATTTTCCGCTGAGTCGGGCGCCTGCGGTTACGGGCGCGTCAAGTCCGATCCTCCGGGAAAAGAAAGGACGGATGATGGTGGTACCAAAATTACCGAAGAGGTCGCTGTTCTCGAGGAAAAACTGCCTCTTTTCAGGAAAATAAAGTTCAAATCGTTCCAGATTGGTTACCTGATCGTCGACTTCGGCCTGCGAAAAATCCGGATTGTAAGTCAGATCGAGGTTGAGAGAGGTGGAAAGTCCTATTTTAGCATCAAAACCAAAATCTTTCCGGTAGACGGAAGGATTGGGTTTCTCATAATTGTGCGAGACGCTTCCATAGACATACGGGATTACCGAAAATTTGAGTCCTGACGCGGGTGGCGGAGTATCCCAGATCAGCTGACCTGCATAGGCGAGTGATGCGGTCGGGAACTGTCTTGGAACCGGAGCCCAGGCCGATTTCTCGTTGAGTTTCAGGTCAAGCCTTGAAAACTGAATGTTCCAGTGATCCAGGTTGCTTTTGTACCGGATGGATTTGAATGGAATCCTTATTTCGGATATCCACTTGTCTGGGTAGTTCTTTGTCTTGGAGTCCCATTTGCAATCCCATATCAGGTTAGAACCTGCTCCACCGCTCATGGTTCCGTCCCAAATCGCCCCTGCAGCGTTGACCCCAAAGGAGTAACCCGTGGTCTGGTCGTTAAAAGGATCGATAAATACTAGAAAATTATCATTGTTGGCAAAAACAAAATCCCGGCGCAAAGATTCAACCGGGCGACTTCCCGGTAGGGTATCGTGGAAAATCACCGCCATGTAAAAGGCTTTGTCGTCATAAGCCACTTTGATTTCAGATTTTGCAACGCAATGTCCAGTATCGTAAGGCAATACCATGTAGAAATTGGAAGCGGATTCTGCTTTTAGCCAATCTTTCTCATTGATGATTCCATCCAGTTTAATGGGGCATTCAAGCTTTTTGGCATGGATCTTATAATCCTGATTAATGGTTTTTTTCTGAAACAGCGTATCCTTTGCCCGTTGAGACAGGTCTGCCGACGGATGGTTTTCCGCAGTCGCAAATATTGGAAGAATGAAAAGGAGGAGTATTGAACATCTCCGTAATTTGTTGATCATATTGTGGTAGCCGAGCCACGAAAATACAAAAAAATACATCTGAAGAAATAATGTGCATTGCGACTTTGTTCTGTTTTTTCATCAACCTATTGGATAATACAAGAAGAAGGATGAGAGCAAGTGGTAAAAAAAAAACAACGTTCATCCTTTAGGGGTAGGATGAACGCTGTATTTGCCAATATTTTGGGTGATTTGTAAAAGGGAAACATTGGACGGGTATCAGATGCAGAAAATTCTTGAGTTGAAATATATTTTAATATTTTAAATTATGAATGTCAATTAAGGTAAAATGCATTATCGATCAATTAGTTGGCTCTGTACATGCTCAGGTCTACGATGTCAAAAAAACTATTTTTTTTTACATCTCCCGAATTCTTTTGAGGTTCGGATGAAACGATGATCTCCACCAATTCATTATCAGACATTATTTCACAGTTATTCCCATTCTTGAGTGCCTGAATCAAAGACTTTACTTTTCTCATGAAGCCTTCTGGGGTCGAATTCTGGAGGTATAAACACTTTGCCTCGTGTTCCAGCAATCTGGTAAAAAGATCTAAGTTCATGATATGTTTTTTTTATTTTCTACTTGTCGTTTAACTGTTGTCGATCCTAGCCATGAATCAACTTTGAACTAAACTTGTTTCAGCAGGGTGATAATTTGATACTTTTTCCTGCACTGATTGTATTGGTAAAAATAATCCAGTCTCCAGCTTAAATCCGTAAGAAGTTTGGAATATCACATTACGGAATCAACTGATTTGAATGTAGGAATATGACTGACATAATCCGAATCCGCAGGGTTGTGGGGATTCAAGAGAAGTGCCGCCAATAATCCCGGGGAAATGGGTTGTTGGTGGCACTGCATGAAAATTAACCTGCAAAAAATTCTTTACCTTGACTCTTTTCTAAGTTGGAATGGGTTGTTTTCCTTGAAGTTATCTGAAATTGGTTGAAGCAAGATAATATTGTCGGTATTTTTCTTCCCAACCGTTATGGCGAAAATCTTAATTTTATCGTTGGCCGGAAGGGTCATCGTGGTTGTTCCTGCTGGTAGTTTAATTTCATACTTATATAGGTAGGAGTAGTGGTAAGGATCATTCCTTGTCGGATAACCGAAATGGGTATGTGAAGCGAACCAGGCGATGTTGTCGTACTTGAGGAATGGTTCCTTGATTCCAAGAACGGTGTAACCATCCAGATCAAATTGCCTGTCGTAATGCTGGCCTAAAAAACCTGACCAGCAGGCAATTTTTATGTCTTCTGCCATGCCGTTCACTTCAAAACGTCCCTCTGTATCTTCAGTGGCAGCAGCTAGAAGGTATATCCTGTTGTAATCTCCGGCAGGTAAAATAATTTTTTGCCCCCGGCAGGTAACCGAATTCTTTTGCAGGTCAGCCCTGCTGCCCATTTTGAATGCCACACCCTCACTAATCACTGTATCCGGAAGCATTTCGGCCGGATAATTATTGACATTACCATGGTCTGTGGGGTCATATTTCCTTGTCATATTACCATCGGTGCGGTTGTTGTCAAAACTCATTACATCCTGATCATAGGATAATCCAATGGTCGACTGCCTGAAATCGATCTGATTCAAGGGTGCCAGTCTGAAAGCAAAACTGCGGATGGTAAAATGGGATAGATCAAACGAGAGGGTGTTATCAGCAAAAACTGCAGCGCCGATTTTCTGCTCCTGACCGTTGATTTCAAATGCATCCAGTACCTTTCCCGGAAACCGGAGCTTTACACCTTTTTGATCGTTACCTGAAAGTTCATTGACACGAACGACATAATAGTCATCTGTCTCCGCTTTTTTGAGGGCCATCAAACCAACTTTGGGAGAATTGATACGAAGGAATGAAAATGTGGCGCCGGATAAACCGGAATGTCTTGGAGGTTCAAATGCGATCAGTGGCTTATTCAGAAACTCTGCCTGTTGTTGCGTTTCACTGTCAGACCAATTGCCACTGTGACTGTAAAGCCCGTATTTCATTTCCTGAATTCCCCAATCCTGGGTTGACTGGTACATCCAAGTAGGACACAGTTTCGCTGAAGGAGTATAAAGCAAGGTAAGCCGAAGGGTATTGTTGTCGGGCTTGTCGGAACCGTATTTGCAGTCTTCCAGCACCGACACGCCGAATTTCCCGGATTTGTCGGTCAGATCCAGCCACATTTTGGAGGGAACTTCAAATTTTAGTTCATGATTGGTATTTCTTTCTACAGCTGCCGTTCCGAGGTTGTAGGTGGCATTCTCGTTTTCAGCGGTAAACCGGAAGGACGCTTTCAGGCTGACTCCTGTTGATTGCCAGTCAATTTTATTGTCCACTTCCACCCGTTTGCCTGCATTCCCGGCAGATAAACTGATGATTTGCCGGATCACCGAATTTTCGCCTTTTTTGGATACCTCAAAGGCCACACGAACAGGACCGTTTTCGACCATCCTGATCTTGACATCCTGATTCATGAAATCGAATGGAGGATTTTTGCGGTCGTACCAGAACATATTCCATGCCGGTTCCTTTTTTGGCGATTCGCGCTGAAATTCCAACCGGGCCGGTTGCGAAAGCAGTTCCCTTTTCCCCTTTTTATCCACAAGAGATGCGATATCTCCCTGGTCGTCAAGGGTGAGTTTGTAATATTCGTTTTCAAGGGAGTTCCGTTCTGCAGACAAAGAAGGAGTTGTGAGTTTTGATTTTTCCGCAGATTCTTGTACGTCATAAACTGCGACACCCAACGAGGGCAACTGTGCCAGGAAAATGAATTTAACCTTGTCTTCATTCCTGGCAATGATCTGGGATGGAACTTCCTTCCCTTTTTCATTGAATACTCTGATGTGATCGGGCATTTTTGAAAAGCTCAGTTCCGCCGTGCACACATCCTCCCGCTCCCGGGCTACCGGATTGTAAACGGCAATGGCTCTTCCTTTGGTTTGCGTATTGAGTTGGGAAGAGACCTCACCAAGGGCATTTTTCAAGACCTGGGTAAATCCGTTCTGGGCGATGAATTCATCGTTCCAGGCCAGCTTAAAGGCATCCGGAATGGCCGTTCCGGGCAGTACGTCGTGCATCTGACTTCCCAGAAGCAACTCCCACGAATTATTCAATTTACCGAAGGGATAAGGCGCATTTGTAAGGAAGCCGGCCATCACGGCTAACTGTTCGGATGATTGGGCCAGGATTTCGTTTTTGCGGTTCAGCCTTTTCATGTAGGATTGGGAAGTCATTGAGCCGGCACTGTGTTCAACCAACAGCAGATCTCCCTGAAAAACCGGCAATTTTTGCTCGATTTCAGGGGTAATGTCCTTGTACATTTGATCGGAGGAGGTCAGCACCACCTTCATTTTACTGTCCGGATTGTGCAGGCTTCCCTCAGCATTGATGACATCCCTTTCCCTTAGTCCGCCGCCCATATCTCCGCAGCCGTAATACCGGTAATCGAAAGTAATGCCATATTTTTTCTGATCGTCTGCCAGACGATTGTCCCAGTAGGTGTCAATGTCGAGTCGAGGCATCAGATCCCCGTCATAATCGGTTGCGTCCAGGCATGCGATGATCCCTTTGCCATCGGGACCTTTCCATACACCCACATTGAATGGCAATGGGATAGAAGTTTTCAAATTGTGGATCGTCAGTTTCTGGGTCGAGAAACCGAGAATCCCGGCATGGTGCAGCACAGAAGGGAGACTTGCCACAAAACCAAAGCAATCGGGCAGCATATAATCCGTACTAGTCTGACCAAATTCGTGTCGAAAAAAGTTGTTGCCGTAAAGGACGTGACGCAAAACCGATTCGGAAGAGGAAACATTCACTTCAGCTTCCTCTACCGAGGAACCTGCCACGAACCATCGCCCGGCATCCATGTATCCTTTCAGCCGGGAATAGAGTTCCGGATGGTATTCTTTCATCAGGCGATAACGTCGGGAACCCGTAAAATTGAAGACATAATCGGGATATTTGTCGAGGAGCCTGAAATTTTCCTCCAGTGTGTTTTTGAGGTATTCGCTGACGGTAGTTCTGTAATCCCATTCGTACTCTGAATCAAGATGAGTATAGCCTACGGTGTAAAGTACCCGTTCTTTGGAGATATCGTAGGAAGCCCGTCGGTTAAGCGGTTGTGAAAATGCACTGATAGAAACGAACATCAGTACTATAAGTATCGATTTAGAATTCATCTGATGGAGTTGTTGTTAATAGAAATCAACGCAAAAATACGCAGAACGTTGCATTTGAACTTCCTGAATCTTAACGAATAGTACACTTTTTTGGATACAGAGAAATAGCAGAAATGGATCTACGTTCAGGTTTTGAATTCATCAAATATTTTCAGTCCGTTGCTTTTTTTGATGATATAGGTATATATGATGGCTGTCCAGAATGAAAACATGGCATAAATCAGGGATGGTTTGACCATGTCCTGATTTTGCAACAGTGTACCTGCTACCAGGAATGCCAGTGTCGTATTTTGCACAGCAGCCTCAATTCCAATGGTATAGGAGTTTCTTGCCCCAAGTTTAGCAAATCTGCTGAACCGGAAGCCCCACAACATCGACAAAGCATTCTGCAAAAGAGCGAAAGGCAGGATCACGAGTACTTCCTGAAGGGTAATGCCGGAACCTCCACTTTTTTCTGCCGCAAAAAATTTGATGACGAAGACAATGCCAAGGGCAGCCAGCAGGATTAATTTCAGCGGGCGCTGTGCATTGATGGCAAAAACGGGTCTGTAGGATCTGACCATTACTCCGATTAAGGCAGGAACGATGGTAACAGAAAATATCTGAATGATGGTCTCCATATAGGAAAGTTGGATTTCTGTGCTTTTCCCGTAATAGAAAACAAGGCTCAGATTGACAATAGTAGGAATCGTAATCAGTGTGATAAAACTATTGATCGATGTAAAGGTGATTGACAAGGCAGCATTGCCTTTAAAGAAGTAGGTCAGAAATCCGGATACTGTTCCGCCAGGACAGGAGGAGAGGATGATCAGTCCAACCTTGAAAGGAAGAGGCAGGTTGGAGAAATAGGTGATGGTCAATGCAATGATCGGAAGAACAATTATTTGCGAGGATAATCCTGCGATTAATGCCTTTGGATAGAAGAATACATTTTTAAAACTGGTGGATGTCAGCGACAAGCCTACTCCGAACATGATAAAAGCCAGTACGAGGCTTATCAGGATGTCTATGAAGGAATAATGCGGTAGCGACATGGTCGTTGTTTTGAATTATAGTTTCTGTGCCGGGGCTCCGATAAAAATTTGATTGGCAGGAAGCGTCTCGCTTTTCATCAAAACCGAAAGCGGTTCAAGTATGGAACCATCCTCCATTTTTGAATCATACAATACTACTGACATTCCACCGATACTGCAATGCTTGCCGATGTCAACATATGACATTTTCATCACACGGTCTTCAAACAGATGTGTTTGTAACGTACAATTGTCGTTTGCAACGGCATGATCCCCCATCCTGACAAGATCAAATTCAGTCAACTGTGTAGTGAAAATGCATACCCGACTGCCAATCTTGCAACCGAGCAGCCTAAGTGGATATTTGATGAATGGTGTTCCTGTCAGCATGTTCAGGAAGAAAAGTACAAGAAAATTTTCGTACAAACCGGTTACGAGTTCACTCCGCCAGACATAGTTGCTCCACAAAGGTTTGTTGGCAGGTTTGTATTTCCCGATCACCAACCATTTGAAAGCAATCGTAATGAACATTCCCAGCAATCCGGCCCCTAAATAAAGAAAAGGGAAAAGGAAAAACAGTTCAAGCAGATCACGCTCTACCTGTAAATAGGAGGTGATATTTGAGATCAGGGAAGCCATGGCAAGAAACAGGACGGCTGGCAGGGTTACCCGGAAGAATTCGATGCAATATCGCTGAATGAACAATTTCCTCGATGGCTTGTAGGTTCTTTCCGGAGGAAAATCGCGGTTAATGTCCCTTTTAGGAAGGTAAACCGCCGGAGATCCAAACCAGGAAGTGCCATTTTTTGCAGGAAGGTCTTTCTCCGGGATTTTCGACAGCACACCAACAAGTACATCATCACCAAGAACAGTATTGGGACTAATCACTGCACTGTTTCCGACAAAAGTGCGGTTGCCGATGTAAGTTTTGGCGATGGTGATATAACCATTGCGCACACTTGAGGCACCGACAGAAACTGAGTCTGCCAGGAAACACTCATCTCCTGTTACCAGCAAATCGGGTGAGATAAATTCCACAGTCGAGATTTCTACCCTTTTACCCATCTTCACACCCAGCATTTTAAACCAGATCTGCAGGTAGAGGGTTGTGTACATGGTGCCAAGTACTTGAAGACTTAGCTTCATTAGCTGGTCGAAGAACCATTTCCTGTGATAAAAGCCACTGTTGACGCGGTATACTCCCTCTTTGATATTGCCAAGTAACACCCATTTCAACAACGTGATGATCAGAACGAGAATAACCACAAATAGCACACCTACCAGGAAGATGTGAGGCAACAACATAATCCATGATTCATCACTGCTGTAATCGAAGTGAGTAATCACCATCATGCCCGGGAAATAGGCTATCATGGTAATGAGTGGAATCAAAAATACACTGACTGAATAAAAGAAATTTCGCTTTGACCAAGGCGGGACAGATTCCTGCATGGCATTTATTCCTGTTTTTTGCGCCGGCGACCCACTCCAATTCTCACTTTTTGGTATGACGGATCCTTTAGGGACAAGAGTCAGATCTTCGATGGAAGAATTACTTTGCATTCTGGTGTTGTGATCTAGGCAGCACCGTGTACCCACATAGCAATTGTCTTCCAGGTCAATGGCACCAATATGCAGAAAACCATCCGAAATAGTGAATCCTTTCAGGTGAGAATCAGTACCGATGCTGACATTGTTACCCAGATGAAAAAGGTCAAAGGCAGAAATGGCGGATGTATTGATGTAACAGTTTTTACCCACCTTGGCACCCAAAAGCCTCAGAAACACGTTCATGATGGGTGTGCCTGTAAAATAGGAGATAGGTGAAATATTGACCAGCTTGTCGGCCAGCCAGAATCTGAAGTAATATTTTCCCCAAATCGGGTATTTCCCCGGTTTGATTCTGCCGATCACCAGCCATTTGAGGGTGATGGCAAAAAATGTAATCGCCGGAAGAAGAGAAAAATAGGTGACAAGCATCATCAGCAGGGAATCGATGAGCGGGTAATCCGCCTGATAGAAATAGGAGTAAACAAAGAAAGGACCCATCCATTCGATCCCGAAGATGAGTGCAATGAACAGCATCGACAGACCCTGCAAAAATCCACAGGTATAATAACTCCAACCTGAAGGAGTATGCACTTCACGCTGTATATCCTTCATTTTATCCGTAGCCGGACGCTTCTTTTCAAGTGCAATTGCAAGGTCGCGGAGTACCGGAAACTTGTAAAGATCCACCACCGACAGATTTTCAAATATCGGATTCCTGCGTAATTCGGAGGATACCAGAGCTGCCAAAAGGGAGTGTCCGCCAAGATCTTCGAAAAAATTGTCATCCATGGAGATGTCTGATCGGTGGATGTTCCCGGAAATGGCATCGACAAGTTCTTTCTCGAGTTCTGTAACCGGAGGGATGATCTCTTTCCGGGCAGAGAAGGATAAAGGAGTTATTGGTGCCGGAAGCTTCGTTCTGTCTGCCTTCTGACTGGTGGTCATTGGAAGTGATGTGAGGATGTCCATCGTGGCAGGAATCATGTAATAGGGCAGAGTTGCCCGCAGGTTGGCCGCAATCTCCTCGCGGTTAATCTCCTTGTTTTTTTCTGTAACTACATAAGCGGCAAGTTGTTGAGAGGCGACATCCAGGGACACTACTGCTGCCTGAATCCCCCTGTTCTGAAGTAGAAGACCTTCAATTTCGGCAAGTTCGACCCTAAATCCGCGCACTTTTACCTGGGCATCCACCCTGCCGATATAAATGATTTCCCCGTCAAGTGAATATCTGGCAATATCTCCGGTACGGTAATATCTTTCAGGAATGCCTTTGTATTGTGCTGTTTCCGGAAATTTCTGTGCGGTCAGTTCTTCCTTGTGCAGATATCCTCTGGCAATGCTTTCGCCTCCGATCCAGATCTCGCCTTCTTCGTTCTCCCCGACAGGTTCAAGTTTTTCATTGACGATAAGCACATCATATCCGGGCAGTGCTTTCCCAATCGTAACCAGGCTATTACTGTTCAGCACAGAGTAGGTGGCGATCACGGTCGCTTCCGTTGGTCCATAGGTGTTGTAAACCAGTCGGCCGGGTTGGCACCATCTATGCGCCAGATCCGAAGAACAAACTTCCCCTCCGAAGATCAATATTTTTAAGGACGGAATGTCTTCTTTAACCATCGATAACAGAGTGGGGGCACAGGAGAGAAATGAAATATTGAGTTGGTTGACCAGGGCGGCAAACTGATCCCCCGAACGCATGATGTCGTAAGTTCCCACCACAAGTGTGGCACCAACTGAAAATGGAACCCAAATCTCCTCTACAGAGGCATCGAATGAGACTGAAAAACCCTGTAATGCCCGATAACCTGAATCAATGGGGTAGATAATTTGTGCTCCCCGGATGTAATTGACCACATTTCGGTGTTCCAGCAAAACACCTTTTGGTTTTCCGGTTGTGCCTGAAGTGTAAATGATATAGCAAAGATCATTGGTAGTACGATTCTCGACCAATGGTTGTGTGTCAGGAAAGGATTTGAGGAATTCCCACTGCTCATCAAGATTAAAAAGGGATTGCGGACTTAGACCCTGACCTAATTTATCGAGGATTTCATTGGAGGTAATCAATAATTTTGCTTCTGAATCCTCCATGATAAAATTCACCCTTTCTGCGGGAATCTCCGGGTCAAGCGGAATATAGGCCCCCCCGGCTTTCAGAACACCAAGCATCATAATATAAACCTCCGCGCAACGGGGTAGCAGGATCACTACTTTTTCCTCCGGTCCCACTCCTTTCCCGATCAGGTAGTGTGCAAACCGATTGGCTATGGCTTCGGCTTCGGCATAGGTATAGCTTTTTATACCCTGTTCAATGGCGATCGAATCCGGGTATCGGACAACGGATTGTGAAAAATAGTGATCTAAAAACAGTTGCTCCTCTTCCTCCATTGATACTCCCATTTTGAATCAAATAAATATAGTGCTTTTCTTTGTTGATATAAGTTCGGTTGTGATACAATTTTTTTATATTCGGAAAGCCGAAAAAATTAATTAATACCTTAATTCAATCTCATCAAATGAGCAAAAAATTCTTTCTGGGATTCTTCTTATTATTCACTACAGTCACTATTGCATTTGCACAGTCCTTGCCTTCTCCCAGGCAACATTTTGGATTTTCAATCGGAGATAATTATCAATTGGCTACCTATACCCAAACTGAAGCCTGGATGAAGAAAATAGCTTCTGCATCCAACCGGGTAAGTCTAGTGAACATGGGTCAGACAGAAGAAGGCCGTACCCAGTACATGATGATCATTTCTTCGCCCGACAACATCAAGAAGCTTAGCAGATACAAGGAAGTTTCACAAAAAATGGCTCATGCGGAACAACTTACAGACATGGAGGCCCAAAAGCTATCACTTCAAGGAAAAGCTGTTGTCTGGATTGACGGCGGACTTCATGCCACAGAAACGGTGGGAACCCATCAGTTGATCGAGACCATTTGGCAGTTGGTAAGCAGAGATGATCCTGAAACGCTCCGAATTCTGGATGAGGTGATTGTTTTATGCGCTCATGCGAATCCCGACGGACAGGAACTTGTTACCAACTGTTACATGAGTAATCCCGACACCTTAAAAAGATCCTTTGCCCAACTTCCAAGGCTTTACCAAAAATATGTCGGGCATGACAACAACAGGGATTTTTACATGATGAGCATGAAGGAAACCCAAAATATCAGTAAACAACTTTATGTGGAATGGATGCCCCAGATTATTTACAACCACCATCAGGCAGGACCAGCAGGTTCAGTAGTGGCAGGACCTCCCTACCGGGATCCTTTCAATTACCTGTTTAATCCGTTGGTGATTACCGGTATTGATGCAGTTGGTGCAGCCATGATTAACAGATTGAATGTGGAGGGGAAGCCGGGATACACTGAAAGAGGAGGCTCTGTCTTCTCAACCTGGTACAATGGGGGATTAAGGACGACTTCCTATTTTCACAACATGATCGGAATATTGACGGAAATCATCGGGAATCCGACTCCATCTTCTATTCCGTTGGTTCCGTCCCGCCTGCTTCCAAGCGGCAACACTCCTTATCCGGTAATGCCCCAAAAGTGGAAATTCAGGCAATCGATCGATTACTCCGTCTCACTCAATTATGCGATTCTTGATTATGCCGCCAGAAACAGGGAACACCTCCTTTATAACATTTATGCAATGGGGAAAAGTTCCGTCATGGCCGGAAACCGCGACAACTGGACTATTTCTTCCAAGCGGGTGGAGGCAATCACGAATGCATGGAAAAGCAGTCCCAAAAGCAGGAAGAACAACGACTCAACCAATAATTCGGGCAGGGAAAGAGTTGATACCATTCCAATTAAATACTATGATCTTGTTTTGAAGGATTCAACACTTCGTGACCCAAGAGGTTACATCCTTTCGTCCGACCAGCCCGATTTTCCGACTGCTGTAAAATTGATCAATGCACTGATTCAATCGGGTATCAGCGTGCAAAAGTCCACCACGGCCTTCTCGGTAGAAGGGAAAAAATATCCGGCAGGTTCCTTCGTGGTCAAAACGAACCAGGCATTTCGTCCGCATATCCTGGATATGTTTGAACCGCAGGATCACCCGAATGATTTTCTGTATCCAGGCGGACCTCCTGTCAAACCCTACGACATAGCCGGCTGGACCCCTGCCTTTTCCATGGGAATTCAATTCAGCCGGATATTGAATGCATTTGATGGACCATTTCAGTCGATCCCATATGGAGAAATTCAGGCTCCACAAGGTATTTGGCCTGCATCTTCGGGTGCGGGTTACATCCTAGATTCAAGATGTGATAACTCCTTCATCGCAGTAAACGAACTGCTTTCCTCAGGTGTTGAGGTATACCGGATCAAGGTCCCGACAGGCTTTCAACCGGCGGTTGGACTAGGTTCATTTTATATTCCCGAAGGGAAAAAGGCAAAAATGATACTTCAAAAAGCTTCGGCAGACCTGAGCCTTCGCGTTGTTTCCGTAACCAAAAGACCTGATTCATTGACCCAAAAGATAAAATCGCTGCGTATCGGATTATGGGATACCTATGGAGGTTCCATTTCTACCGGTTGGTTGAGATGGATTATGGAACAACATCAGTATGCATTCAATCCAATTTTTGCCCCGGAGATCAACAAGGGTAACCTAAGAAAGAAATACGATGTTCTCATCTTTGTGAGTGGAGCGATTCCTTCCCTGGCAGGCGGAGAACAGTCCGGCCCCAGGGATACCACCAAAATCACTGACATTCCTGCTGAATACAGGTATCAGTGGGGAAAGATCAGTGCTGATACTTCCGTGGTGGAGTTGAAAAAATTCATGGAGGCAGGAGGTACCGTTGTCACAATTGGCAGAAGTGCCAATCTGGCCTACCATCTGAAGTTGGCCGTCAAAAATGCGCTGGTGG
>SESG01007250.1_pt1 | contig 19190 bp, 15 predicted proteins | sample 3171421 | NCBI WGS metagenome assembly SESG01 (sample SAMN10866946, study PRJNA518727) | freshwater metagenome | biome: subpolar coniferous forest; feature: holomictic lake; material: water; isolation source: holomictic Lake 227, 6 m and 8 m depth | place: Canada: near Kenora, Ontario | collected... | reverse complement strand
AAAATCTTTCCACGACTCAGATGAAAGATATCAACATAGACCTGAAGATAATATGCATCCGTGGAAACTTAAAAGACTCTCAAGGACAATCCAAACATATCTTTTATCAAAAAACTTAGATGAAAAAGAGTGGCAAGTTGATTTGCTTGTTGTATATCTTTGTAAAAAAGAAAAGAAAGCTAGAGTAAAAGTGGTCAGTGATATAATTTTGTGATATACTCGCCAAGTAGTTTTTTGTGTACTATTTTTAACAAAAGACTGTAATAAATGTTAAATATCGGGCTGTAGTATATCGGTTGTACAAGTGCTTTGGGAGCATTTAGGCTGGGTTCGACTCCCAGCAGCCCGAAGGGATGGAGTAAGCAAATTTATTTGCTTACGTTGGGAGGCTAAAGATTTTTCTTTATTTTATGCAATAAAATAGAAAAATATCTGGCTATGTAATAGCCGACTCCCCGAACCCAAACAGTTTTGCGGGATTAGTTTAGTGGTAGAATAAGAGTTTTCCAAACTCTGGGCAGGCGTTCGATTCGCCTATCCCGCACATGATTATATTGATAAGCGTTGGAGCACTTGTTTCTACTTTTTTAGGTGGAATATTTGCTTTGCGTTTTAGAGACAAATTACACTTAATTCTTGGTTTTTCTGCTGGAGCAGTCATAGGTGTAGCTTTTTTTGATTTATTGCCTGAAGCATTGGCATTAGGAAAAGAAAACCAAGATATTAGTTTAATAACTTCCCTTGTAGCAATTGGTTTTATTATTTATATGATTTTAGATAGATTCTTTTTCTTTCACTCACATGAAATTAATGAAGATGAACACCATGATGAACAAAACAAATTCAATAGAAGGGGATTATTAGGAGCAGGAAGCTTATCTATACATAGTTTCATTGATGGAATGGCTGTAGGTCTTGCTTTTAAAGTTTCGCCAGCTATTGGTAGTATCGTGGCAATTGCTGTGCTTGTGCACGATTTTTCTGATGGAATAAACACTGTAAATATGATATTAAAAAACAATGGTACACGCGCGCAAGCCTTCAAATGGCTTCTAGCTGATGCTGTTGCTCCTGTTTTAGGAATAGTTTCAACACTATTCTTCTCTGTTTCTGAATCAACACTAGGGATAATATTAGCTGTATTTACTGGCTTTTTTCTATATATTGGTGCATCTGATTTATTACCAGAAAGTCATCACAACCATCCCACGATATGGACTACAGTTGCCACGATACTTGGAGTTACTGTTCTATACAGCGCAATAAAATTGGCTGGAATATAAAATATAAAAATACTAGTTTAGATTTGCCCAAGACCAATCAACTCCGGGATTCTTTGCATTAAATACTTCAAAATGAATATGAGGACCAGTAGAACGTCCAGTGTTTCCAATATAACCAATAATTTCTCCCTGAGTAACCTGGCTACCGATCTTTGTTGCAACTTTAGACATATGTCCATATAAAGTCTTTGTACCATTAAGATGTTGCACTATAGTCATATTTCCATAACCTCCACCACAACGTGTCTGGCCAACCTTACAACCTGTTTTAACTATTAACACCTTACCGGTAGCGGAAGCATATATTGGTGTGCCTGTAGGTGCGCCTATATCAATACCTCTAAAACCAGGACCATGAAGACCTTGAGTTTTGTGTCCAGTAGGAACTGGGTTTATGAAATAGCCTAAAAGATTCTGAAGTGGGTGAGTAATATAATAATTCTGATCTCTTGTTGTAGATGAAATCAAGTTTAAAGCAGGCTTATCTCCACCTTCATCAATCATATCGCCACCAGGGATCATAAGCGTATCACCAATGGCAAGTTTCTCATCTAAATCAATGTTATTATAAAAAGCTATATCATTTATATCTACTTTGTAGATTTTAGCAATACTTTTTAACGTTTGACCCTTAATAACAGTGTGTTCAATACCAGAAATCGGTAAAATAAAAAGCACACCACCTTCGATGAGCTTATCTCCTTTTTTCATATCATTAGCCAAAAGAATAGTATTTACAGAGACATCAAACATATCAGCTATAGTGGCTAATGTGTCTCCTTTTCTAACCACATAAACGCTGGTTTGATCAGAAGAAGGATCTATGACATCGTTACCAACAGATACCCCTGATGGGCCAATTACAGGAAGAATAGCACTATCAGAAACTATATTTACATTATCTTTAATTTGAATACTGCCAACTTTGTCAGTTTTATTAATTTTCTCCTGAATAACAGAAACAGAAGACACATTAGCTTGAAGTAGAGACATTGTCTGAGAATTATCTAATGGAGGAACTAGAACTGGCTGATTTGTCTGTGCAAAAACCTCATCTCCCAAGAATGAAGAAAGGAATCCAGCCTCGGCTTTATTGAATACAACACACAACAAAAAGATACCTATAAGCAAGGCGGGGGCTAGAGTATAACTGGATATTTTAAGTTTAGATTTTATAAAACAAAATAAATACCGCAAGAATTCCTTTTCTATCCTCATTAAAGCCATATGGCTAAAGGGTAGAATTACAGTACGACCAAAATTAGTGCTGTAAACAAAAGATTCTTACGATGGTTACTGTCGTCTCTATCTCTCTGCCAACTTGTACCAGACCTCTATTTAGAACTAAATATAGGATAGCCCAAAATACGTCAAAAGTCAATCTGATGTCAAGGGGGTGTGGATAACCCCTCACATTCGATTAAGCATGTGAGGGGTAGATAATTCAAAAAGGAAAAGTGGAAAACAGAGACTTTATTAAAATTTAATTACGGAGTATAATAAAAAAATGATAAAAAAAATAGATTTTAGTGCTGAAAATCCACCTGTGCCAAAAAAACCAGCTGAAACAGTCAAGGTACAACCAAAAAAGGAAACAATCAGGATAGCTTTACCGCAAATACCAGAAGGTGCAGGGGTGTTGCTAGAGAAAAAAACAACTGCACCAATAGCACCAGAGGTAACAAAAAAAGCCCAAGCTCAACGGCCAGTACAAAACCAAGAAAAAAAACTTCCATCAAAAAAATTTAAATATGTGGCAATGGATTCACGCGGGAAAGAAACAAAAGGTATACTTGATGGATTAAAAGATCAAAATGAAGCACTAAACAGACTAAAAGAAATGGGCTTTTTCCCTACAAAGGTAATAGAAGTTGGGGAAAACGGGGAAGAAAAGAATAAAAAAGAAGGAGAGGAAGAAAGAAAAAATCTACCTAAAAAAAATACAAACTGGCTAAAGAAAAATTTTTTACGACTTATACTAGCAAGCGGTATTGGTATTGGTGGTGGAATTACTGCAAAAAAAACTGGAGAATATATAGGAAAAAAAATTGGTGAAAAATCAAATCACGATCTACATTGGGGAGAAAAGCATTATGCCAAAAGAGAAACGACTAAACCTTTTCATGTAGAATCCATTCAGCAACCTCCTGTCTCACCACCAATATTTGTCCCATATACAGAAACTACTAATGCACCTACATCAGTTACAAATACTGAACCAACAGCTTCGGCTATTGCTCTAGACAAACTAGCAAGAGAAAAATTATTAACAGAAGTCGCACTTGATGAAGAACAGATGGCAACTGCAGAACTTTCTAATAAATTAAATCAAGCACAAGCAGAAGCAGAAGCAACAGCATTTTCTAATAAATTGGCACAAGCAGAAATGGCAACAGCAACATTTTCAAATAAGTTAGCAAAGGCAGAAGTAGAAGCAAAAAGAGCAGCAGAAATAAAAAAACAACTTGAAGAGAAACTAACAAAAGCGACAAGCCATACACCAACAGAAACTTCTGGAGAAAGACGTAATAGAATAACTAGACTACTAGAAAACAGAGATGATGCAAAACGAGAAGGAAAAAGCCAAGAATGGATAATGAAAAATTATCCATTTACCAGTGAAGACGCAGCTTGGTGGAATACACATTAGAATTTTTCTCTACCAAAAAAATTAATTATTAAAATTCATAATAAAATGATATATTTCAAATGTGACTACAGACACAGAACATTTACTAGGATTAAATAAAGAACAAAAAGAAGCGGCCATGCACATGAAAGGCCCGCTTCTTATTATTGCTGGAGCAGGCGCTGGAAAAACCAAGACAATAACGCACAGAATTGTAAATTTAATAAAAAATGGAATTCCTCCAGAAAAAATCTTGGCTGTGACTTTTACAAACAAAGCGGCAAAAGAAATGCGAGAAAGAATTAGGGAAGCAATATTGCGTTTCGAAGGCCTTGGCAGTCGCGACGGCGACGAACAGAAAAAATTTTCAGCAGAAAATTTTCGTGCCTTCGAAAGGCAATATTGTGAACCTTTTGTTAGCACTTTTCACTCTCTCGGGGTTTATATTATAAAAGAAAACGCTAAACTGCTCGGATTAACAAAATATTTTACTATTTTAGATGAAGGAGATACGACAACAATCATAAAAGACATCTTGAAAGAACTCGGAATAGACCCCAAGCAATATGATCCAAAAAAGGTAAAAAATGTTATATCTCGCGAGAAGGGGAAATTTGTACATTTGGCGGACTATACAGAGAGAGAAAACAGTGGTATGGGTAAAATAGTGGCGCAAGTTTGGGCTTTGTATGAAAAAAGAAAAATGAAAGAAAATTCGCTTGATTTTGATGATTTGCTTTTGAAAGCGACAAAATTATTGAAAGACAATCTTGAAATCAGAAAAATTTATCAAGAAAAGTGGGAATATGTTCACATAGACGAGTATCAAGACACAAATGAAGTGCAATATTTGATGTCTCAAATGTTGGCGGAAAATAATAAAAATATCTGTGTAGTCGGAGATGCTGATCAAAATATATATTCTTGGCGTGGAGCAAATTTAAAAAATATTTTATCTTTTGAAAAAGATTACCCAAATACAAAAATAGTAATGCTGGAAGAAAATTATCGATCTACCCAAAATATCCTAGAAGCAGCCAACGTTGTAATTAAAAAAAATAAATACAGACCCGATAAAAACTTATTCACAAAAAATGATACTGGAGAAAAAATAGGCCTCTATGAAGCATTGGCTGAAAATGATGAAGCTGAATTTGTGGCAACAAAAATTGTAGAGATCATAGACCAAGCTGGCACTGCTTTTGGTCATGGTCTGGCCGGGGGAGGGACCCGGAGAACCGATGACCTGAATAAAAGCAGTACCAGCTTGGTCTATTCCAGTATAGCTGTACTCTATCGCGCAAACTTCCAATCACGAGCCTTAGAAGAAGCAATGCTTCGATACAACATTCCATATCAAGTCTTAGGTGTAAAATTCTTTGAAAGAAAAGAAATAAAAGATACACTCGCTTATCTGCGTGCATCATTGAATCCAAATAGTCTTTCCGACATAAAAAGAATAATAAATTTCCCTGCACGAGGCATAGGTAAAGTCACTTTACTAAAAATTTTTGCAAATGACATGGAAGACTTACCAATAAAAATGAGAATAAAGATTGATAATTTCTATAAAACACTAGAAGAAATAAAAGAAAAAATACAAAACGAAAAAACAAGCCAGATAATAAAATTCGTAGTAAAAAAATCAGGCATTGAAAATGAACTTTCTTCCGGCACCGAAGAAGATACAGAAAGACTTGAAAACATAAAAGAATTGGCAACATTGGCATTAAAATATGATGATTTGGAAAACGGTCTTGGTGTAGAAAAACTTTTAGAAGATGCATCATTAGCGTCAGATCAAGATAGCTTAATAGAAAGGGGAGAAAAAAAGGAAACAGTAAATGCGGTCAAATTGATGACTGTGCATGCTTCAAAAGGACTTGAATTTAATAGTGTTTTCATCACAGGATTAGAAGACGGACTTTTTCCACACCAAAGAAAAAACGAGGGAGAAAGTTTTGATAATGAAGAAGAGCGTAGGCTATTTTATGTGGCAATTACACGCGCACGAAATAAACTATTTTTATCATTTACAAATTTCCGAACAATTTTTGGATCACGCCAAATAAATACTCCATCAGAATTTATCTCTGACATACCGGCTGATTTACTAGAAAAAGAAGGGGAGAATGCTGGCATAAAAACAATTTATCTGTGAAAGCAAAAAAATATCTTTTATGATATAGTTTTTCTATGGAAAAACTTCGCACATATGCTCAATCTCTCCCAATTACTTTTGAATCATGGATTATTTCTTTTGCTGGTATAATACTAATTAGAATATTTTTTGAACAATTTTCTAGTTTTAACCCCAAACGTTTCGTTATTATTGATGCGCCAACAATTATTCATTATGGTGTATATTATATTGTTACTACTGTCGGATTAATGATTATTCTGATGTTTTTTGCCAAAACAAGTCTAAAAGAAGTATCTGCAATTTGTATTTTGGGATCGTTTGTAATTTGGGTTGCACCTATTGTTGATCTCATAAGCAGTGGAGCAGGTGGACATTTAATGAGTTACCTCTTTGTACCATGGCAAGAATTATTATCTCGATTTATAACTTTCTTTGGTGGACACATAACTTCTGGTGTCACCCTAGGTATGCAAATTGAGACAATGCTTGGAATTATTTTTTGTTATATTTATACATACACAGTTACAAAAAATGTCTTACGATCAGTGGGCGCTGGTATTACTTTTTTCTGTTTTTTGTTTTTTACAATTTCAATGCCTTCTTTTGTAGCTTTATTTTTACCACAACAAGGTGCAGTGATCACCTCCATTGCCCAATCTATAACTTCTTCACATATCATTCAAAACAATATTCACCCAAATTTCACAGCCACCAATCTTGCATTATTTGATCTAGCTTTTAACAAACTAATGACTGGCGTCAATACCATCCTTGCGATAATTATTTCTGGACTTTTATTTTTTATTGGGGCACGCAAAAAATTTATGGCTCTACTAAAAAACAGCCGACCAGAGAGAATATTTCATTTTTTTCTCTTGTTTATTTTTGGTATTAGCCTAGCTCACCCAAATTGGCCTATAAATTTGATTGATATTCAAACATATATTTTAGCATTTGTTGCTTTCATTTTTGCATGGATGTTTAGTGTCTGCCAAAACGATATATATGACGAAACAATTGATGCTATATCAAACAAAGATCGTCCTTTTATCTCGAAATATTTATCAAAAGATGATCTGCAAATAGCTTCAAAAATATTTTTACTTTTTACTTTTCTATCAGCGTATGCATCTAACCATTACACAATATTTTTTGTTTCTCTTTTTTTATTTGTATATTATATCTATTCCAATCCACCACTACGCTTAAAACGATTTGTATTATTAAACTCTTTCCTTGTAAGTCTGGCCTGTTTAGCGGTAATAATGGCTGGATTCTTTATAATAAATAATGACAAGACTATTATCGCATTTCCACCAATTTTGGTTTTAGCAATTATTATCTTTTTTACTGCTGTTTCTAATATTCGAGACATAAAAGACATAGAAGGTGATCGTGCTGATGGAATAAAAACCATACCTGTATTGCTCGGAGCAGAAAAATCTAAAAAAATAATTGCCGGAATAATTTGTTTTTTCTTTCTTTTAATACCTTGGTACTTCAATATTTCATCTATAATTTTTCCATCTATCATGGCCACCATTCTCTCTTGGTATTTTATTACAGAGAAAGATTACAAAGAATGGAAAGGTTTTATGGTTTATATGGTATATCTTATTTTCATCATTAGCGCTTTTTTATTAAAATAAACTTAACATGAAAGCAAAAAAATCATTAGGGCAAAATTTTTTAAAATCAGAAATAGCCATTCGAAAAATTATTGAAGCTGGAGAAATAAATAAAAACGACACAATTTTAGAGATTGGACCAGGAAAAGGAGTACTGACAGAGAAACTTATAGAACAAGCCGGGCTTGTTATTGCTGTAGAAAAAGACTATGAGCTTTTTGAGTTTTTAAAAATAAAATTTGAAAAAGAAATAAAATCATGTTCCCTCGTACTAGTACATGATGACATTTTAAAATTAAAAGTTAGAGAGGAGCTTTCAAAATTTTCATCAAATACTCGTTATAAAATAATTGCAAACATCCCTTACAACATAACAGGTGCGATTTTTAAAAAGTTTTTAACAGAAGAAAACCAACCTGAAAGCATGATATTAATGATCCAACATGAAGTCGCAATGAGAATACTCGCTCGTGACGACAAAGAAAGCATCCTATCTATCTCAGTCAAAGCATATGGAGAACCAAAAATGATTATGAAGGTTGATAAAAGATATTTTTCTCCGATGCCCAAAGTAAATTCGGCCGTCATTTCTATAAAAAATATTTCTAGAAAGAATTTTAATTCTCCTCTTGAGGAGTACCCTTTAGGGGGAGGTGGAATGAATTTATCCACCCCGTCTCGCAAGCGAGCCACCCCTCAAGAGGGGAATAAAGCTTTTGAGGAAAAATTCTGGGAAATAGTAAAAGCGGGCTTCGCACATAAAAGAAAAAAACTCTCCAGTAATCTAAAAGAAATATGTCAAAGACCGTCTTTAACATCGTTGGGAAACAAAAGGGCAGAGGATTTAAAACTTACTGATTGGATTACTTTAACAAAAGAAGAGTTAAACTAGTTATTGAAAGACTAATTGCCTCATAGTTGTACACTATTTTTTAAAAAGGTGTATAATTATATTGCTATTAAAATATTTTTGTTAAAAAATAAAAGGATATTTTTAATCATCTTTGCGGTGCTTGTTTTAGTTGCACTTTTTGTTGTAAAAAAATATCAATCTGGCGATTGGAATAAGCAAATATATCAAAACACAAACGAAGAAAGTGGTTTAACCTATGAAAACGTAACTGTGGGAGATTTAGTAAATCAAGACACAGACGGTGATGGAATACCAGATTGGCAAGAAAGTCTATATGGACTTGATCCAACAAAAAAAGAAACAACACCCGGAATACCAGACAGTTCAGTTGTAAGCAAACAATCAGCACAAAATGGAGCTACTACTAGCACAAAAGACACAATACCTGTGGCAGAAAATCTAACTCAAACAGAAAAATTCTCTAGAGAGCTTTTTGCGACAGTAGCCGCAGCAAGTCAAAATGGAGCTATGGATCAGACAACAATAGATCAATTGGGTGCTACGTTAGCAGAAAAAATAAAAAACCCCTCAATCAGAAAAGTATTTTTACTTTCTGATATTAAAATCATTAGTGATGACACACCTCAAGCTATAAAAGAATATGGGAATACAGCTGGTGATATCTTAAAAAGATATCCAATAAAAACAGGTGTTCTCCCTATATTGCAAAAGTTTATGGGTGATGAAACTAATTTCGCTATATTGTTAGAACTTAATCCAATCACCAATCAGATGAATAAAATAATAGAAGAACTAATAAAAATGAACGTACCACAATCCATCTCACTTTTGCATTTAGATTTTATAAACAGTCTTCAAAGAGTAGAAGAAAACGTAGAAGATATGAAACTTTTCGAGAAAGACATCATAGTTGCCTTAAGCGGAATAAATCAGTTTGAAAAAAATATTGCCATAGAGAGTGTAGCTTTTAATAAACTCACTTCAGCAGTTATGCAAATTGAATAATAGAATAAGAAGATATATAATATAAATAATAAGATAAAAAAATGGCACTTAAATATATAATACAAAAATTTATTTCTACTTTACTGATTGTTGCAATAATAACACCTGCTCTATTGACGTTTTTTATACCCAAAAAAACCAATGCGCAGTGGACTGTCACTGATCCTGGTGTAACAGCAACAACTGGGACTACTGCCGCTGCGGGTACCACCACTGCTGGTGGAACAAGTGCCACTGCTGCAACATCAGCTGTCACTGCTGGCTCTGCACCTGTGAGTGCCACAGCAAACACTGTCACCGCCACCACTGCCGTTAAAAACTGGGCAGAAACCGTTCTTTCAAACATACTAAAAGTAGCCATAAAAGCCCTTATAGCAAAGATGGTCCAAGCCACAATAAACTGGATTAATTCAGACTTTCATGGATCACCACTTTTCATAGAAAATCCACAATCCTTTTTCAACGACATAGGTAAATCAGAAGTTAGAAGACTAGTAGATATGGTTGGTTATGACACTTTTAGATTTCCTTTTGGTCAACAAATTGCATTAAATATAATAAACAGTTACAAAAGACAACTAGCAGATAATGCTCAATACACTTTAAGTAAAGTTATAAATGATCCTGATTTAATGAAACGCTATATAAATGATTATAATTATGGGGGATGGAATGGATTTTTAATAAATACCCAATATCCACAAAATAATTATATAGGATTCGAATCGACAATGATGTCACAACTCGCGAGACAAGTCGAAGGAGTGATACAACCAGCAGCAAAAAAGGTACAAAACGTCCTTCAACAAGGAATGGGTTTCTTGTCTCCACAAACTTGTCCATCAAATCCTTCATACAACAACGGCGTAAACGAGTTTAGTAGACCTTCTTATAAACCTTTAAAGTATGTCCCATACTCTGGTCCAGTGCCAGACTATACAGACGAGAATTCAGACACAGCCACAATACAAGCATACGATACAAAAGTACAAGAATATAATGCCAACTATGATCAAATGAACGAGGAACAAAAGTATATCTGGGAAGGAAAAAATACTTGCCCAGGTGGTTTGGTAAATACTACCCCTGGTTCTGTGGCAGCAAACCAAATAACAAGTGCAATGAATATGCCTCTTTTAACAACTGCGCTAGATGGAGCATTGGGTAACAGCTTGGCTGCCATCTTTGACGCTTTGCTAAATCACTTTATGGATAAAGGCTTAAATGCACTATCAAGCACAGTACAACCAGGATCTGCAACAGACAATTGGAGTTATAATGGCAACACTCTTTCTGGTTCAACGACATCATACGGAACAACCACAACCCCAACCTTAACTATCCCTCAAAATGTTTCACTCAATGTGGGTCTAACAACTAGCACGAAAATATCCGGTGGTACAGCACCTTTTATTATAGACACCAAACCTACAGCAAATATCGCAACTGCAGAAATTTCTACTGCTAGTTCATCTGGCCCAACTCTCATAATTACTGGCGTCGGACCTGGTCAAACCCCAGTTATAGTAAAAGATTCATCCACACCTACACAAACTATCCTTATTCAAGTTACAATAAGTGCTATCGGGGCTTTATCGGTTGTTCCAGCAAGTATTTCAACCAGCAGTACGAATACTGACCCAGTCTTGGCAACCGTCTTGGGTGGTCAAGAGCCTTACTCTATACAAAAAGGACCAGATCAAACAGTCGCAGTAGCAGCTATTGGTGATAAAACTTTACTTGTAAGTGCTATAGCAAAAGGTACGACTTTTGTTATATTAAAAGATTCATCAACACCTCCAAAAACAGTTAAAGTTGATATTGCAGTAAGTGGTTTGAATGATTTTATTGTTACACCATCAAGTGTTTCAGTTGAAATTGGTCACACAGCCAAGACCATCCTATCTGGTGGTACAGCGCCTTATACTATTGAAAATCAATTCAATCCACAAATAGCAACTGCACAAATTTCTGGCTCCACTCTTACAGTTTTGGGAATTTCAGATGGCATCACAGCAGTTTTGTTAAAAGATTCATCAACAATTCCTAAGTTTGCAAATGTTAGTATCTCAACAAAGCCATTTGTTCCACTATTGGCTAGTCCACAAAATGTCTTATTAGGTATCGGACAAACTTCCAACATCCCTATAACTGGTGGAATAGTACCTTATACGATTCAAGATCAATCATCAAGCACTACATCAATAGCAAATGCTCAGATTTTATCTAACACACCCTTAACTCTTACAATCACAGGAGTCGCACCTGGTTCTACTAAAGTCACAATTAAAGATTCATCACCTACAAGTCCCCAAACATTTGTTGTCGATATAACAGTTAATGATCTTACAGTTTCTCCTTCAAATGTTTCAGTCAATATTGCTGGTGGAGGCAATTATAGATCTGCAAATGCAACTATATCCGGTGGTATAGCACCATATAGTATCCAAACAGCACCAAATAATGCTGTGGCATATGCTCAAATCAGTGGTGATGTTCTTAATATAATTGCTGGAAATACAAGAGGTTCAACATTGGTTATAGTGAAGGATTCTTCAACGACACACACTCAGACATTCTTGGTAAACATCACGGTAAATTAAAAAATTACATAGTCTGTAAAACTAAACATTTATTTATGGAAAAAGATTTTGATAAATGGAATAAAGAAAAAAAAGATGTAGATGCAAAACCAAATTTCAAAGAGGTTGTTGCAAAACTGCAAAACCTCCTAAAAATCGAAAGCTCCCTTACGGGAGCTTTCTCGGAGGCCGAAGCCACTAATAAGTAAATTATAATAGATAAATAAGATATGTCAAAAAGATTAAAATTTAATATAAAAGATGCTATAATTTAAAATGTGTGTTGGTAGTGATAATAAAATCAATGAAAATAAAATTCGAGAGAATAAATCTATAAAAAGTAAGAGGCGCCGATTTAGGGTGCCTCTCAAGTCTGTTACAGCTATTATATTAAAATAAAAAATAGTGTCAAATAGTTGATTTGTAAAACAAAAAAATGCAAAAAAATTTTGACAAGTGGAATAAAAGAAAGAAAGAAATTGACAATAATGAACCCAATTTCTACTATGAAAGAGAAATTCGTTGGTGTTCTCTTGGTATCAATATTGGATTTGAACAAGATGGGACAAGCGAAGATTACAAGAGACCTGTGTTAATTATAAAAGGTTTTAGCCGACATGTATGTTTAGTTGTGCCACTAACAACGTCTACGAAGAAAAATCTTTACCATTTTCCAATAGGGATCATTGAGAATAAAGAAGCTTTTGCTATTTTGTCTCAGATTAGACTGATAGACACAAAAAGACTACATGATCAGCTTGCTGTTTTAAATAGGGGAAAGTTCAATGAAATAAAAAAAGCCATCAAGGATTTACTTTGACGACTTTCTTTGTTTTCCCTTATGTTTCCATAAGGGGACGGGCCGAAGCCATTTGTATAAAAAGTATAGCAAAAACAAAATAGATGTCAAGAAGTAAAAATAATGTTAAAATGAAGTTATAAATGAAAATCAAGTGAAAAAAATAATCCCATACATTTTCATACTGCTCATACTAGTCGGACTTTTTAGTCCGATGGTGCAGGTGAATGCAGAAGCTGATCCGCAAAATTGGTATTTCACATATACAGACTCTACACATCCACAAGCCACTTTTTCAGGGCCTTACACAGAGTCAGTGTGTAAAGGTCAAAACATTATAGGAACGATCGTACAACCATGTCACCAACCCGCTACACCACCCGCTACAGCAACACAAGTAACACCACCAGGTAATAGCACCTTTCAAGGAGAGATTGATGAGGGTTGCAATGGTTTATGGAATTCTTCTTTTACAGGATGTTTATTAAAATTTGTTTACTACACTATTTTCCAACTTCCCTCTTTGCTTCTTTGGCTTTCAGCGCAGTTTTTTGATGTTATGATAAATCTTGGAATAAGTAGCTCTGTTACGAGTGCTTCTGGTTTTATTCCCGCCGCATGGGCAATAGTTCGAGATATTTCCAATATATTCTTTATACTTATCCTACTTTATGTAGCCATTCAAACGATATTGGGAATGGGTCACGAAACTAAAAAAATCATAGTTAGAGTGATAATAATAGCTTTACTTATAAACTTTTCTATGTTTTTCACAAAAATAATTATAGATTCTTCAAATATCTTGGCCTTAGTTTTTTATAATAAACTTGACGTTGGTACAAGAAATGCAAATGGAACAGATAGACCAAGCGATCCAGCACTTCAAGGAGGAAAAGATATAGCTGGTGGGATGTGGAAAACTTTTGATGCTACTAGGTTAATAACATCAGATACTATAAGACTGCTAGGAACAACAACAGTTAATGGTGTTACAACAACATCAGGAGGTATGCCTTTTGCTTTGAAGTTTGGAATAATGGTAATTGCTGGATCTATTATGCTTTTTGCTGCTTATACATTTTTTATAGCTGGTCTTATGTTTATAGGAAGATTGATTGAATTATGGGTATTGATTATTTTTTCTCCTTTTGCTTTTATGTCATGGCCATTGCCAGCACTAGCAGGTGCCGAATATCTCGGTTGGAATGCATGGTTAAAACGCCTAATCGCAACATCATTCATGGCTCCGATTTTTATGTTCTTTATTTATTTGATATTTATGCTGTTGCCACACATGTCTACTTTTACTAGAGGAGATAAAACAACAATTTTAGGAGTCATCTTGGGTATTTTAATCCCAGCCATAATAGTAATGGCTCTACTGCTAAAAGCAACTGATTTCGCCAAGAAGGGAGGAGGGCAGTTTGGGGAACTGGTATTAAAAGGAGCGAGCCTTGCAATAGGCGCAACAGCGGCAGCTGTATCTGGCGGAGCGACAATGGCCGTAGGTGGACTAGCTGCTAATGTGGCAAGCAGTAAAGGATTACAAGAGGCAGCCAAGCAAACTGGATTTGGAGGAACTATTGCTAGCTTAGGATTAAAAACAGCAAAATACGGATCTAACGCTTCTTTTGATATTAGAAATGCTCCAGGCATGGGATCTTTGGCTAAAGCAGGTGGATTGAATTTAGGAAAAGCTAATGAGGGCGGATATATGCAAGCGAGAGCTGAAAAAGTAAAGAAGCGACAAGAAAGAGCAAAACAACTTGAAGTTGGAGAGGATGAAGAAATGAAACAAAAATTAAATAAATCAGAAGAAGACTTGCAGGGAATGTTAAATGCGGTTGCAAAAGATTTTGAAGAGATAGATCACAAATTAGCTAACGCGAGACAAGAAAAAAATGACCTTAAACCAGGAACAAAAGAGCACAACGACGTAATAAATAAAATTGCAGGTCTAAAACAAGAAAAAACATTTCTAAAAGAAGGAAAAAATAGAAAAGGAGGAGACGAAGGGGGTTATAAAACAGCTAGTGGAAACACTATTAAACAAACCGAAGGTGACATTTCAACAGGAAAAGCAAAAATAATAAAGGAAAATCGAGATAGACAATGGGCTTATGCTAATAGATCAGAAAAATTAAATAATATTTTAACTGGCGGAAAACTTAATAAAACTGGTATAGGAAGAAGAACAGTTACAGAAGCTAACCACAAAATAAGAATGGAAACAAAGATAAAAGAAAATAAAGAGCATGGAGGCGATGGACACAAAGAAGAACCTATGGCCCATCCTCCTATTGCCAGCCCTGCCACACCATCAACACCACACACTGAAGGTGGCGAACATGGTGGAGGAGAAGCACACGGACATTAAAAAATAAAAATTATTATGATGACAGACAAATTAAAACAAATAGCCCAAGAAGAAATAATGAAACTGCCAAAAGAAGCTCAAGAAGCTATAAATTCTTTGGATTGGGGGAATATTATGGAAGAAATTGGCAAGAAATATTTATTTGATGAAAATGAAATAAATGATTTACAAACAGAAACTTTATTAGTCCTAGTCGGATTAGAAAACGGAGATGATTATGCGCAAAACATAGAAAACAATGTCGGAACCAGTAAAGGTGAAGCAGAAAAAATTGTTGAAGACGCTTTTCAAAAAGTATTTACACCAATAAACGACCTCCTCGTTGAAAATATAAAAAAAAGTGATAAAAGTAAAAACCCAAACTGGAAACAATCTCTTGAGTTTATCCTCTCGGGCGGAGATTATTCTGCATTTATAGCTCCATCTGAAAATGAAATTCCAACAAATGTTGATGAACCAAATTACACAAACAATATGTTAAACTTAAAAGGAAAATTTAATATATAATAATATTATGGATGATATAGTAGATTTATTAAGAATAAAAATAGAAAAAGCGAAAAGGGAATTACCCTTGGAAACTATTAATGCCATTAGCGCTGTCGACTGGAAGATGGCTATTTTGGAATTGAGAACCAAAAAAGGCTACACCTTTGAACAAATAGGAGACTTGGAACTAGAGACAGAATTATTACTCTGTGGGCTTACAAACATAGAAAAATATCAACAAGAATTAGAAAATAGATTAAAAATCTCAAAAGTGGCAGCAAATGAACTGGTAAATGAAATGAATAATTTAGTTTTCAAAAAGATTCGAGAAGAATTAGTCAAAATTATTGAAAGAAAAAAAGTATTTACAGAAATTAAAGAAGAAAAACAAAAAGAAAACAATGCGATATTGAGCTCGGCTGGAATTAATATAATCCCCGACATACCCTTAGCGCCTTACGCACAGCTGATGCAGGCAGAAAAATTGGAGTTAGAAAACAGAGATAACTTATTAGAAAAAATAGAAAACCCAGAACCAGTTCATCCTATTATAAATCTAGAGAACTCAGAGGTAGATTCTACTCCAAACATGGCTAATCCTATATTGGCCCAGAAATTATCTGGCACAGTGCAAATAGCAACAGTAAAAACAGAACATTCACTACAAAACCTTTCCTCTAGTGTAAAAGAAAGTACGACGACAACAAAAAATATATCTAAAATAGATCCTTATAGAGAAATGCCAGAATAGAGAAGGAAAGATTTTAGTTATAAAGCAAAAAGTTATAATTATGCAATTTAAAGTACCACAATTTTTAGACATAGAAGACAAATTGATTGGCCAATTTACCTTTAAAGAATTCGTGTACTTGGCAGGTGGGGCAGGTCTATGTTTTATAATTTACAAATTACTAGGGCTCTTTTTGGGTGCTATACCTATTTTGATTGTTGCTGGTATAGCAATAGCCCTCGCAAAATACAAACCAAATAACAGACCTTTTATTGATATGATTGAATCGGCATTTAATTATTTAGTGCAAAGTAAACTTTACATCTGGAAAAGACGCAAGAGTAAAGTTGGAAATGGTAAACTAAAAGTTGTTAATGAAAACAATGAAATGGAAAATAGAGACACAGTGAGATTGAGCGGGAATAAACTTAGAGATTTGGCTTGGAGTTTGGATGTGTTAGATTTAAATAAACATATATAAAAATAAACAATATGGCATTAAAAGCAAAAGCAACTCAAGATTTTGTACCAATCAAGGAAGTCCGTGATGGAATCATCATACTTAAAGATGGTGACTTGCGAGCAATAGTGCTTGCCAATTCAGTGAATCTTTCCCTAAAATCAGATGACGAACAAAAAGCAACAATACTACAATTCCAAAGCTTTCTAAATACTCTAGATTTTGCTATTCAAATATCCATTCAATCAAGAAGACTAGACATCAGACCTTATCTTTTACTTTTAGAAGACAGAGCAAAAGTGCAAAGTGAACCATTGCTTAAATTGCAAACAAAAGAATATATAGAATTTATTCGAAATTTTACCGACTCAGTTAGTATAATGACAAAAAGCTTTTTTGTGGTAGTACCTTATACTCACACAGTTTTAAAATCAGATTCAGGAATAATATCACGTTTATTTGGTAAAAAAAATAAAGCAAAAACAGAGATAGCAAAACAAGAAGATTTTGAAGAAAAAAGATCGCAATTAGAAGAGAGGGTAAGTGTGATAGAACAAGGACTCAGTCGCTGTGGAATAAAATCAGCTCAATTGGGCACCGAAGAAGTCGTCGAAGTATTTTATAAAGTTTTCAACCCAGGAGAAGTAGAAGGGAAAATTAAATTAGAATAAATATGATCTAGGCAAGACCTGACATGTCAGGTCTTGCCTAGATCACAACAATATTATGGGAATTTTTGATAAATTTAAAAAAAATAAAATAGAATCCAGCAACAACGAGGCACAAGCTTCTGTTTTAGCAGTATTACCAGAACAAATCTATGAATCAGCAAGTCTAGAACTTCAAGATATCATAGCTCCTTCTGCTCTTAAAATTGAACCAAAATCTATAAACTTGGGGGAAAAAATAGCTCAAACATTTTTTATAATGTCTTATCCAAGGTTTTTGACAGACAACTGGTTTTCTCCAATTATTAACTTAGATAAAATTTTTGATATTTCAATTTTTATTCATCCAATAGACACATCTTTGATATTGCGACAATTTCAAAAAAAGGTCGCCGAAGTACAAAGTGAAATAAATGAAAGTGGAAAAAGGGGTATGGTGCGTAATCCAATGCTCGACACTTCCTATCAAGACTTAGAAGGATTACGTAATAGTTTAATCCAAGCACAAGAAAAAATGTTTGATGTTGGTATCTATATCACAATATATGCTGATAATGATACAGAACTTTTTAAAATTGAAAATGAAGTAAAATCAATGCTGGAATCAAAAATGATATATATCAAGCCAGCACTTTTCCAACAAGAAACTGGTTTCAAAAGTGTCATACCTATAAACACTGACCTTTTAAATATTCATCAAAAACTAAATTCAGAACCACTTTCTAGTGTTTTCCCATTTATTTCTTTTGACTTAACTTCCAACAAAGGCATATTGTATGGCATAAATAGGCACAATTCATCTCTTGTTATTTTTGATAGATTTAGTTTAGAAAATTACAATTCAGTAACTTTTGCAAAGTCAGGCTCTGGAAAATCTTATGCAACAAAATTAGAAATTCTCAGATCTTTGATGTTTGATGTCGATGTAATAGTCATAGACCCAGAAAGGGAATATGAATTCTTGGCAGAAGCTGTAGGTGGAAGATATTTCAATATTTCTCTTTCTTCAGATCATCATATGAATCCTTTTGATTTACCAATGCCACGTGAAGATGAAACAGCTGAAGATGTATTACGATCAAATACCATAAACTTAGTTGGACTTTTCAGATTAATGTTGGGAGGACTCACACCAGAAGAAGATTCAATGGTTGATAGGGCTATTTCAGAAACTTATGCCATAAAAGACATAACCCCAGAATCAGATTTTGCAAATATTGAACCACCACTTCTCTCAGATTTTGAAATGGTATTGAGTGGTATGGACGGAAGCGACTCTATTATTTCACGTTTAGCAAAATACACTAAAGGCTCTTGGTCAACTTTCCTAAACAGACCAAGTAATGTGGATATCAATAAAAAATTCATTGTCTTTTCTGTTCGTGATATGGAAGACGAATTAAAACCAGTCGCAATGTATATAATTATGCATTTCATTTGGAATGCAATCAGAAAAAATCTTAAAAAGCGTTTACTGGTCGTCGATGAAGCTTGGTGGATGATGAAATCAGAAGATACAGCTT
>SESG01026368.1_pt1 | contig 19232 bp, 17 predicted proteins | sample 3171421 | NCBI WGS metagenome assembly SESG01 (sample SAMN10866946, study PRJNA518727) | freshwater metagenome | biome: subpolar coniferous forest; feature: holomictic lake; material: water; isolation source: holomictic Lake 227, 6 m and 8 m depth | place: Canada: near Kenora, Ontario | collected... | reverse complement strand
TTGTGTGATATATTTCTGATTAAAAGTAAAATGCCCAGATAAAATCGATAATGAAATTTAAACAGCCACCTTTCGGTTAATTTTTAATTTTTGCGAGTTTACAAATTATAATTTCCCCGATCAACTATTTTAAATACTAATGATTAGCCTGACAGTTATTTATATTGTATACAAACAATTCTCACGAAGAGCCAGGTATGATCCGGGCACAGATAGGTACCTTTTGTAACTTTTCAAATCAAATCCGGCTAAGAAAGGAATGACTATCTTTGTCGGAATTTACAGCCGGATGCCAGTTCAGAAAAAAGGAGTTCCGGTTAATTTTCGTTTGTATGATTCAATTCAATAAAATAATACTGAACAACGGTCTCACCGTCATTGTGCATACCGATCGCAGCACACCGTTTGTGGCGGTTAATGTTTGCTACAATGTGGGCTCCAAGCACGAAGATCCGGCCAGGACCGGCTTTGCTCATCTCTTTGAACATCTCACCTTTGGAGGATCCGCCAACGTGCCCGATTTTGACATGGCGGTACAAAGGGCAGGCGGTGCCAACAATGCCTTTACCTCCAACGACCTCACCAATTACTACATCACGCTTCCAGCCAACAACATAGAAACAGCACTGTGGCTTGAATCAGACAGAATGCTGGGTCCGAAATTTTCAAAAAAAGGACTTGATGTCCAGAAAAAAGTGGTTATCGAAGAATTCAGGCAACGCAATCTGAACAAACCTTATGGTGACGTGTGGCATATCCTCCGTGATCTTGCCTACAAGGTTCACCCCTATCGCTGGCCTACCATCGGACTTGTGCCCGAACATATTGAGTCCGCCACGCTGGAGAATGTCAAGGATTTCTTCTTTCACCACTATGCACCCAACAATGCGGTATTGGTAATCAGTGGAAACATTGAATCTTCCGAAGCGTTCAAACTTGCCGAAAAATGGTTTGCCGATATCCCCTACCGTGAAATTGCTCCCTACACTGCCTTTCCAGAACCAACTCAGGTAACTGACCGTGAAATTACCGTGAGCAGGGATGTCCCAATCGACACTTTTTACGTGGCCTGGCACATGGGAGCACGCAATGAGAAAGATTTCTACGTTCTCGACCTCTTGTCTGATATTCTTTCCAATGGCAGTTCATCCAGGTTTGAAGTCAAACTGGTTAAGGAGCAGAAACTTTTCACAGAGGCAGATGCTTATCTTTCCGGGGAAAATGAACCCGGACTGTTTATTGCGACCGGAAAAGCATCGCACGGCGTGGACATCCACCTTGCGCGGGAGAAGATGCTGGAAGAAATCATGATGACCGTTGAGACTCCCATCACTGCCTACGAACTGGAAAAGGTGAAAAACAGGGTGGAAGCCGACCTTTTGCTCAACGAAATCGGTTACCTCGAAAAAGCGATTCAACTGGCATCTTTCGCCATTATGGGCGATGTGGCAGAAATTAACCTTCAGGGTGAGAAATACAGGGATATCACCGCTGACGATCTGTTAGCCACCGCCGGACAGCTTTTTCGGAAAGGAAACCGCAACACCCTCAATTATTTATCCCTACAAAATCCAGTTAAATGAGTTCATTCAGAAAAATAGCTCCCTCTGTACATTCGGTCGAAAAGATTGATTTCATTGAACCCGCACATCAGTTGTTGCCCGGGGGCACCTCTTTTTTCACCCTCTACGGTGGAACCCAGGAGGTAGTGAAGCTTGATTTTAGTTTCAAAGCCGGAAACTGGTACGGAAACGCGAAACTGGAGAGCATCATGGCAGCTTCCATGATCGGTGAAGGCACATCAGGCAAGACAGCCAGAGAAATTGCCGACAAAATTGATTTTTATGGAGCACAGTTGAGCTCCTTGCCTTATTATGACAACAACTACGTTTCATTGCTCGCACTCAAGAAACACCTGCGCCACCTGCTCCCTTTACTGGCCGAGATCATGCAGGACGCATCATTCCCGGAACATGAGTTTGAGATTGCCAGACAAAAACGCAAACAACGCGCTTTGGTGGATGCCGAAAAAGTAGGGCTTGTCGCACAGCGCAATTTCATGAGAAACCTGATGGGTGAAGGACATCCGTATGCCCCTGTTGCCTCGCCTGATTCCTATGACCATATAACTTTGGAAGCAGCCAAAAGCCACTACAACAGACACTATTGCTCGGCCAATGCGACACTCTTCGCTTCAGGCGATGTGGATGAAGAGGTCCGGAAATTAATTGTTGAGAATTTCGGCGAAAATTGGGGAACTCCTTATCCTTTCAAAAAGGATCAGATTCAGATCCTTAGTTCTACCGAGAAAAATGTCTTCATCGAACGTGACAATGCCAACCAGAACGCGATCACCATTGGCAAACTCGTGCCTACACAGCACCATCCCGACTCTTCCGGTCTGAAATTGCTTACCACCATCTTCGGAGGCTATTTCGGTTCAAGGCTGATGAGCAATCTGAGAGAAGAAAAGGGACTTACTTATGGAATCCATGCTTCCGTTGTCTCTTTCGTTCGCGATGCCATCTTCATGATCCACGCGGAAGTGACTGCCGAAAAAACGGATCAGGCCATCAAGGAGATTTTCCTGGAAATGCAGCGCTTAAGAGATGAACTAGTGCCTGAATCGGAACTCGAACCTTTGCGCAGTTTCCTTTTGGGAAGGATGCTGGAAGATTTCGACGGACCTTTCGCCCGTTCCCAAAGTTTCTCCTCGCTTTACGAAGCCGGACTGGAAGTCGGATATTTCGACAATATCATCCATACCATTAAAAGCACAACACCTGAACAGATAAGGGAGCTTGCACGCACTTATTTTGATCCTGAAAGTATGTTCACGGTAGCAGCGGGGAAAAAATGAGAGGGTGAGAGGGTAGTCAAATTAATTTCCCTTGCCAGCTATCCCTTTCCTTCAGCGCCTTATCCACTTTGGCTACAAATTCATAGTTTTTAAGTCCCCATTTGGGGGCGATCACCATGCCGGCAGGAGCGGAACTGACAAATCGCTGGACTATAATTTCAGGTGAGAGATGTTCGAGAAACCTGACCACCAGGTCTGCGAACTGGTCGACTTCAAAGAGGTTGAAATTTTCAGGCTGATCCCGGTATTCAAAAGCCATTCGTGTCCCTTTGTGTATCTGCAACTGGTGGAGTTTGATGCTGTGCACAGGTAATTTGGAGACAATTTGGGCAAATCTGATACAATCGGCATCTATGTCACCGGGGAGCCCCAGAATCAGATGGACACAATTGTCTATTTTTCTTTCGGCAATTTTCTGAATGGCCCACATTGTCTCTGCCACAGTATGTCCCCTGTTGATTTTTTCCAGCGTCTCATCATTGAAACTTTCAATTCCTAGTTCAATAGCGACATAGCACCTTGTGGAAAATTCTTCCAGTAAATCGAGTATTTCATCACTCAGGCAGTCAGGCCGGGTGGCAATCACCAGTCCGATGACCTCCGGATTAAGCAAGGCCTCTTCGTAGGACTGCCGCAGAATTTCAACCGGCGCATAGGTATTGCTATAGGCCTGAAAATAGGCCAGGTAACGCATCGTTGGATACTTGGGAGAAAAAAACTGAATTCCCCTGAGAATCTGGCCGCTGATATTCTCCTCAGTCCGGCAATAATCCGGGTTAAAACTATCGTTGTTGCAATAGGAACAACCACCCACTCCCCGTGAACCATCCCTGTTGGGACAGGTAAATCCGGCATCGAGTGATATTTTCTGCACCTTGCCTTCAAATTTTCTCCTGAACCATGCAGAATAATCGTTGTATCTTTTGTCGCCTCCCCATGCGAATTCGCGCTGTTCCATCTATTTTAATTTGAGGACAAAAATAACAGAAGAAGGAAAGGAAACTACAAATAAAAAAACAACTGACTAAAAATTGGGTGAATATGGTCTCACTGGCACCAGAATACCAAAGGGTAGCGATTGTATTTTCCTGTGGCAAGTGATTGTTTTCCATTCTAATCATGGCGGTCTCAAATTCGCCTCATCGCGGCGAGTAACCAATTTCGAAAAGCAAATTAACATACTGCCATTCAGTGAGATGCAAATATATCACGGATCAATCAAGCCAATAGGAAACCCTCCATTTTAATGAACAAAAAATTGTGTATAAATAGTACCTGAAAACAGTTCATCCCTGTTTTGAAATGACATTCAATTCCCTATATTCAACCTGAAGAAAACAGCAAACTATGTTTACAGCAACAGACCAGGAGCAGATCAGGGATAGAGGCGGAAATATGACGGAAATTCTGGACCAGATCTCGCATTTCAGGAAGGGATTCCCTTATTTAAAGATCGTTGACGCAGCGGCAATCGGAAATGGCATCACCCATTTGACCGATAAGGAATCAGCAGAAATGGCGGTCTTTTATGAAGCCCAACTCGAAAATGGAATTGTTCCTGTCAAGTTTGTCCCCGCTTCAGGCGCTGCAAGCAGGATGTTTCAGTCTTTGTTTTCTTTTCAGGAGCAGGCTCTGACCGACGACGAGGCTGAATTGCTGATGGAACAGGAGCAACATGACAGCGTCAGGAAATTTTTCGAACAATTGTCAGGATTCGCCTTTTATCCCCAGCTTCCGGAAAAAATCGGTTCCTTGAAGGATGATTCGGGGCGAATCAAATATCTGGAAATCTTGCGCACTTTACTTTCCCCGGAAGGGTTGAATTACGGCTTCCTGCCCAAAGGATTGCTCGATTTTCATCAGTATGCGGGACTGAGTCGTACACCCGCCGAAGAACACCTGGTAGAAGGAGCACTCTACGGCACAGATGCTGCCGGACTGGTAAGAATTCACTTTACGGTTTCCCCTGAACATCTTTCTCTTTTCAAACAAAAGTGTGAGATCACTGCCGCAGAATTTGAAAAGAGATATGAAGTTCGTTATGAAATAACCTTTTCGGAACAAAAGCCTTCGACCGATACCATCGCGGTAGATGAGTACAATGAACCATTCCGGACGATGGAGGGAAAATTGTTCTTCCGTCCGGGCGGTCATGGTGCGCTGCTCGAAAATCTCAATGACCTTCAGGCTGATCTGATATTCGTAAAAAATATCGACAACGTAGTTCCGGATCGCCTCAAGGATGAAACAATCCTTTACAAAAAAGCGCTGGCAGGACTTTTACTTCAATCGCAGCAGCAGATTTTTGACTTTCTGCGCTTGCTGGAAAACCCTGACAAGCTGAATGATACAGAAATCGAAAAAATATTGCAATACCTTGAACACCATCTTTGCACTTTGCCTGCCGGGAAAGACCATTTAATTGACAAGTCCTCCAAAATCAGTTACCTGTGTGCCAAATTGAACAGACCCATCAGGGTCTGCGGTATGGTAAAAAACGCAGGGGAGCCGGGAGGCGGTCCTTTTTGGGCATTGCAGTCAGACGGTACAACCACGCTGCAAGTGGTCGAGAGCAGCCAGATTGATCTGAAGAATCATCACCAGTCTGCCATTGCAGCGCGGGCTACCCACTTCAATCCCGTCGATCTGGTATGCGGTGTCCGAAACTACAAAGGGGAGAAATTCTATCTGCCAGAATTCAGGGATCCGGAAACAGGTTTTATCTCGTCCAAATCAAAAGACGGAAAACCATTGAAAGCACAAGAACTTCCGGGACTTTGGAATGGCGCAATGTCTGACTGGATCACTCTATTCGTGGAGGTTCCGCCTGTCACATTCAATCCTGTCAAGACAGTAAATGACCTTCTGAGGGCGGAACATCAGCCCATATAGCCATTTTTGATTACCTTTGCACCGATTTTAAGTCACTTGATATGATGTGGGAAGAGTCCAGAGATAATTTTGAAAGCAAGGAATTTGCCAATGTTTTGAAGCGTTACAAACAGATGCTGACGGAACAACGTACGGAGTTCTTTGATGTGGCGGATTTTGAATTCATCGCAGATCAATATATAGACAAAAGTCAGTTTTCCAATGCCTTACAGGCATGTGAGATTGCGCTGAGGCAGCATCCCAATTCAATTATCGTCAAGATAAAAAAAGCGCAAATCTATCTTTCCCAACTGAAATTACAGAAGGCTATTCACCTGCTGAAACAACTGGAAGAGATTGAAAATACCAATCCTGATGTGATGATGATGCTGGGCACCTGCCACAACATGAAAGGTGAATACCACCGGGCCAACGAGTATTTCAAGAAAGCCGAGTTATTTGCTTTTGAAGACCGGGATGAACTACTTTACAATATTGGGATCTCATTCATTCAAACTGGAGCTTACGACGAGGCCCTGACCTATCTCAAAAAGGCACTCGACGAAAATCCCGGGCACGAACCGGTATTGTACGACATCGCGTTCTGTTACGAAAAAGTAGGAGACGACACCCAGGCCATAGATTTTTACAACAAATACCTCGATATTGATCCTTTCTCGGAATCGGCCTGGTATAACCTGGGAATTATTTACAACCGACAGGAAGATTTCGTCAGTGCTATTGATGCCTACGACTTTGCACTGGCCATCGACTCGAACTATTCGGCAGCTATTTTCAACAAGGCCAATGCCCTATCTGCCATCGAGCGTTTCAAGGATTCGGTGGAAGCATACCACGATTACCTCCGGATAGATCCGGATTCAGTGGATGCCCACCTGTATTTGGCAGATTGCTTCTTCCAGATGGATGATTATGAGAATGCCGAACTGTATTACGACAAAACCATCGGCATGGAACCCAACTGCTCGGATGGCTGGTTTGGTGCCGGCTTGGTGATGCTGATCAACGACCGTGCTGCTGATGCTTTACCGCTGCTTAGTAAATCCCTTGAAATTAATACGGATTGTGCCGAATGCTGGAATGCTCTGGGAAAAGCACATGCAGCAATGGGCAATTTCACAGAGGCCAGAACTGCCTACCGGAAGGCACTCGAACTGGATAATGAAATTGCAGAATACTGGCTCTCCTACGCAGATTTGCTGTTTAAAAACAACCTGTTTGAGGAGGCTGTAAAAATACTGGAAGAGGCAGAAAATACGGAAGCCTACTGTGCAGCCATTTTATTCAGGCAAGCCGGATTTTACATCTTTATGGACAATTTTGATTTGGCCAAAGAAAAACTCGAATGTGCCCTCGCCGAAGATTTCAGTGCACACATTGATTTTTTGGAGAATTTCCCCACTTTCCTTTTGTTGGAGTGGGTTACAGAGCTGATCCAAAAATATAACAGGCCTTTTGAAGAGAATTAAATCTCTCTTCATTCCACTATTTTAGTTAATCAGGCCAAAAGATTCCAATTGTTTAATTGTATTTTTGCGACCGGACTTCCTGCCACGAAGATGTTATGGCAAATGGATTTACTAAAAAATCAATCAATGCCTTCATATCCTGCCAATTAAAGATATAATTCCTATGCTAACTTACGGTCTGATCGGCTACCCCCTGTCCCACTCCTTTTCAAAACGATTTTTCACCGCCTATTTTGAGAAGGAATCCATCGACGCAGAATATCTGAATTTCGAAATCAGCGATATTTCATTGCTCCCCGCAATTATAAAGGAACATCCGGCACTGGTAGGATTCAATATTACCATACCCTACAAGGAGGCCATTATCCCCTTCCTGGACACCTGTGATCCTTCTGCTGCCGCCATCCGGGCTGTCAACACGGTGAGGATAAACAGATCGGAAGGAGACATCAAACTGGAGGGTTTCAATACGGACCTGACTGGATTCCGTAATTCCATTACTCCATTGCTTCAATCGCACCACAAAAAAGCGTTGGTTTTAGGCACCGGTGGAGCTTCAAAAGCTGTCATGGCAACCTTCGCAGAACTTGGCATCCAGGCGCAACTGGTATCAAGGGAAGCCCGGGAAAGTGTTACAATCCCCTACTCCTCTCTTACCCAACAAACAATGGAGGATCATACCATCATCGTCAATACCACACCACTCGGCACATTCCCCAGGACAGAAGGACTTCCGGAGATACCCTACGAACACCTGACTTACAAGCACTTACTGTTCGACTTGGTATACAATCCTGATGTTACCCAATTTCTTCAAAAAGGCATTGATCAGGGTGCTGCCGTCAAAAACGGACTGGAAATGCTGGAATTGCAAGCCATGGCAGCCTGGAAAATCTGGAACAAATAAGGGAAGGTAACCAGGAGGCAGATGGGAGTGACGTAGCTGAAGGCGATTTCTATGACCGCTGAAAGTCAGAACCGGAACGAACCAATGAAAATCGCTGCAGAAATGCTCCCTGCATCAGACTTGATCCTCCAACTTGATGTTATCGGGATAACCAATATCAACCAGGAATAAACCCTTTGCAGATACACTTGCTCCTGCGCTGCTACGATCCTTTTGATCAATCACCCTTCTGAATTCATCAATCGTTTTCTTTCCCAATCCAACCTCCAGCAAAGTTCCGACGATGGCCCTGACCATGTTGCGCAAAAAACGGTCGGCCCGGATGGTGAAAATATACTGACCCTCTTTTTCTTCCCAAAAAGCCTTGTATATCACGCAATTATTGGTCTTGGCATCACTTCCCAGCTTACTGAAACTTGTAAAATCGGTGTAGTCAAAAAGCGTTTTTGCGGCTTCATTCATTTTGTCAAGATCCAGTTGCCTGTTCTCCTTATCGGCATATTTGACAGTGAAAGGATCCTTCAACCGCGAGATATAATATTTATATTCCCGGTAGGTTGCGTCGAATCTGGCATGGGCATCCGGTCTGACCTTAAATATTTGATGAACCGCAATATCTTCCGGCAACAGACAATTCAGCTTAAATACGGTTTTTTCATGATCCGGAAATTCAAGAAGACTGTCGAAGTGGGCCATGTACAAGGAGGCATGAACACCTGTATCAGTGCGCCCGGCACCTACCACTTCCGTTTGTTCCCTACAAATCACCGAAAGAGCCTTCTCAAACTCCTCCTGAACAGAATGGGCATTCTTTTGCACCTGCCACCCATGGTAGTCGGTTCCGTCGTAGGAAAGTTGAACAAAATACCTCATGTTATCATCAATTAGGCCAAATAATAATTTTTGAAACTACACCCGAAGCAATGGTTGCAGTGAAGGATAGAATCTTGAAAGTCGAAAAACTTAGCACAAATTTCACAAATAAAACTACAAAAAACATAAAATTCTCTAAATGAAATGAGCATGTTTAAAAAACACCAACCGAAATGATAATATCAACATGCGAATTCCATGCGGCAACAAAAAAACAAATTATTAACACATTAAAAAACATTAAATTAAACAGTTCGTAAAACCTATCTGTATCGATCTTTCCGGCAGGGAAATTAGATTTTCTAATGGTTTGATCAAATTTATGCCGTTCTTTGTTTGGCATTTTTTATTGGTGACAATTGGTGAAATTTATGCCTGAACAGGGATTTATTTGTGCTGCTTAACATTTTTTAATAGATTCACTCTTTATGCAACAGTACAAAATACTATTTTCGTAACCGTTTTAACAATATAAATAACAATCATCCTTAAGATTATGGATCAAAAAGTAGATATTCGGGAGTTGAACGAAAAAATCCAGCGTGAAAGCTCGTTTGTAGATCTTATCTCCATGGAGATGAACAAGGTCATCGTCGGACAGAAACATTTGGTGGAAAGTTTACTTATCGGTTTGTTGTCTGATGGGCATATCTTGCTCGAAGGGGTTCCAGGACTGGCAAAAACGCTTGCAATTAATACACTGGCACAAACTATCGATGCCAAATTTGCTCGCATCCAGTTTACCCCCGACTTACTTCCCGCCGACTTACTCGGTACGATGATTTACAGTCAGAAGAAAGAGGAGTTCATGGTCAGGAAAGGCCCCATCTTCACCAACTTTGTATTGGCAGATGAGATCAACCGTGCACCGGCAAAGGTTCAGTCGGCTCTGCTCGAAGCGATGCAGGAACGTCAGATCACCATTGGTGACACTACCTACAAACTGGACAGCTTGTTTTTGGTAATGGCCACTCAAAATCCGATCGAACAGGAAGGCACGTACCGTTTACCGGAAGCACAGGTCGACCGTTTTATGATGAAGGTGGTACTGAACTATCCAAAAAAAGAAGAAGAAAAATTGATCATACAGCTAAACCTGCTGAAACAGTTTCCTAAAGCAAGCTCCGTTGTCAATCCGGCCGATATCATTCGTGCAAGGGAGGTCGTCAAAGAGGTGTATATGGATGAAAAGATCCAGAAATACATCATTGACATTGTATTTGCCACCCGCGAACCTGCTGAGCATGGACTTGCAAAATTCAAGGAGATGATCACTTATGGAGCCTCACCCCGCGCTTCCATCAGTCTGGCACAGGCCGCAAAAGCCTATGCGTTTATCAAACGCCGCGGTTATGTGATCCCGGAAGATATCCGTGCCGTCTGCCACGATGTATTGCGTCACCGCATCGGATTAAGTTACGAAGCAGAAGCCAACAATCTGACCTCAGAGGAGATCATCAGCGAAATCCTTAATACGGTGGAAGTACCTTAGAGAGTTATGAGTTAGGAGTTATAAGTTAGGATAACTTCCAATAACCATTTCACTTTAGTTCACTCGAGTCACTTTTGGCACTTCTCTGTAGTGCCTTGATTTAACCAATATATCACTTGTGGAAGCAACTGAATTATTAAAGAAAGTCCGAAAAATTGAGATAAAAACACGTGGTCTTTCCCGGAACATCTTTGCCGGTGAATACCACAGTGCCTTCAAGGGACGGGGGATGGCTTTCAGCGAAGTGCGCGAGTACCAGTTCGGTGATGACATACGCAACATCGACTGGAATGTGACAGCCCGGTACAGCCATCCTTTCGTTAAAATCTTCGAAGAGGAAAGGGAACTGACGGTCATGTTACTGATTGACGTAAGCGGATCGAACGATTTTGGAACAGTTGGCAGGATGAAACAGCAGTTGATCACAGAAATAGCCGCAATTCTTTCTTTTTCTGCTATTTCCAACAACGACAAGATTGGCGTCATCTTTTTTTCTGACCGGATCGAAAAATTCATTCCGCCAAAAAAAGGACGTACACATACCCTCCGGATCATCCGGGAGTTGATCGAGTTCCAGGGAGAATCGCGCAAGACGAATTTGCCACTGGCATTGCAATACCTTACGAATGCCATGAAAAGGCATGTCACGGCATTTCTGATCTCCGATTTCATGGATCAAAGCGCCGGAATGGAGCAAGCCCTCTCAATCGCCAACAACAAACATGACGTGGTGGCTCTTCATATATTTGATGAAAGAGAAACCGAACTTCCTTCTGTTGGAATGATCAAACTCAAGGATGCTGAAACTGGTGATTATATCTGGGTCGACACTTCCAGCAGCTCTGTTCGTAAAAGCTATCTGTTCAATTGGCTGAATTCAAAGAAAGAGATGGAAACCCTTTTGAAGAAAACCGGAACCGACTTTGTCAGTATCAATACAAGAGAGGATTACGTCAAATCGCTGGTTGCGCTTTTCAAAAAAAGAGAACACAAACTTTGATCAAAATTATGTTGAAACTCAAATATATCCTGATCTTCCTGATTCTTCTGCCGTCATTGAAGCCGGTTCTGGCTCAGCAGGTCAAGGTGAGCAGTACCCTGGAGAGGGATTCCATCTGGTTGGGTGATCAAATCAAGATGATATTGATTGCAGAATATCCTGTTGGGACACAAATTGAATTCCCCCAACTAAATGACAGTCTGGGCAATGGTGTTGAAGTGGTGTCCCGATCATCCAGAGACTCCTCCAAAATGGACAACGGCAGCCTTCAGATGCGCCAGAGCTATCTCATCACCGCTTTCGACAGTGGCCCCCATCCGATCAAACCATTTCTATTTGTCGGACAGAGCAGAATCACTCCAGATACACTCCGGAGTAACCCGCTTATCCTGTTTGTGAAAGTCCCCAATGTGGATTTGAAAAAAGGATTTGCTGACATAAAAAAACCTTACGGGGCACCGGTCACTTTCAAGGAAATGGCACCCTGGATCATGGGATTCATCCTTTTGGCAACCATCATCTTTTTGATCCTGTATGCCATTAACCGGAAAAGGAAAAACATACCGATTTTTAGCCTACCGGTGAAGCCTAAACTGCCTCCTCATGTGATCGCATTGAGCGAACTGGACAAACTGAAGGAGGAACAACTCTGGCAACACGACAAGGTGAAGGATTATTATACGCGCCTTACCGATATTCTCAGGGTGTACCTGGAAGAACGATATTCTGTGCCGGCGATGGAACAGACAACTTATGAGATTCTTTCAGAGTTCAAAGGTGAAAATTCCCAGATCAAAGGAAAACTATTTACCGGATTACAGAAAACACTGGATACTGCCGACCTGGTTAAATTTGCAAAATATACACCCTTGGCCGACGAGAATCACTTTGTACTGGTACAAGCCTATAACCTGGTAGAGGAAACAAAACCCGAACAACCGGTTGAAGTGGTCAAAAAACCAACCCCTCAACCAGCAGAAGGATCGGTTGAAAATATTATTTCAGGCTCTAACGAAATAAAAGAACAGCCATGAACAGTATCACATTTGCACGTCCCGAATATTTTTACCTGCTTTTGGTACTGGTTCCAATCGTCGCATGGTACATCTGGAAGCAGAAAAAATCGAGCCCCAGCTTAAGGATTTCCTCCATAGCTCCTTTCAAAGGTGCACCCAAAACCTGGAAACACTATTTGCGCCATACACTTTTCGCCATGCAACTGATCGTATTGTCGCTGCTGATTGCCGCAATGGCCAAGCCGCAGTCTTCAAGCAGCTGGCGCAACCAGACCATTGAAGGAATCGATATTGTCATCGCACTCGACATTTCAGGATCCATGCTTGCCAGGGATTTTCAGCCTAACCGACTCGAGGCGGCCAAAAACGTTGCCAGCGAATTTATCTCAGGCAGGGAGTTTGACAGGATGGGTCTGGTCATCTTCTCTGCCGAAAGTTTTACCCAATGCCCGTTGACAACCGATCGCGCCGTGTTGCTGAACCTCTTTCACAACATCGAAAGCGGAATGATTGAAGACGGGACAGCCATCGGTCTTGGATTGGCCAACGCAGTTTCGAGGTTGAAGGACAGCGAAGCAAAAAGCAGGGTGATCATTCTGTTGACAGACGGTGAGAACAATCGTGGTGAGATAGCCCCGATTACCGCTGCCGAGATCGCAAAGACTTTTGGCATCCGGGTCTATACCATTGGCATAGGAACCATCGGTACGGCTCCTTTCCCTGTGCAGACGCCTTTTGGCATCCAGATGAGGGACATCGAAGTCAAAATCGACGAAAAAACCCTTCAATCTATCGCCAGCCTTACTGACGGAAAGTATTTCAGGGCGACCAACAACCTGAAACTGGCCGAAATTTACAAGGAAATCGACCGTTTGGAGAAGTCAAAAATCGACAGCAAGGAATTGAATTCCAAAACTGAAGAATACAAGCGATATGCAGTTCCGGCCCTGCTTCTGGCATTGGCCATGCTGTTTCTTCAGCTTACCTATTTAAGAAAATTACCATAACGCATTGATATTTAAAATATATGGATTCGTTTAGATTCGCTCATCCCGAATATTTCTATATCTTTCTGATACTGCCTGCGTTGGTGTTCCTCTTTCTCTTCAACAGGATCATCCGGACCAGGAACCTGAAAAGTTTCGGGGATATGGAATTACTTGAACAATTAATGCCCAGTCTTTCCGCAGGAAGACCCTTTATCAAATTCGGCATCTGGTTGCTGGCAATTACCTGCCTGATCACTGCCCTGGCACAACCGCAGTTCGGGTCCAAACTGACCCTAACCAAGCGGAAAGGAGTCGAACTGATTATCGCACTGGATGTATCCAACAGCATGAAAGCCCAGGATATCAAACCAAACAGACTGGAAAGGGCCAAACGGGCCATCGCCAAATTAACCGAAAGGCTGAAGAACGATAAAATTGGGTTGGTGGTCTTTGCCGGTCAGGCATACGTTCAACTTCCTATTACCTCAGATTATTCTTCTGCGAAATTATTTCTTGAATCCATCACCACCGACGTGGTGCCGGTTCAGGGTACTGCCATTGGCGCCGCTGTGGAAATGGCTACGAAATCATTTTCACCCAGTTTCCAGGGGAGCAAGGCAATCATCGTGATTACTGATGGCGAAAACCATGAAGATGATGCCGTTGGCGCGGCAAAAAAAGCGCAGGAAAAAGGCATCGTCGTACATACTATTGGCATGGGTTTGCCACAGGGTGCTCCCATCCCGCTGACTGAGGAAAGCAGCGATTTCCTGAAAGATAAATCCGGAAGCATCGTGGTAACCAAACTGGATGAACCAATGCTTACCCAGATTGCCCAGGCAGGCGGTGGCTCCTATATCCGGGCCAACAATGCGGAGGTGGGCTTGAACAATCTTTTCAATGAGATCGAAAAAATGCAGAAAACGGAGATGGAAAGCCGCGAGTACTCGGAATACAACGATCAGTTTCCGCTCTTCATTACCCTTGCATTTTTCTTCATCCTGATGGATTTTATGATCCTCGACAGGAAAAACAAATGGCTTAAAAATTTCAGGTTATTTGGAACACAAAAAAATTCGTTATGAAGCAGTATATTGTACTCATTATCCTTCTGATCACTGGCTTTGCTCTCTTCGCGCAGAAGGAGCGGAAGTTTGTGAGAGAAGGAAACCAAATGTATGAGGTCGGATTGAAAGATACCGCCAAACTCGATTCTGTCAGTTTTGGAAAAGCGGAAGTCGCCTACCGGAGAGCACTCGAGATCAAACCGGATGACCGCAAGTGGCAATTTAACCTTGCTGATGCGCTATACAAACAGAAAAAAGCCGAGGAATCGGCCAAGGAGTTCGAAAATATCGCTGAAAAAGCCGATTTACCTGTCGACAAGGCCAAAGCCTTCCATAACATGGGTAATTCTTTCCTGGTTCAGAAAAAGCTGGATGAAAGCATCGCAACTTACAAACGAGCACTTCGAATTACTCCGGATGACAAGGAAACCAAATACAACCTCGCCTATGCCATGAAAATGAAGAAGGAAGAGGAGAAGAAAAAGCAGCAGAACAAAGACAAAGACAAGGATAAAGATAAAGATAAGGATAAAGATAAGGATAAAAACAAAGATCAGAACAAGGACAAGGATAAGAACAAAGATCAAAATAAAGACAAGAACAAAGATCAGGATAAACAGAACCAGGATCAGCAAAAGGATCAACAACAGCCGCAAAATAAAATATCGAAACAGAATGCGGAACAAATGCTTCAGGCATTAGAGAATGACGAAAAACAGACCCAGGAAAAGGTCAAAAAATTCCAGGCACTGAAAGCGGAAAAACGAAACGTAGACAAGAATTGGTAAATTGAGACTGGGCTTATTTCAACGATGATCCTCCCGGGGTATTGGACCAATTACATCCGGAAGATCTTGAATACCCCGAAGAAAAAAAGATTAAACGCAGATTATACGACATATGATTCTCAGAAAGATAAAATTGATACTCTTCGCCCTTCTTTTAACCCTTCCAGGATGGGCGGCGGAGAAGATTACCTTCACCATGGAGGCGCCACAGGTTGTGGAACTTGGGGAACAGTTCAGGCTTGCTTTCTCGGTGAATGCCAAAGGTTCAAATCTCAGGCTTCCAGACCTGAGTGATTTTGACATCTTAATGGGCCCATCCACTTCCCAGAGCACCTCTTTCCAGATCATCAACGGGACCAGTTCCCAGTCTGTTTCTTTCTCCTACCTTTACATTCTTCGTGCAAAAAAAGAAGGAAGGTTTACCATCAACCCCGGAACAATCAATGTGGACGGCATTGATTTCAAATCCAATTCACAGTCGGTTGAAGTAGTGAAAGGTTCTGCCAAACCATCTACGGGAGGCGTTGACACGCCTACATCTACACCGGGAACCATCTCAAAGAATGATCTTTTTGTCCGGATGAATCTCGACAAACGAACATTGTACAAAGGTGAACATCTCACGGCTACGATCAAGATTTATTCAAAGGTCAATCTGAATGGTTTCGAAGATATATCCATTCCCAATTTTGAAGGATTCTGGGCGCAGGATATTGTGCTTCCACAGCAAATATCCTTGCAGAGGGAAACGTACAACGGTGAAATCTACAATGTAGGCACCTTGAAGAAAACGTTGCTTTTTCCACAGCAAACGGGCAATATCAACATCGGGTCAGTGAAAATTGACTGCATCGTTCAACAACGAGTCAAGAAATCCCAAAGTATGTTTGATGATTTCTTTGACTCATTCGCCAATGTGAAAGCCACCATTACCAGCGATCCGGTGTCGATCAACGTATTGCCCTTGCCTAATCCTCCATCCGGGTTTTCCGGCGCTGTGGGTAACTTCAGCATCCGATCTTCCATTACTTCGAAGAACGTCAAAGAAAACGATGCCATTACCATTCGATTGGATGTAGTCGGAAACGGAAATATCAAGCTGATCAATCCACCCAAATTTTCATTTCCGGCCGATTTCGAAGTCTATGACCCCAAGACCAACAGCAATTTCAGTGCTTCCGACCAGGGTCTCAATGGTAACATCACCTTTGAATACCTGTTCTTGCCACGTTTTGCCGGAACCTATACCATTCCTGCCATCAATTTCGTCTACTTCGATACCGGTTCCAAAAGATATGTGTCCAAAACAACGGAAGAGTACCAGATCAAAGTCGAAAAGGGAGACGGAACCCGCAGCAATCAGACCATGAATTCTGTGGCCAAGGAAGATCTCAAGCAGATTGGATCTGATATCCGGTTCATCAAGACCAATCAGGCGAAACTTCACGCCAAAGGTTACACCTTCTTTGGATCGTTTCTCTTCTACCTGCTTTATCTTGCCGGCATCCTCATTTTACTGGCTATTTATCTGCTCAACCAGCAGAGAATCAAGGAAAATGCCAATGTTTCACGGATGAAGAACAAGAAAGCCAGCAAGGTGGCACTTAAAAGGCTGAAGGAGGCCAGTGGGCATCTCAAGTCAAATGCCAACGAAAAATTCTATGAATCCGTTGAGCGCGCATTCTGGGGTTACCTGAGCGACAAGCTTACAATTCCAGTCTCAGAGTTATCACGGGAAAAAGCAATGGATGAACTGACCAAACATACAGTTACTCCGTTGATCATTGAAAGATTTGTGCAAATTCTTGATACCTGCGAGTATGCCAGATATGCTCCGGGAGAAGGCTCTGCAAAAATGCAGGAGCTTTTTGATGAAGCTACCGATGTGATGTCGGTGATGGAAAAGGAAATCAAATAATTAGCAATTGACGGCAGGCGATTGACAATGATTAAAATTGGATTACAAGAAATTGAAGACCATATGACAAGAGTTATTCGAAAATATTTTTTGATTCTTCTCCTTTTTAGTGGGGTACAGGCGGTAATGGCTCAGTCAACTGCGCTGCAGGACTCTCTTACCAAGGGCAATCAGCTTTATACTTCGGGGAAATACGCGGACGCTGCCAAAGCATATGAAGCAGTTGCAGCCAAAGGTTTTGAATCTTTTGAACTGTATTACAACCTGGGGAATGCCCTGTATAAAACGAACAACATCACCTATGCCATCCTCAACTATGAAAGGGCCCTAAAACTCAATCCAACAAGTGAAGATGCCCGGTTTAACCTTGAGATGACAAAAAAGCAGGTTGTCGACAACATTGATCTCTTGCCTGAGCCCGGTTTTATGCGCTGGTATCATGAGCTCGTTAATTCGAAGCCTGCCGACAGTTGGGGAAAACATTCCCTGGTAAGTTTCTTTCTGTTTTTGTCACTTTTCGCACTATTTCTTTTTGCCTCGACCATACGCAACAAACAGTTCACTTTCTGGCTGGCCGTAGTCGCACTGGCATACAGCTTGCTTACATTCTCGTTTGGTTCTGCCCAGCGCAGCAAACTCGTTAACCACAACAGCGGGGTAATCACCGAACGGAGTGTCCGCATGAAGGGTTCTCCCAGCGAAACCGGCACAGAACTCTTTATTCTCCACGAAGGTCTCAGCGTACAGATTACTGACAAACTGGGCGACTGGATCGAAATCAGGCTCGCTGACGGCAACAAAGGGTGGGTGAAGGAGAATGCGCTGATTCGCATTTAAAACAAATGGGAGACTTGGCGAGGGTGAGCGTGGACGATAGTTACTCCAATGATCTCTGAAGCCTGTCGAAGATTTAAAACTATTGGAAGAGAATCACGGTCCTTGAGCCTGTCGAAAGGCTTTATGTTCTTTATATTTGCAAGAATAAAACCTCCGGCATTCCAAAACAGAACCCTTCGTATAGCCCTGGCACCGAATAAAAAAATTGAAATCTTATGGCACTTTACCTTGATCTCTCCCAACCGATTTCTGACGAAATGCCCGTTTACCCCGGTGATGTCCCAGTATCCTTGCGGCAGATTGCTTCATTTCAGGAAGAGGGTCATTCCAATTTCATCCTTTCATCGGGAATGCATTCCGGCACCCATGTGGATGGCCCTATGCACCTGACCTCATCCCTTACCAGGATGGCTGAACTCCAATTGGAGTTATTTGCAGGGCCTGGATTTCTTTACAATGCAGTTGGCCAGACATTGATTGATCTTCCGGAAAAGACACTGGATCACCTTCCAGCCGGATCAGTGGTACTTTTTTACACCGGTCATGACCAATATTACCACCAAAAACACTACTATCAATCCTACCCTGTGCTGAGCGAAAACACAGCCAATCTTTTGGTGAAAAAGAAGGTAAAGATGATCGGTCTGGATTCCCCCTCACCGGATTATGCCCCATTCAAAATCCACGATATCCTGTTGAACAACCGGATACTAATCATCGAAAATCTCACCAATCTGGCTTCCTTGCTGCATTGTGATGATTTTGAATTGCTCGCCTTTCCGCTTAAAATTAGTGCCGACAGCTCACCTGTGAGAGTCGTGGCAAGAATAGGCTGAAAATTGGAAGTCTGTCAATTTTACAAAAATCTATCCATTCATCATCTGAATAGGCCTTTCCCATCGCAGGTTAAAATTCTTATTGTATCTTTATTACCATCATCCAAGGGCCTGGCTCCCTATTTCCATGACAGCTAATTTGCTGCCATCAGATCTGAGCGTTCCTTCAAAATTTCATTCTGCTGGTTCAAACAATAATGATTTCAGTTGAACTATTTCAATATTTACGAATTGAACGTTTACCTATAAGATTATCAACATTTTGAAAAAGATTGCTTCATGAAAAAA
>SESG01000249.1_pt1 | contig 19235 bp, 18 predicted proteins | sample 3171421 | NCBI WGS metagenome assembly SESG01 (sample SAMN10866946, study PRJNA518727) | freshwater metagenome | biome: subpolar coniferous forest; feature: holomictic lake; material: water; isolation source: holomictic Lake 227, 6 m and 8 m depth | place: Canada: near Kenora, Ontario | collected... | reverse complement strand
TTTAAATATACGAAATATTCCGCTTGTCTCATGACGTTAAATCATTACAAATTATAAAGATATATCATTCAATAATAAATAGAGGTGTCCATAAGTGTATTTCTTTGATGCCTCGGAAAATTCTTGTTTTTTTTCTAATCGCATACTGATACCCACAAATGTCCTGTGAACGATTTTTTTCTGTTCAAACCAAAAATAGTGAGAAATACAATCACCGCAATGGAAGATGGTGTGGCTCAGGTTGCGACAATAAAACAGAATTACCGACAATATTAGGACTTCCTCCACTTGGGCATGGGCTTAATAAGCCTCAATGTTTCTTTGCAACAATGAACATACTTTTCCATAAATAAGGCAATCTTCCACACCCCCTAAATTGAATAACCTCAAAACCAAAAGCAACCAAAAGCATTGTCAATGTACGTCTTGACCAAAACTTGATATGCCCTCCATCCCACAATACAGTAAAATGGCTATCTAATTTATTTGTAATAGATAAAACAATATTCTTAAAGTAACCATGATACGGAGTAGAAATAATTACAACTCCATTATCAGGAAGTACGTTTGATATCAGCTTCATATAACTACGAGGCGCATAAACATGTTCAATGACCTCGGTTGAAATAACTACATCGAAAGCGAATGCTGAAAGCTCCTTCGGTAACGATTGATGTGAAATATTCTGAACAAAAAACCTGCCAGAATGTTTCTGATTGGCAATGGTTATCCCTGTCTCAGAAGCATCAATACCATAAACATTGAATCCATCCTCAATTAGTTGACTAGCGATAACACCGTTACCGCAGCCTATATCCAAAATCCACTTACCTTTATATGGCAGAAGCAAGCTCCGCAGTGTCGGATAAAGATAGCCATGTGCATGAGTGGCTGACGCATCCCAACCATAATCCTTATACTCCGACATAATTGCTAAAAAGAAAATCGTTAACAAGCATTTCAACCAAAAATGGCGTAGGATGTCCGATCATTTTCCATTGTTTCACCTATAACCCTGCGTTACGTACCTCATCCATCCCAAGCCATCCTGACCTTCGATCAGGCCAGCTTCCCGCATCCACCGATGCACCGGAATGGCAAACCCCGTTTTACGCCGGTGAACAATCGACTCCGGCAAAGCCCGCACGGGGGCATAAGCCAGCAAGGTTTTGCAAGGAAAACGTATAAATTGTGAGAGCAGTGGTTGCAACTGCTGCAGCAGATGAGCATCGACCAGAGGTGTACGCAACTCTACGCTGTGATCCATGCTGGCCCAGTCACTGTCACGAAGCAACTGGTTGCGTAGATACATGGTCGATTCAATCTGAGCTAAAGCCAGTGTAAGATCGGCTGCAATCGGACCTGACATCCCTATCAACCAATCCGCCGCAGAGAAGTCGGCAAGCACCTCCTCGCTGAGGTGACCCATCAACGCATAAACCGATTCAGGAGCGTTGCAACTGCGCCGCAACCACCAGGCGCCAGCCATGCTCTGCATCAAAACAGGAGCGTGACTCCAACGCGCATTCCCACTGCGGCGGGCATGAATCCCGGCAAGCAAGCCTGCCAATCCATGAGCACCAGGCAACCGGCTTATCCCACGCCACAAAGCGACCAAACGCGGCAGTTGCCGAAAGCTCTCATAACCTAAAAACAACTCATCCCCGCCAACACCCGATACCACCACCTTCAAGCCCTGTTCAGCCACAGCCTTACTTGCATACCAGGTATTGATTCCGTCAATACTGGGCAGGTCCATGGCTGAGAGAATACGCGGTAAATCGGCAAGGAACTCCTCGCGTCCTACCCTGCGCACATGGTGACGAATGCCGTAATGGCAGGCAATTGCCGCAGCCACCGGCGCTTCGTCATTGTGATGACCAGCGAATTCGTCATAGGCGATGGTAATCCCCTGAAGATCTTTTGCACCAGCCTCCAGCATAAGCCCGGCCAAAGCACCGGAGTCAATGCCACCAGAGAGGAAAACCCCAACCGGAACATCAGCAACAAGATGGCGCTCCACCGACTCCTTAAGCGCTGCCCTCACTTGCACCTGAATAGCCTCTGCCGGCTTGGCGACCGGATTGTTGAGCGCAGCTTCGCGCCATACCGAACCGATATCATGCCAGCATTGCTGCGCCACCACTCTCTGGTTCTCAATCCAGAGACAATGCCCGGCCGGCACTGCACGGATATCCCTGTACCAGGTGTGCGGCTCAGGAACGCTACCCAGCATCCAGAAGCCTGCCTGCCCGAGTTCATCCGCCGTTCGGTTGATGAGGTCGGTTGCCAGAAGCGCCTTCACCTGGGAGGCAATAATCACACCCTCGTTTGCCTGCCCAATATAGAGCGGCTTAATACCATAGGGGTCTCGTGCAACGAAAGCACGATGGGCAACCTTATCCCAGATAACCAATGCAAACATACCATGCAGTTTTGGCAACATCGCCTCACCCTCCAAGGCAAAAAGCATCAGAATCACCTCAGTATCTGACGTCGTATGAAACTCGACACCTTTCGCCTCCAGGCCCCGACGCAGAGCGCGGTAGTTATAAATCTCGCCGTTGAAAACAATCACATAGCGATTGCAGACAGAGAGCATCGGCTGCACCGCTCTCTGATCAAGATCAAGAATAGCCAGACGCCGATGGCCAAGATAGACACCGTCCGCCTGCCATTGGCCAACGCCATCCGGTCCGCGCTGAGCCATGCGGGACAAGGCGGCATTGGCCGCATCCTGTTGAAATGGTATATCTGTAAAGGCTGCAATCAGGCCGCACATACTTGTTTTTACTTTATATCGAAAAATTTCACAACTGTTTCGTAAAAGAAACGGGCAGTGCCCTCTGCTGAGAGCGGTTGAACTATTGGCCGATTGATAGCGGCATGGTTCACAAAAAGTTCAGGATCCGATATGTAACGTTCAATACGATTCACGAAAGCCTCCGTCGTGGGTGCACAGCGAAATCCATTACGCCCATCCTCAATCATCTTACCGATACCTAATACTTCGTCGCTGATGACAAGCCCCATACCGGAAGCCATGGCTTCAAGAATTGTAAAATTGCCGTTACTGAAATGTGCTGGCAGCAGCAGAATATCGCTGCCAGCATAGATCTTGTGCAGCTCATCCCAACTACCAATGTCAGTCAGGAACTCGACCGCCTCTGTCAGACCTAACTCCACAATTTTGGTTCGGCAGACCTCACCGAGTTCTCCATCTGCATTCATCAACAGGCGTGAGGCCGGGTAGCGACGATGAATTTCGGCAAATATCTCCAACCCGCCGAGAGGGTTGTAAATCTCCGTCATCCGGTTTGCCAATAGATAGACATAGGCAGAATTGGCACGACGCAAAGGATGCGAAAAGAATGCATCAAGATCAGCGGCATAACGTCCGGCAACCACCTTGTCGCCGAAACCGAAATCATCACGAAATTGCGCGACAACATCATCCGCGCTAACCATAATCATATCAACATCTTTGAAAAGCCAGCGCAACAGCTTCCAGCTCAGGCTCTGCTTTCGCAACTCTCCCTGGGCATTACGCGACCGTTCGGTAAAGACAATGATTTTTTTTCCATGGTTCTTGGCCCATCGATACGCTAGATAATTGCTTGGGCGGGAAAAACCACCAATCATGACAATATCCGGATCAACCCGGATCAACTCTTTTTGAAGATCAGGTGCAATATATCGATGCTCCAATGGGCCCGGTTTGGCAAACCATACCCGGTCAAGTACTTTGCAATGACTCCCCATTTCAACGCGCCACCAAGCACCACGCGTACGGTCCGGATGCTCATAAAACCAAAAATATGCCTCCATATGCGATTGCAAGGCATAACAAAACTTGACCTGCTGCGGAGTGGCAATATCACTGATAAACACCAGTTTCATTTTGCCGTTGTGCTGACCGGCAATCTGATGTGAAGTTTTGTTCATGTTGCAACCATATCAAGGTAGAGCTGCAAATAACGCTGAGCAATTGCTGTTGGAGAATATCCGACTACATTTTTCAGTCCCTTGGCCACTACTTGATTCCGATACGATTCATCACTGATGATCTTAATTATGCCAGCTCTAATCGAGGCCAAATCAGTCGGGTCGACCAAGCAGGCTCTATCTCCGGCCACCACTGACATCGGAGGAATATTCGCTGTAATGAGCGGCCGGCCTATAGCCTGTGCCTCAATGATCGGAACACCGAAACCCTCACCGATAGAGACAAAGGCGACCAAATCCGCCTCTACATACTGCTGAAGTAAAGCTTCCTGGCGGAGACCGATATAATTTTCACAGAGCACACCCGTTTCACTGAGTGCAGTCTTGATCTCCTCATCCAGTTCGCCGATCACCACCAGGGTGCAACTGATACCCTGCAAGGCACGAATGAGACGCGGCACATTCTTATATGGCCTGCTGCCAACCTGCAGAATGCGGGGAGAAGTAATGTTAAACACTTTCGGAACAGACCGGAAGATCGGGTTGTAACAATTTTCGATCACAGTAATCCCTTCAGAGGAAATGTCAAAATGCTCTACAATTTGATCACGGGTTACCGCCGACACCGCAGTAACCCGCCCCGCCATACGCATTGGCAGCAGAAGCCAAAGCCACTTATAGACCCATCGTCTCCATCCTTTCAGCCCAAACAGATAATGACCAATATCGTGAACCGTCAAAACGGTTTTACCGCGAGGCAGCAAACTCGCCCAGTAGTTCACATCCCCGGTAATGTGGAAGACATCGGCATCAATCCGTCGCAACGCTCTTAAATCTGAAAGAATGTGAGCACGTGGCCCCAGTTCGTAGTCGATAATCATAACGCCCTGTTGACGAAGTTCATCTGCCAATGTATTAAAAAGGTTTTCAATACTATAGGCTCCCGGTTGGACAGGGCGATGGACGTAAACAACTTTCATTTAGTGCTCTTGTGCTTAAAGACGTTCATCGGCTTGGCACAAAACTTGTAAAAGCGTAATCTTCAATCGTTTGTTCTGTCACTATTGATTAATTCAGCCTCTAATTCCAATAAGTTTCGACTCCGATCTTTGAGCCTCCTTGCCGGATTACCAGCATAAATACCGAAGGCCACGCAAGATTTCGTCACCAGACTAAGGGCACCAATCGCGACGCCATCCTCCAAGGTAACGCCCGGAAGAATGACGCTGCCACAACCAACAATGACATGGCGACCTAAAAAGACATCTTTATGGATAACCCGCTTGTATTTATCCGGTACAGTGGGATTTGTGAGGCTTCGACCTGAGTAATCGTCACTGCTAGAGTAAATAGAAACACGTGAAGATACCCCACTAAAATCTGACAGTGTAATTTTTCCAGCTCCAATAAGAATAGCTCCAACAGCAATGTGAACATAATTACCAATATCCATACATCCCTCACCCGCAGCTAACACGCAAAAATCATCAACACGAACATGATTTCCAAGCGTTATATGGGAGGGATTGTATATAGAAGCCTTATCAGAGATGCAAACATTCTCACCCAAACATGCAAACCCCATTGCTTCAAGTTCCGATCTTGACAAAAATGCCATTATACACCCCCTGTGATTACCGCTATAACTTTAGCGATTTCAACATCGGTTAAGTCTGGATAAATCGGTAGACAAATGACTTTATTAGAACTATTTACTGCAACAGACAAATTGGTCCGCGACGCCGAAGACAAGCAGCGATACATAGGAAAATCCGATATAAGAGGATAAAAATATCGTCGGCCATAAATGTTGTTATCCTTGAGTTTCTGGTAAAGCTCATCGCGGCTAAGCGGAAAATCTGGTTCCACTAGGATGGGGAAGTAGCCATAATTGGCAACGACCTGATCACCGCACTCTAAACAACAGATACTATGCACACCTTTAAGACCTTCCCGATAACGCCCATCGATCTCATGGCGACGGGCCATTGCCTGTTCGACATGCTTGAGCTGTAACAACCCAAAGGCGGCATTTATTTCACTCATCTTACCATTAATACCTGGCGCCAACACGGTAACCTCGTCGACAAAGCCAAAGTTCTTGAGATGATCGATACGCTGCTTTGTCTTTGCGTCTGGAGAGACAATGGCACCACCTTCAAAAGTATTAAACACTTTTGTGGCATGAAAGCTGAGTATTGAAAGATCGCCATGATTTAAAATACTGCTACCATAAGAGCGCACACCAAAAGCATGGGCAGCATCGTAAATCACTCTCAGGTTGTAAGCATCTGCAATAGAATGGATTGCGTCAACATCGCAGGGGTTTCCATAACAGTGCACCGGCATGATCGCTGTGGTATTTGAAGTAATAGCAGCCTCAATCTTCTCTGGATCGATATTAAGCGTCTTGGAATCGATATCGACGAAAACAGGCTTGATGCCATTCCATAGCAGAGAGTGAGCTGTTGCAACAAAGGAGTACGGCGTTGTAATGACCTCGCCAGTGATGCGAAGGGCCTGTAAGGCCGTGACCAATGCGATCGTACCATTGGTAAAGAGTGATATGTTTTGAACACCGAGGTAATCACAAAGTGCTGCTTCAAACTGTTGGTGCAGGGGGCCGCCATTAGTCAGGATCTTGCTCTCCCATATTCTTTCAAGATAAGGAATAAACTCCTCAAGCGGCGGCAGGTATGGCTGGGTAACGTAGATCGGGTGGTTTGGCATGAGTAGTATCAGGCTTGACGTTAGTACGGCAATGTTTGAGAGTGCGCACAGAGAGCAACACGACGTCGCACAAGAAGGTGCATCAATATCAGAAGCAGAGGAAGATTCCGTATCAGGTTAATGATTATACCGTTGATAGCGGAGTCTATGATGGCAAACGTTGATAGCAGTGCGATGAATAGAACCGCACCGTTCAGACTCTTCCATGGCGTCGTGAAAAACCACAAGCAGCGTTGCAGCACACCAAGCAAGAAAAAGGCAATAACCACCGATAAAGATCCACCTGCAAAATAGAGGTAGGCGAAAGGACCCATCGCAGTGGATGAGAAGTCACCCTTGCCCATGACCTGCTGATTATACCAGAGTCCCAGGTTTCCGAGGGGCTTGCTGTCCCAGGCAAATCGTGGAATCAGAGCATGTAACGGAGCAAGAAGAATATCTTGCAGAAAAGCAGGACTACCCTCGGGCAGCTCCTCATGGGTATCGGCATAATCAAGACCGAAAGAACCTATATATGAGAGATTACTTCGGGCAGCGACAGCCACGACTAACGCTCCTAATCCATCATGCTTGGGCGCTGCCGGACTATCGGTCGAGACCCCCTGCGTCAAAACATCGACAATCGCTGTAACTGAGGTCAGGGAACCGCCAACTGAATTACGCACCATCCTAAAGGGCTCGATAACCGCATAGGCCACAAATATCAAAGCCATCGACAGAGCAATCCAGCTTCTTGGGATTTTCCCTGTACGCAGATACAGACACATACCGGCAATAATGATTGGCATGACAACTGCACTTTTCATGCCAGTTAAAAAGCCAAAAAATAGTTCGATCAGCAGAGAAATCCAAAACCAATAGGCCGCCTTTGGCTTCGATTCCGGCGCAAAATAGCGCAAAGCAGCCAACACCAGGGCGAGCAGACCAAGTGACCCCGCAATACTGAGGTATTGGGAGTAAGAGCCTACCTCCGCCAATCGCTCAAGGCTATAATCACCACCATAGCCATATAAGCCCTGCCGCATGGCAAAAAGGCGAACGCCAACTCCTATCGCAAGAAGAATCGGGAGCGTCAGCTCCTTCAGCATATCCGTTCCGGGCAGCAGTAGCCGCTGAAACCGGGCCACTGCGCTCGATCGAGTCATGTTTGCCGCCAGCGGCGACCAGTAGCCAAAAAAAAGCGATACCGCACCAATCAAAACCAGATACTGGTGCTTGACCATAGCTGTTGATACTTCGGGCACCAGACCAAGTATGGCAATAGACTCAGAGGGAAGGAAGAATAACAGATTGGTGACACCGAAACCCATGACAAAGGTCATCAAAGCACAGACGGCCACCGGGTGAAGCAACCAACGCTGCGGATACGCATGCCTAATTCGTATCACCTCCCGCCACATATAGAGTAATAACAATACAGTCAGCATTGCATAGGTCAGGCGGCCATTCAACATATCCTGCTCTTCCAAAACATAGGCGAACAATCCAATAATGGCCACAACAAAACCAAGCGCATAAACGCTGGCCCTTTGGCTATAACGCATGTTCGACACCGTAGTCAATCATGGAACAAGAAACACCTGTGGCCTTTCCAGCAAGCGTTGCCAATAATAACTCCAGTCGATGCCGGTAGGTATGTTCAGCAAGAGCCCGGCGACGGCCAGCCTCTGCAATGACCCGTCTCTCGCCTTCGCGCGGAAGCCAGTAATTGATCTTCTCTTTCAGATCAGTCATAGTGGTGAAAGTAACCAACTCTTTGCCGTCTTCGAAGAGATGGCGCAGACCGGGACGCCAGTTAACCATCTGAAATGCCCCGGAGCCAGCCGCCTCGAAACAGCGTACATTGACCCCCCAGATCTCCCCATAATGCAAATGGTTTACAACGATCTTTGCACCACGAAAAGCCCTGACCTTGTCTGCATTATAAACACCACGCCCTTGGGACATCAATGCGACTGGTCCAGTTGCTTGCCACAATGGCGCTGGATTACCCCATAGTTTGACATTGTAGTCAGCAAGGTGTTTGTAACAGGCCACCCGCCATGAATGTAGATTTCCAGCGGTAGTAATGTCGCAGGTATAGACTGGATACAGCATATATTCTCCCTCGGGAAGTGCATGCCGCACCGGATTAAAACACTCCGGCAGGTAATAGACCTGACTCGAAAGCACGTCACCAAGTGCATGCAGAATAAACGGATCCTTGAAAAACAGTGCATCATAAGGCGCATTCATAAAGAATGCACGATGAAAATTAACCATTGCGTCAGGAAACCACATCGCTACCATCGCCCCACTGCGCCGCTTAAGTTCCGTCACCTCATCCGGCCAGAGAAAATCGTGGCAAACAATCACCGCATCAAGTGGTCCCTGTTCAACCACCTGCCATAAACCCTGTATCCTCCGGGCGCGAATGAATGGATGGTTATCTGTCGTATTGTAAATTGTCCCAAACACCTGATCCAGCCGCTTACCAAGCCGCCCATTCAATCGACCCGCCTTCTGCCCTGGTTCAAAACGGCGAACGACATGACCCATATCGGTCAGGGTTTCGGCAATATGAAGAGCAAAACCTTCAGTGTAAAACTTGCCGATGACAAGAATGTTCATAGCACTTTATGTCAAGAAAAATGTGGCATTTTATTTGAGTTATCTTCAAAAGTTGTGTTTCAGGGTATTCGAGACTAACTGAATTGCAAGTGCTATCTTGAAAAAAAAGAAGCACAAAACATGATAAAAGCGACATCTATTTTGCAGGGATTCTTGACCCAGCAGCCGAACCTTGAAGAGATTGCTCGAGCAGACGCTCAGCATATGATTGCCATGGCTATGGAGGCGGAGATCAGGGCATTCATGGAACCTGACAAACTCTGAAGGGAAAGCTGTTATGGTGTCGTAATGGCTACCTGCCTGAACGGAAGATAACCACCAGCGCAGGACCAATATCGGTAAAAGTACCACGAAGCAGAGCAACAGTCAACTCACTCAAGCCCTTTGTGAGTGCGTTAATTCCGAAATACATGAGAAAATCCATGCACATAGAAGACTCCGTCCCTCTGTTCTACCTTGGAGGGCTCTCCAATAACGATTTTATTCCTGCTTTTGAAAAGCTGTTTGGCGAACTTCCCGCTGGCTTTTCTTCAGCCTCTATAACCAAGATGAAGCAACTGTGGCTTGAAGAGCACAAAAGCTGGAATAAACGAGACCTTCGTTTTTCTCGCTATTGCTATCTCTGGGCTGACGGCATTCACTTTAACCTTCGCCTTGATGAAGGACGTCTGTGTGTCTTGGTGCTTATCGGTGCTACCCCTGAAGGGAAAAAAGAATTGGTGGCGGTATGCGGTGGCTACAGGGAAAGCACCGAGTCATGGCTCGAAGTCCTTCGTGACCTCAAGGAACGAAACATGCCGTCACCAAAACTGTGTATCGGTGATGGGGCTCTCGGGTTTTGGAAAGCCATCAGTGAAGTTTATCCTGAGGCGGAAAAACAACGATGCTGGGTTCACAAAACCGCCAATGTCCTGGACAAACTACCAAAGAGCGTACAACCAAGCGCAAAGTCAATGATTTATGATATCTACCGGGCTGAGACTGAAGAGAACGCCAGAAATGCCTATATGCGGTTTCAGGAGCGCTATCAGGCCAAATACCCTGAAGCGGTTAAAAACCTGATGAAGGATGAGGCTTCGCTTTTCACCTTCTATCACTATCCAGAAGAACACTGGCAACATATTCGAATTACCAATGTTATAGAGTCGGCATTCTCAACCGTCCGACTTCGTACAGCAAAAACTCGAGGTCAGGGAACAATGGCAACAACTCTGGCCATGGTGTTCAAGCTGGCAGAGCGAGCCCAGTTGCGCTGGCAGAGGTTACGCGACCACCAACTGATTTCCAAGGTTTTTGAAGGCGTTAATTTTATCGATGGAATTGAAAAAACACTTGCTGCTTAGAATGGGCTCAAACACAACATTTGAAAATTGCTCATTTTATTTTAAGAAGCTGCAAAAATAAGCGTACCATATAAGTATAGCTTCATCAAAAACCCAGCATAACATAACTGATCGCAATCCCATTTATTAAATTTCTGTCGAGCTTTTTTTGGATTAAAGAGTTTTGCTGCTCATGAATAACCTATAGAAATTGTATATATAGCTCTGTCAAATATAGGTCAATGAATGCCTCCTTAATTCATTAGGGCTTTGAAGACAATGTATTGATGCTTTCAATTGCCGAAGCAATAACACCTGTGGATAGAGGCTTTTCAGCAATAAGCAAGTCGATTCTCGACCAATTCTCTGGCAATAATGGGCCAACCACTGTATCAACCAACCGCATCAAGAGCGTCCATAAATAAAACCATCTGGAACTGCCAATCTCACCTAAACTTTTTAAATTATTGCCCTCTGAAAATTGAGCCAGCTTACCGTAAGCTGAAGGTGACTGCAAAAACGTTTTTTCCATGCCACGATGCTCTCGAATTTGAAATCCTGCAGATTGAAAGAGTGCATTGTTTTCGGCAGGCCACTGATAACCAAAATGCCCATCGCCCTCGATAAACAGTTTTGTATAATAAAGAAGATTTTGTGCTTTGTAACGACGTATGAGCGGATTATTTGTCTCCACATCATACAGAAATATCAACTTGCCACCGGGTTTCAATATCCGTTGACATTCCTTTAAAATACCTGGTTTAACATCTGGCGGGATATGCTCCCAAAAATATGAACTCACCACAGCATCTACTGATTGATCCGGTAACGAAATACATGTAGCGGCATCTCCCTGAACACGATATTGATAGAAGTCGATCGATTTAAGTCCGGCAAAAGACAAGTCAAAACCGATCATATTGTAACGGTGGCCAAAGTAGCGCACCCCTCCCGCACAGCCCAACTCAACAATTGTTGCGCCATGAGGAAGCCATTTCCTTACATTCCAAACATAACCGCTGTTAATAAGCCATAAGGGCCAGACATACCAAGGCTTCTCGCTTCGAGGAACAAAGTGGGTTTGGTTTCCATAGTGACCTTCATAGAAGTCATCCGGAATTTCCAGCATACAAACGACTCCATCAACAACAGGATAATGGTGGTGACAAACGGGACATTCAACAAAACCATCCTGCGCAATAAGTTGTGCGTGATCGTAAATGCATATCAATGATAAATTCATAGAATAAGGTCGCCAGAAGGTGATGGCAGTGATTTAAGCGATGAGTTATTTGGAAAAGCTTGATAGCCCACCACCCACATAGTTTCATTTATAACCTATATGTTCACAGTCAGAAGCGCGTCGAAGTAGGCAATGGTCTTAAGTAGACCATCTTCGAGATCCACACTGGGGGTCCAGTCCAGTCGTTCATACGCAAGAGTTATATCCGGCTTTCGCTGCATGGGATCATCAGTTGGGAGAGGTCTAAAAACAAGCTTTGATGATGAACCAGTCAATGTCACAATTTTTTCAGCAAGCTGACGAATGGTAAACTCACCAGAATTACCTAGGTTGATAGGGCCAGGATAACCTGGACCACCGTCTATATTCCGTGGTAAATCCATAAAGCGAATGAAACCCTCAATCAGATCATCCACATAACAAAAGCTGCGTGTCTGTTGGCCGTCTCCATACAAGGTAATATCCTGCCCGCGCAATGCCTGCACGATAAAGTTGCTTACAACCCTCCCGTCATTAGGATGCATTCGTGGGCCATAAGTGTTAAAAATGCGGGCAACTCGAATATCGAGGCCATGCTGGCGATAGTAATCGAAAAACAATGTTTCTGCACAGCGCTTGCCTTCATCATAACAACTGCGGTAACCAATAGGATTAACGTTACCCCAGTAATCCTCAGTTTGTGGATGAACAACAGGATCACCATATACCTCGGAGGTTGATGCCTGAAAAATACGAGCCCTAAGCCGTTTTGCAAGACCAAGCATGTTGATAGCTCCATGGACACTGGTTTTCGTGGTCTGCACCGGGTCGTGCTGATAATGGATCGGGCTTGCCGGACAGGCAAGATTATAAATCTCATCTACTTCGATGTAGAGAGGAAAAGTCACATCGTGTCGAAGAAATTCAAAGCGTGGGTGACTGTGAAGATGCTCAATATTCCGTTTGGAGCCGGTAAACAAGTTATCGAGGCATACCACTTCATCTCCACGATCCAGCAACCGGTCAATCAGATGTGATCCCAGAAAACCAGCGCCACCGGTAACAAGTATTCTTTTTCGGCTATCATATACTCTCATCTTTTCTACCTTTAGGTATTTCTAATAAATTTTCAACAAAGAACAAAAGCCTGTTTATGCTGCATATAAGCCTTTGGTGAAAGTGCGATAAAATTCGAGTAGCCATAATATTCACCATACACATCATAATCGAACTGTCGAAGACCATCATGCATCAGTATGAATGTTCGATATCCATATCTTTGTAATAAACTAAGGGCTTCATAGAGCGTTCCTCCCGCATATGCCCACGGCGCGTTATACTCGAATTGTATCGTTCCTATCAAACCTGATTTGATACTGTTTAATGCACCTTTTAATACATGAAGATCATAACCTTCGGCATCTATTTTCAGCATATCGATGTACGTAATATTTTCTTCAGCAACAACAGTATCTATTGTTGTTGTCTTTACCGTTACAAGATTTGCATTATTTCCACTGTGCTCTTTAACAAAAGAGCTTGTTTCTCCATAACCCTGCTCTTCATAGAACGATATTTCACCAAGTTCATCTGAAACTGCTTTTTCATATATCTTTAGAACTCTTTTATCAATCAAACCTGACATGCTTTTGGATAAAATTCTATAGGTCCCTGGTGCGGGCTCAAACAACATTCCTAAAACCTGTTCATTGTCTCGCGCATTGAGAAAAGCTTGAGTCCAATTACCAACATTGGCACCCACATCAAAAAAACAACGTGCGCTTGGTGCAATCACATCCAAAAGCCATTGTTCACCATTACTTTCCATCTCGATACCATCATTTAAACTGGAGCGAATGATAGCCATCATTTGGTTTTTTAGCTTAAAGGCAAAAGCCAAGCCATATGAAGTGCGACCAAATTTCCGATGTAATCCCCCTAATATTTGCTTAAACATAAAATGATTTTAACTCTTATAATGGATGAAGTTGAGTTTGGCAATCAATATTTTCTTTTCATCCTGACTAAGAATAGCCTGATACCCTACTAACACAATAAAAGTCAACACACAAATACCAAAGGTAATCCGTAAAACTTCGTTCAAATAAAACGAATTCATCACTCCCAAAACGACAAAAACAGCAGTCAAGCAGACCAGCTTGTTTACCCATGATGCCGCAATCTGATGACGTTTTCTCCATGGTAACGTCATTAACCATATCGAGATTAGTCCACTGAAATAACCAGCGAGTTCCGCAGTGTAATAGCCGATCAATGCGTATTTTGAAATTGTTAGGTACGCGACACCAACAAACGTCAGCATTTGAATGCACGTAAACCTAAGAATAAACAGCACCTTGTTTCTTGAAAAGGCGATGTTGCCAATAACCCCCATAATAAGAGCAAATACTGCCGATATCATCGCAACGTAAGCCGCAGGCACAAAACGCATATACTGCGCCCCGAACATAAGATCGACCACAAGCGGCAACACAACCATTACCGCTGCACAAGCGGCAAGAGAGAATAACCAGATAATTTTAAGATTCAACAGCATCGAGTCCATAAAAGCCGCATAATCATGCGTTGATATTCTCGTAAAATGAGAAATCATGACAGCGGCAACAGAATTTGGAAGAAACGAAATCAAGGTAATGATGGATGAAATAATCCGTAAACCGCCAATCTGCTCCACTGCTGCACCTTGAACCAAAAAACCTTGGACAATATACACCGTTGGCACACTGACCAGGCCTGCCAGATAGAAAGGCATACCTGTTTCAATGATGCTTTTCAAGCCGGATCGCATCTTCACCAGGCTGAGCTTAATGTACTCCGAACCCAAAACACTCCTGGAGATAATTGACAAACCGATCAGCGTAACCAACTGTACCGCAATGAACCCCGCCAGTGCCCCCCGTAAACCAGACATAATGCTCGTCAGTGAGGTAACAACAAGGCTTAATAAAGACATGGCCATCATAAGCTTGGAGTATGCCTGAAAATGGTGCAAACCTGCAAGCAGTGCATAACAAAATTGCGACAGGCATTGCGCTAACACCAAAATTCCCGCCCAACGAATCCATTGTGCCAGTGCCGGTTGCCCATAAATGGTTTTGGAAAGCCAGCTTGCACCCAGTATGCATAAAGCACCACCCACAATGCCACCTGCACTGAGCAAAACAAGACCAATCCCCAGTAACTGACCTTTTCGTGTACGGGTTTCCAGATCATCACTATGCTGTGCCGTATGCACATGAATAGCGGCATCAACACCAAAACGCACCATGCCGTAGGCGCTTGCTGACGTATTGACAACGAGACTATAGATACCGAAACTTGCGCTACCCAGCAAGCGGGCAAGAACTATCGTGGAGACCATCCCAAGCATCCGCTGGACGGTTGACAGTCCTACCATGGCCCACATGTTACGTAAATAACTGCTCATGAGGATCTTAGGCGTTGACGGATGGCATTCGGGGTCAGCGGCACAATCGTATTAACAATCCGGCCCGTCGATTTCAGAAGAAGAAGAAGCACATTTAACGACATACCGTAGCGCGCAATAACCCTGAAGATGCGAGCTGGCCTCCGCAAATCTACGAATATTTCAGCATAGAGCACCGCTAACTCATGACGACTTGCCTGCCGGGCCATGGCGGTATGCTCACCTCTCGTTGAGAGCGCCTTGATAGTAAGCCAACGATGCAGATAGGTATGTCTTGCCAAGGCAAGCTGCTGGCCTGCTGAAGCGATTTTGAGACGTTCACTCTCATGACAAAGGTAATAGTCGATTTTTTGTTTGGCTTCCATCACATCGGTATACCCCACAAAATGAACTCCCTCAACAAACAGGTCACCCAATGCTGCCGGTATCCGGTCAGTGATAAGGAGTGCCCCGGAGGCCATCGCCTCAAAAAAACGCATATTCAGCTCTTTGCCGATGCTGGCGTTGAAAACAATGCTCGACTCTCCGTAGATCTTGCCCAACTCGGACGGATTGTAAAACCGGTTATACTCGTTGGTCTTGTAGTTTGTAAGCACTGCGTTAAGGGTCTCGTATCGCCAAGTACCACGTAGTCCCATTTTTCCCACAAACCCGACATCGTAAAGCTTTTCATCGCTTGGTTGACAATGGGTCACATGATCACACGCAAGAGGCAGCCAATGCACCTGCCGATGACCATAAGCTTCAAATCGCTCAACATAATCCGTTTGCGCAACAAATATCAGGTCGAAAAACTTGCCAAGCCTCAGCCGGGCTTCAAGTCCCTGATGAACATCGATAAAATAGGCCGCCGTTGTGCACGACAGGCTTTCCACCCCCAGAGGCCAGTCGGAGGCTGGGTCGATGAAAAGTAGAAGATCATGCTCGTCGAATTGACGTAAATCGGGTCGGTCGTTCCAATAACAACACTCAAGCTTATCTGCCTGCATGGCCCTCTCGAAATACCTAGCAGTGGTGTGTTGATCGCTGACACTGAACAAATGAACTTTGGTGATCATCAGGAGTTCCTCTTTTTGGTCGAATATAGCCGCAGCAGAATCGACCTGTAGAGACGAAGCGGCCCAATATCGTAGTCGGTCGTGGATACATCGCTCTGAGCAATCATCTCCGGCTTCTTGCGCAGCACGGCATAGGTGAGCCACTTGGCGGTTTCAATGCTGAGACGCAGGCGGAACAACTGCCAGCGTAAACTGCCGCCAAAGCTGTGCATATCGTAATAGTCCCGCCGATTAGCCGCATGAATCTTGTAAAGAAAACGTTGCCGTGACCAGGACCATCCGTTTGATTGATACTCTTCAGGATAATCGACGGGACGCTCTTGACGCAAAATAAGGATCGGCTCATTGACATACCCAACCGATCGACGCATGGCGAGCCGCATCCAGAGGTCTACGTCGGCAAGCAGGCCAAATTCGGGACGCATACCACCGACGTCAGTCCAGGCACTGCGGCGAATCATCGCAGTACCCCGAACAACACAACCCCATCTCGGAAAGAGATAGTGCTTCAGCAGCCACCGTCCATCAATCACTTCGCCCGGCATCGTTTCGCGCCAAACGAAATCGCTGCCCTCCACGCCATACGGGTTGAAGACAAAACCAACATCTGCATATTTTTTTATCACATCCAGCCACTTTTCCAGTAAATCAACCCGGCAGAGGTCATCATGGTGGAGCAACGCAATGTAAGGCCGGTCACTCTGAGCGGCGGCAAAGTTGGCGTTGCCGGCCATACCGAGATTCTTCGAAGGGCGAACGGGTCGTATGCGGGAATCTGTTGCAGCACAGCGCTGAATAATGGCCCAGGAATCATCTGTCGAGTTGTCGTCACTAACGATGATCTCATAATCGGTGAGCGACTGCTGCTGTATTGAGGCCAGGGTCGACTCAATCAGATGTGCGTGGTTATAGGTGAGTAAACAAACGGAAATACTGCGTCCTGAGTCATCCTTCATATTTTGACTGCCTTGATTAGAACCTGAGCCCCAAATAGATTTGGCCATATACGACTGCCAATTCGATCAATGGCCTTAGACCATGAAACCGGAAACAGATATCTGCGCAACCACCATAACGGGACGCTGCCTGTCACACTTTTGTGCACAACACGCAGCTCGGGAGAGTCTGCCAACAAATAACGGTCAGCAGTAAAGTAAGTGAAAAACCGCAAATGGGTATCATCAAGTATGCCAGCACTTTCGTATTCAAATCGTCCCGCCATAAACTGCAATCGTGTTCGCCAGTTGAGGACATTGGGAACAGCGATAACAATTTGCCCACCAGGTTGAAGCAGCTTCAAAAATCGGCCCATGACGGCAGCCGGATTCTTCAAATGTTCAAGCACATGTGAAAAAATCAAAGTATCAAATCTAGCTTGTTGCAGGTACGCTGGCAGGTCGGCTTCGATATCACAAACCCAGCAGGCGTGCAGCACTGACTCAGCCTTTTTGGCTTCAGCCGAGGAGACCGTAATACCAATCACCTGAGCTTCAGGATAACACTGTTTAATCAACATCGCATTATCGCCAGCACCACATCCTACATCAAGAACGCGAAGCACTGGTACTGAAACCAGATCAATTAAAGGGATGTTACCATCATTAGAGTAAATGCGGCGATCGCAAGTATCGAGGGAAAGATTAGAGTTGTTCATCTATAAATATCACAGGACGTAAAGGCACTTTTATATATTATTGATTGATATATCTTTATAAAAATCAGCGTTTTAATCTCGTAAAATGAGGATAATATTTCGTATTTCGAGGAAATACTATTATTTCGTTCTTTACCATAAAAGACATCGACTCGTTAAGCATATTTGACGAATATTTTCTGCTTGGAAAACTTACAAAAATCAAAGATCCTCTGGTCAAACTCTAAGCACATATAGCATGGCAAATTTTCGCACATCTTCTCGATGTCGTGTTCAATAAACCTCAGGACGGCAGTAATGCAGGTCGGCCACCATTTGATCGCATCCTGATGTTAAAAATCCTTATTTCACAGAGTTTACATAAACTCTCTGATGATAAGATGGATTATCAGATCACAGACAGGCTTACCTTTAAACGTTTTCTCGGTCTGAAATCAAGTGACCGAGTTCCATAAAGCAAAACCATCTGGAAGTTTCGTGAAACACTGATCCAGGAAGATGTTATTGCGGCCTTGTTTTATCGTTTCAATCAAGCACTCGATGACCAAGGTATCTTTGCCAATGCTGGCCAGATTGTTGATGCCAGCTTTGTCGAGGCCCCCGGCTACGCAATAACCGCGAGAAAAACAAAGAGATTAAAGCCGGAAATACTCCTGATGCCTGACAAGCAAAACCAAATAAGCTCCGTCAGAAAGATGTCGATGCTCGCTTGGTCAAAAAGAACAACATGCTTTTTTATGGTTATAAAAACCATGTTAAAGCCGACAGTGGAACAAAACTCATCACGACCTACGCCGTAAGCAGTGCCTCTCCTCCTGACTCCCAATAACTTGAAGGCAGCAATTGGTCACGTTGCTGTTTGCCCAGATTGCTGTTCACGACAGTCTAAGAGCGATTCAGACAAGTCTTGGCGTTCATTCTCAAAAATAGTATCACCTTGGCTGGATGATATTAAGCGAAGTACTTTGTCTGATGCCATGAAAAACCCGCCTTCTCAAATCTACGAAAGTCTTTTTATAAGCTGCTCGAAAAGTGCCGTTCACAACCCCTGAGATAAAATGCAGTTACTCGTTGCAAGTTCGGACAAGAATGATCGCTTCTGTGATCATGGAGCAACGACTGCTAATTGATACTTTTGTCTTTAAATGAATGCTCACTAAATAAGGTGCGCGCTCCTATGCCTCAGTTCTCTTTATTTTAATCGGACACTACTGAGCCATTTTAGAGAATAAAGAATCCCCGCCGC
>SESG01030908.1_pt1 | contig 19236 bp, 21 predicted proteins | sample 3171421 | NCBI WGS metagenome assembly SESG01 (sample SAMN10866946, study PRJNA518727) | freshwater metagenome | biome: subpolar coniferous forest; feature: holomictic lake; material: water; isolation source: holomictic Lake 227, 6 m and 8 m depth | place: Canada: near Kenora, Ontario | collected... | reverse complement strand
TAACGGAACGAACTTCAGTACTGCCGGAAGCCTCTTGCGGCTTAGCCGTAAAGGCACCAAAAAGAGTTCCGAAGAGTGAACGACCCATAGCTGCGGCCATCAAGCGCGTCAGGATTGTTCCGGAAGCACCAACCAAGGTACCGGCGACGATCAAGAGCGTGGATTGCAATACATAACCGCTAGCTGCAACTGTGAGGCCGGTAAAGGCGTTCAAGAGTGAGATAACGATAGGAACGTCGGCGCCACCAACTGGAAGTACGAAAAGCACACCGAAGAGAAGTGCTAATCCGCCCATAACCAGCAGGGGAGTGTTTCCACCGGAGTTGATTACCCAACCAGCTGTGCCCAAGGTTCCAGCCAAAGTGGCCGCTATAACGAAGCGACCGGCAGGGAATACGACGGGACGAGTAGTCATTAACTCTTGAAGTTTCATGAAGGTGATGACTGAACCGGAGAAGGAAGTACATCCGACGATAACGGTGAAGACAGTTGCAATGAGATTTGCTGTTGATGGCTTTCCATCTTGGCTTAGGTTGAGATATTCAACTGTTGCTACCAGCGCGGCTGCGCCACCACCAACACCATTGAACAGCGCAACAAGTTGTGGCATCTGCGTCATCTGAATCTTGCGAGCGGCAGGAACGCCAACAAGAACACCGAAGGCAATAGCGGCCAAAATCAAAAGCGTGTTGTGATGCTTTTCGCCCGATGCTTGAGGAGCGAAGAAGACGATGATGGTGGCAAGCGTTGCGCCGCCAGCACCAATCAAGTTTCCACGTCGAGCTGTCTTTGGGGTTGAAAGACCTTTGAGAGCAAGGATGAAGCAGACGGCGCTGGCTAGACCTAGAAGGTCATAAATTGTGCTGTTCACTTAGCGACCTCCTCTTTCTTAACCTTTGGCTTGCCCTTAAACATCTCGAGCATTCGATCTGTTACAACAAATCCGCCGACCATGTTGATCGTGGCGAGTACGACTGCAATGATCGAAAGCGTCGTCTCAAGGCCGGAGGTTGCTTTATCGGCGACGATAATCGCGCCGACCAAGATAATTCCGTGAATAGCGTTGGCACCGGACATCAATGGTGTGTGGAGGGTCGTGGAGACCTTGGAAACCACTTCGAATCCCACGAAGATCGCGAGAAGGAAGATGGTCAGAACTGCCATTGGAGCCATACTTACGGCGACCGAAGATACTGTGGTCATGGTTACTTCTTCCCTTCTGGAGTTCTACGGGAGCCGTTCATGGTGACGGTGGCGGCATCAATAATTTCATCGGCGAAGTCAGGAATGACATCTCCGGTGGGCTTGCCATCAACTGACTTCGTCATCAAGAGCAAGAGATTTACAACGTTTCGTGAGAACAACATGTATGCGTGATATGGCAGTTGACTAGGGACATCTTTCCCGCCCCATTGCTTGACGCCATTAGCAGTGATGACGATTTCACCAGCTACGGAACCTTCAACATTGCCGCCAGTTTCAGCAGCGAGATCGACGATAACTGAACCTGGCTTCATGGTTGCAACCATGTCGGCTGTGACCAATCGTGGAGCTGGGCGACCAGGAACGGCCGCGGTGGTAATCAAGACATCGGCATTAGAAATATAAGGTGTGAGAAGTTCACGTTGCTTTGCAGCGCGATCTTCAGTCATCTCGCGGGCATATCCGCCAGAACCTTCCAACGCTTCCAATTCCAGGTTAATGAACTTTGCACCCATCGACTTCACTTCATCAGCAGATGAAGGTCGAACGTCATACGCACTAACAACAGCGCCTAAACGCTTTGATGTGGCGATCGCTTGCAAGCCGGCAACACCAGCACCCAGAATGACAACCTGCGCAGGTGTGACGGTTCCAGCTGCGGTCATCAACAATGGGAAGAAGCGAGGAGAAAGTTCAGCGCCGACCAGAGTTGCTCGATAACCAGCGCAAAGCGCCTGGGAGGTCAGCGCATCCATCGACTGAGCACGCGAGATACGCGGAACCAGTTCGAGTGAGATTGCGGTGACGCCTGCACTTGCTGCTGCTTCAATCGAATCAACGGCAGTAGTTGGGGATAGGAAGGAAATAGTTATGGCACCTTTTTTCAAAGTTTTCATTTGATCAGGTGAAAGTGGTTGAACGGAGGCAACGACATCTGCATTAGAGATGACGTTTCCGCTCTTCACAGTGGCGCCCGCAGCGGTGAACTGTTCATCAGAAAATTGCGCAGAAATTCCTGCACCAGATTCGATGACAACTTCTAGTCCCGCTCGGGTTAGTTTTGAAATGATGTCTGGAACCAGGGCGACACGTTTCTCTCCTGGCCGGACCTCTTTAGCTACGGCAATCAACATGATTGAACTTTATGGGGGGCTAGGACCAATTTTTGCCAAGTAGCATGTGAATTACGCCCAAACCCTTAGTAAATGGGTTCTTTGCGAAATTGAATAGGGCTAGCCCTCTCCTCGGGCTGGGTTCTACCTCACTGGTCTCACAAGGCCAACTCGCCGATAAATCAGGGGCCATATTCAAAACCAAACCCAGATAGGACTAATAGGTCAGTAATTGCCCTTCAGTTCACCGCGCACCAAGTGATACAGGATCGCTTGGATAGTGGTTCGGCGGTGATAGGCCTCGCGCCAAATATGTGAACGTGGCCCATCGATGACTTCGGCACTCACTTCCTCGCCGCGGTGAGCGGGAAGACAATGCAGGAAGATGCCATCTTTGGCAGTGAGGGACATGAGTTCTGGCGTGACGGCGTACGGGGCTAAAGCTTTCAACTTTTCTTCGCGCTCTATTTCAGGATCGCCCATAGACATCCAGACATCGGTGTAGAGAACGCTGGCATCCTTCGCCGCGGCTTCGGGATCGTTGAGAACTTCGATCTTCGCGCCGGTCTTGGCGGCGATCGCTTGAGCAGTCGCAATGGCGATTGCGGCAGGAGCCCATTTATCTGGCGGCGTGGCCACAACGACGTGAGCACCCATGATTGCTCCCATGGTGAGCCAGGCGTGCGCCATATTGTTGCCATCGCCAACGTATGTGAATTTTCTCCCAGCTACGTCTTTGCCAAATACTTCGCGGATGGTCAGCCAATCGGCCAGAAGTTGAGTGGGGTGATCGGCATCGGTGAGGGCATTGATAACTGGAATGGATGCGTGCAACCCAAGTTCATCGACATCGGCTTGCGCAAAGGTGCGGATGATCAACGCAGAGGCAAAGCCACTTATAACCTTCGCCGTGTCGGCAATTGTTTCGCCGCGACCAATTTGCAGGTCGTCGCCGCGAATAAATATTGGCGTGCCGCCTAGGTGAGCGACAGCGGTTTCGGAGGCAAGGCGGGTTCGCGTTGAAGGCTTGGTCATGTAGATGGCGACCGTGCGGTTGGCTAAAGCATCAGTCGAGCGAAGCGGCTGCTTGGCAAAGTCGGCCGCGGTGTCTAGTAATAACTCGACATCGGCCGGGCTCAAGTCTTCAGTGCGAAGTAAATCTTTCATCATTGCCTCTCCAGTAAAAGGCTAATCGTAGGTGATGAGAGATGAAAGGCGCGGTTTACATCTCGTGAAGTAGGATTCGGCCATGGGCATATTTACCCGCAAGGGCCAGCCTGGAGATATCGGCACAGTTGGCGATGAACGTTTCTCCGACCTGCTGGAAGAAGAAGAGAAGCTCTCCCACGAAGATGGCGATCACGAACGTTTTGCCCATTACGTGCGTAAAGAGAAGATCGTCGAATCCGCTGTAACGGGCAAGCCAGTCAAGGCTCTATGCGGAAAGAAGTGGGTTCCCAGCCGAGACCCAGAAAAATTCCCAATTTGCCCGACCTGCAAGAGTATTTATGAAGGGCTCAAGAAGGAATAAGGCGTTACTCTTAAAAATATGGAGCCACTGAGTAGACGCGCGCGCTCGCGCACCTCTCTATTAGCAGCGCTTCTGGTTTTATCGGCGCCAATTTTTCTCAACCTGGCTGCGCTCGCGCCATCTCAGGCTGCGAGCACTTCTCCTAGCCCTTCGCCCGCTCCGACAACGCCATTAGCTTCGCCATCACCTGTCAGTTCATCCGCAACGCCAACTCCCTCCGGAACAACGACAACACCGTCGGGTACTCCGCCTGGCACATCGCCCAGCCCAACATCTACTGATCCAACATCGGCATCCACCGTACCGCCGACTTCAGGAAATCCACCACGCAAGATTCTCTCGGGTTGGTTGCCGTACTACGGCATGAAAACTGGATTGCCTTCGGCCATCATTAACTCGGATCTCATTCAAGATATTTCGCCATTTTGGTACACGCTAAAAAGCGCCACCAAGATTACGGATCTATATACGCCGGCAAATCCCAGCATTCCACTATCTACCCCATCGCAAACATGCGACATGAATCCATCTTCGCCGCTACAAATATTGCAGTGCAGCCACTTCACTATTTTGCCAACGATTACTGACGGTACAACGAAACTAGTTTTGGCGGGATTGTTGGCCAACCCGACAACACGTGCCCAAGTTGTCTCTTCTATTCTTAATTTAGTTCTCACCAATAATTACGATGGCATAGATCTAGATTTCGAAAACTTTGCTTTCGTCGATGGCACCGCTTCTTGGGCGGCTACTCAACCCAATTGGGTGCAGTTCATCAGCGACTTATCGCTTTCGCTGCATCTCAATGGCAAACTTTTATCCGTTACGACGCCAGTTCTCTTTGATCCTGCCTCCGGCAAAAAGGGTTACTACGTTTATGCGTGGTCATCGATCGCAAGCATGATTGATCGCCTGCGCATCATGACGTATGACTATTCAACTTCCACTCCAGGACCGATTGGTCCCATCACATGGGTGGAACAAACTGTTCAGTATGCGGTCGCGGTTCTCCCCGCTTCCAAGGTTTATATCGGAGTAGCCGGATATGGCCGGGACTGGGTGACAGCGGTAAGCGGAGTTTGTCCGGTTGACGTTGCATCGGTCATTTCGACAAAGGCAAAAGCTGCAACTTTTGTTATGAGAGATGCAGTTAATTTGGCGGCTAGTTATGGAGTAGTGCCGGTTTATACGCCGAAATACGCCGAGAGTACTTTTACCTATCAAAAAGTTTATAACGGCCTGACATCGAAAGGCATTGGTACTCAATGCACTGCAACCCGAACTGCTTGGTTCCAGGATCCGCAGGGTTACACCGCGCGGGCCAATCTCGTCGGCAAGTATCGCTTGGGCGGAATCACCGCTTGGACTCTAGGAATGGAAGATTCTTTTGCCATGCCAGCTGTCCGCACCGTGGCTAAATCCATTGCACCAGATGTTGTCATAGCCACCGTGGCTGCCAATTCAATAGCAACAACCTTAGGTAGCGCCATCACTCTTACTGGCAAATTCGCCCTTCCCGACAGTCGTCCCATTGCTGGACTTGCCGCCAGTTTGCAAATAAAGAATTCATTGGGGGATTGGCGCACCGTATTTACGGGCACGACCGGTGCTGATGGACGGATTAGCACTCCAATTCTGCTGGGTGAAATAACTTCGGCCCGTGTGGTTTCCGATGGTTCTTGGGAGAGATTGCAGGGGCTCAGTACTCCGCTCGGAATATCCATTAAGCGTCTTATTTCGTGGACTCTGCCCACTGCAGTAAAGGAAGGTTCATCCTTCAGCATCACGGGAACTATTCAACCTAAGGTCGCGGGCGTAACCGTTGCACTTGAGGGAACTTCAGCCCCAACTGCGGTGACAGATGCCAATGGTCAATTTATTTTTACTGTGAAAGCTGATTCTTCTGGGATCAAACGGATCAGAGCCAGCATCGCCGCAGATGATAAGTATGCCGCTTCGTTGACCGCCTATTCCTATTTACTAGTACGTTGATTCTCCTATGACTGACACGATTACCCATGAAGAGATCAGCATCCACCAACTTCTGGACCGGCCATGGGTCACCATCGTTTGGGATGACCCGGTAAATTTGATGTCATATGTCACTTATGTATTTATCAAGCTCTTTAATTTCTCACCAGAAAAAGCGCATGAATTAATGATGGCCGTCCACAACGAGGGCCGCGCTGTGGTTTCCAGTGGGACGCGCGAGGAGATGGAACGAGACGTTCAACGCTTGCATGAACATGGGCTTTGGGCGACGCTTCAAAGAGATGACAAGATTTAGTGTCCACCTTTGAACGTCACGGTCGTGAAGTATCTTTACTCGTCACGCACGATGAGATCGAGATTCTCATTAATCTGACGGAACAACTTTTGGAATTGTTGGGCGAAGGTGATTTCTTCCATCATTACGACGTGAATGATCCACTTGCACAACTGCTTGCTGTGCCAGACGAAATTGAAGCACCCGAAGATCCAGTTTTGAAACGGCTCTTGCCAAATGCCTATGCAGATCCAGAGGCCGCGTCAGATTTCAGAAGGTATACCGAACCTGCGCTGCGCGGTAGCAAACAACGGGCTTTGCGCAAAGTGCGTGAGGATTTGTTGGTGATATTTGAAAATTCGGAAGATGGTGGCACGGTTGAAGATCTGGAACCTGATTCATGGTTAACAGCGCTCAACGATCTGCGCCTGGCGCTTTCAGTCCGTTTGGATGTGCATGCCGACAGCTTTGAAGTTTTTGAATTATTACCTGATGAAGATCCGGACAAGCCAGTCTTTGCGGTCTACTTTTGGCTGGGTTGGTTGCAAGAGAAGCTGCTTGGGGTTTTACAATAAGTTATGACACTTAAGGTCCTACGAGCACATGTTGATGCCATCGTTCAACAATCGCGCGATGAATACCCTGACGAAGCGTGTGGCGTAATCCTTGCTCCGTTGGCAGCAGACCAAGGCCAACGACTCAAATTAATGGTAAACGCCGCTCATTCGCCTACTTTTTACGAATTCGATTCTAAAGATCTGTTAGCTCTCTATCGCGAAATCGACGATAACGAGGAAGAAATTCACGTTATCTACCATTCCCACACGGAAACAGAGGCATATCCCTCCCGTACCGATATTTCTTACGCTTCCGAACCAGGAGCCCATTATGTGCTGGTCTCCACCCGCGAGGTGATTGCACCTGCAATTGAGTTTCGTTCATACCGAATCGTCGATGGAATCGTGACCGAAGAGCCAGTGGAAATCCTTTAATTCGTCTCATTCTGCAAAGTTGGCAATAATAGAACCATGACTGAATCCTCAAACCCAGCAATCGAAGTTCGAGTTCCCACAATTTTGCGTCCCTATACCAAGAATGAAAAAGTTGTAACAGCTACGGGAAGCACATTGGCCGAAGTCATCGCATCACTGGATGCAAGCTATGCCGGATTAGGTGAACGGTTATTGGAAAAGGGCGAACTGCGCCGCTTTATCAATATCTACATCAACGATGAGGATGTCCGTTTCATGGGCTCACTCGGCGCGACAGTGAAGGCAGGAGATTCAGTAACAATTCTTCCCGCAGTAGCCGGCGGTCGAATGTGACTCGATACGAGTCGCTGGAAGCCTCTCTTGGCCACACGCCGCTGATTGGATTACCTACTCTCGCTCCAAAATCTGAAGATCCAAACGTTCGGGTGCGCCTCTGGGCAAAACTCGAAGATCGAAATCCCACTGGATCAATAAAGGATCGCACCGCTTTGTATATGGTCGAAGATGCCGAAAAGAGCGGCCGACTTAAACCAGGCGCCACGATTTTGGAACCCACCAGCGGCAACACTGGAATTTCGTTAGCAATGGTTGCAAAAGTCCGCGGATATAAATTGGTCTGCGTTATGCCCGAGAACACTTCGCCAGAACGCAAACAGCTACTGGAGATGTGGGGCGCTCGAATTATTTTTTCGCCAGCTGCTGGCGGTTCTAACGAAGCTGTTCGCGTTGCTAAAGAAATTTCAACCGAGAATCCCGATTGGGTTTTTCTTTACCAATATGGAAACCCCGCAAATACTCGCGCACATTACGAGACCACGGGTCCAGAAATTTATGAAGATTTACCAACTATCACCCACTTCGTAGCCGGACTTGGAACCACCGGCACTTTGATGGGAGCTGGAAAATATTTACGCGAAAAGAACCCTCACATCTCCATCATCGCGGCCGAGCCCCGTTATGGCGAATTGGTTTATGGTCTGCGCAATATAGACGAAGGTTTTGTTCCTGAACTTTATGACGCCTCTGTAATTACGAGACGCTTTTCCGTTGGTGCGGAAGATTCGGTTAGAAGGGTAAAAGAACTCCTCGCTGTTGAAGGCATTTTTGCTGGAATATCGACCGGTGCCATATTGCATGCTGCATTGGGTATCGCAAAAGAATGTATCCGTGACGGAAAGTCTGCTGATATTGCCTTTATCGTCTGCGACGCGGGCTGGAAATACTTATCTACTGGGATCTATGGCGCCGAAGGCGATGCTGAAAGCTTGGACGGCCAACTCTGGGCTTAGTTTGCAAAGCCAATGCTGGGCTCGCTGCAGGTAGGCTTATCTCGTGAACTCCGCGAGCATGAGTCCGATGCAGATATCGGCCGATTCGCCCATTGGAGTCTTCGACTCTGGAGTCGGCGGTCTGACTGTTGCTCGTTCAATCATTGACCAATTGCCACATGAATCAATGATCTATGTCGGCGATACCGCTCGAGGTCCTTACGGTCCGCGAACGCTTGCCGAAGTGCGATCTTTCGCTCTAGAAATTCTCGACGATCTCGTTGACGCCGGCGTCAAAGCACTTGTGATTGCTTGCAATACCGCCAGCGCCGCCATGCTTCGGGATGCGCGTGAGCGTTACTCGGTTCCCGTCATTGAAGTTATCCAACCCGCAGTTCGCCGGGCGGTATCGGCTACGAGATCTGGTCGAGTCGGTGTCATCGGAACAAACGCCACCATCGAATCAGGCGCGTATCTCGATGCCTTTGCGGCCGCACCTCAATTAGAAATTTCCTCTGTGGCTTGCCCGCTCTTTGTCGAATTTGTCGAGCGCGGAGAAACTTCTGGAGCTGCCATTACCGAGATTGCAAAGAGTTACCTCCGACCTCTCATTGCATCTGATATTGATACGTTGGTGCTGGGATGTACTCATTACCCATTGCTGACTGGTGTTATCTCTTATGTCATGGGCAATGAAGTCACATTGGTTTCCAGCGCTGAAGAAACGGCAAAAGACTTGTATCGGGTCTTAGTCGAAAGCGAGATGTTGCGTGGAGATAAGGTTCCCGATTACAAGTTTGTAGCTACCGGCGATTCTGAAGGATTCAGCAAACTAGCTCGAAGATTTCTTGGCCCAGAAGTTGTTAGCGTGAGCCCCAAGTTGTAATTCAATTCCAAAGCTTTAAAGCCATACAGCAACATCAACGTGCAGAGAAGAAAAAGTGCCGAGTTCAATAAAGGGGAAAGTTAAATGTCAGTAATACGAATCGATGGTCGCACGCCGGATCAATTGCGTCCCATCACATTTACTCGTTCTTGGTTAAACAATGCCGAAGGTTCGGTGCTGGTTGAATTCGGCAATACCCGCGTCTTATGTGTGGCATCTTTTACTGCAGGAGTACCTCGCTGGCTACATGGTTCCGGCAAAGGCTGGGTCACCTCTGAATATGCCATGTTGCCGCGTGCGACTCATACTCGCTCAGATCGTGAAAGTGTCAAAGGAAAACTTGGTGGTCGCACCCAGGAAATTTCGCGCCTGGTTGGTCGCTCACTTCGCTCCATTGTTGATATGCAAGCCTTAGGTGAAAACACGATTGTAATCGACTGCGATGTTCTACAAGCAGATGGCGGAACTCGCACAGCCGCGATTACCGGAGCTTATGTTGCGTTGGTGGACGCCATCGACTGGGCAAAAGGGAAAGGCCTGGTTGCGCCTCACAAAACAATTTTGACGCAATCTGTCTCTGCGGTCAGCGTTGGCATAATTAATGGCCTCCCGATGCTGGATCTTTGTTATGAGGAAGACGTAACTGCCGAGACCGATATGAATATTGTCTGCACTGGTGATGGAAATTTCGTCGAAGTTCAGGGAACTGCCGAAGGAAAACCATTTGATCGGAATTTGCTCAACAGTCTGCTTGATCTTGGAACTGCCGGAACCGCCCAACTTGCTGGCTTGCAAGCAGCCGCCCTCGGAAAGTAGTTTCCACTTTTATGCGAAAAGTTGTTCTCGCCACTCGCAATGCTGGCAAGATTAAAGAGTTCGAACGCCTGTTAGCTGACTTTGCATCAGACATCGAAGTTCTGGGGCTTAATGATTTTCCAGATATGCCCGATGTAGATGAGACTGGCTCGAGCTTTGAAGAGAATGCGCTTTTGAAAGCTCGTGAAGTGAGCGCTTTTGCACATTTGCCCGCTTTAGCCGATGACAGTGGATTGTGCGTCGATGCTCTGGGTGGCGATCCTGGAATCTATTCGGCGCGATGGTCCGGTGGACACGGTGATGACGCTGCCAATATTTCGAAAGTGCTGGGCCAACTGAGTGGAATTCCTGCCTCCGAACGTGGCGCCAGGTTCCGGTGCGCAGTCGCCCTCCATCTTCCAGATGGCTCGGAAGTCCTCCGCCATGGCGAACTCGTTGGAGAGATCGTTGACCAACCTCGAGGCAGCGCAGGATTTGGCTATGACCCTATTTTTCAGCCCTTGGGTTTTGCTCTGACTCTGGGTGAATTTGCGCACGGTGAGAAAGACCGCATCAGCCACCGTGGAAAAGCCCTCCGCCTGATGGCCCCCGATTTAAACCAATTGATCTAGGCACTGGGGTACCCTGAGCCCGTTGGGAGATCTGCTTAAATATCGCTTGCAGAAGCGATTGAAGTCCGAGCAAAATCGCCCCAGTATTTCCCGTTTTTACACGACCGACCTAGTTCAAGGAGTTCACAAGTGGCAGTAGCAAAGAAGAGCGTGGCCAAGAAGGCCGTTGCTAAAAAGGCAGTTGCGAAGAAGTCCTCAGCTAAGAAGGTTGTTGCCAAAAAAGCAGTTGCTAAAAAAGCGACCGCAAAGAAGGTCGCAGCCAAGAAGCCTGCTGCCAAAAAAGCCAGCGTGAAGAAAGCCGTGGCTAAAAAAGCTCCTGCGAAGAAGGCGCCAGCCAAGAAGGCTTCGGCGAAGAAGGCCACAGTCAAGAAGGCAGTTGCCAAAAAAGTCGTTGCTAAAAAATCTGCTAAAAAGGCGCCAGCCAAGAAGTCTGCTGCCAAGAAGTCGATCGCGAAGAAGACTCTCGCTTCCTCTGTTTCTGCCCCAGTATTGGCCCCGGTTGAAATTCCTGCTGTACCACTCGGGAGCTCTTCGGCTCCGGTAAAGAATGTGGCATCGACTCCAGCACCGATCGCTGCTGCCCCGGCTGCAACTGTTGCTGCAAAGAAAACTTCTTCAAATAAGGTTGTTGCCGCCGTCATTGTCGGAATCGTGCTACTTGCCATCATTGTCGTAGCGCGCAATTCTTCGACCACTAAAAGCGCCGACGCAACTCCGACTCCTTCTACCTCAACTTCTTCAAGTATTTCTGAAGCGACTCCGTCCGAGTCGGCAACTCCAACTGAGTCTGCTTCAGCAACCGCAGCAACCACAAGTGCACACGAAGCGCCTGTCGGAATTGTTGCTCATTACACAGCAAAAGGTGCCACCATCTTTTGGCAGACGCCTGCTGCCTCTGATGGCTTGACCAACTACAACATTGAAATTGCATCCAGTGGCGGAGCTTGGAAATTGATTTCTACAGTTCCGTCGTCACAACTCTCCTTAGATGTGACCAAGGGAGATTCCACCGGTTGGACATCATTCCGCGTCTCTAGCGTTTATTCTGATTCGCAAACTATCGCCGGAAAGGTCTTTGGACTTCCTGGCCAATTTGCCTAACGGAACTATCACTTCACAGTAATTATCCAAAGCCGAACCAGCTTTACTGGTTCGGCTTTATTTCTTTTGCAAGGCGTCCAAAATTGCCGCAACATACACGTCGCTGCCAGCATCAGAGAGGTGAACCCCGTCGGGGGCAAAGAACTCCGGGTGGCCCTGAGAGAGCGAATTCCAATCAATCAAAGTGGTTTGTGGGTAGTTTTTAATGACTTTACGAATGATGCGATTATTGTCATCTCTCCAGGAGCGAGGGACCGCGGTATCCACCAAAATAATGCGGGGCTGATCCTTCAAAAGTTCAAAGAGCGTAACGACAGATTCTTCGGTCAAATGATTGTTGTTTCCCAAATCGAGAATGACGGTTGCCCCCACCACGTGCGCGCGATCAGCTGCAACGACGGTCGTTAACTCTTGAATTTGTCGCCCGACTCTGGCGTTGATCAAAGCTATGTGAGAGTGGCTTTCAAGTTTGGCACGAATGCCCAAGATGACCGAATCGCCCGTGACCCACAAACCAGCAGGTCCGGAGCTTGCCTGATTGCTAGGGCTGGGAAAGGCTGAGTAATCGACAGAGGAATCTTGCGATGGCGCGTTCTTCTGAATCGCGAGATCGGCGCGGTGGATTCCCAAAGCGGCGGTTGTGGAAGTAATAGCCATCAACGTCACGAGCGCACCCACGACAAAACTACGTTGTCTGCGCTGAACTACTTTGCGACGATATTTCATTCCGCGGAACCAATTTTGAATAGCGCCGCGACGCCAAGGTAGTTCGATCCAGCGCAAAGAGATATCGGCTAAAGCGAGAACCAAAAGAATGCGAGCAAGGTTTACCGCAACGGCCGAGCCGGCCAAATCAACCGATGGTCTGGTCACTTGGAAAATTACCCAGTGCCATAAGTAAATTCCATAAGAACGTTGGCCAACCCAGAGCAACACCGGCGAACTCATTATCGGGGCAAAACGTGATGCAGGATGAACAATCGAGGTAATGACCAGGCAACCAAAGATTCCAGCCAATGGAAAAGCTAATTTATAAAGTGTTGGATTCGATTCAGAGATAAAGAGAAATGTGCTGAGAAGACCTAAGAGACCGAGAACGCCAATGCCATCCACAACATCTTGCGCTCTTTTAGATATTTGAGAACTTAGGTTCTGCGGAATCCAACTGACCGCTAGCGCTGCGCCAAGGAAGAGACCAAGACTATGAGTGTCGGTTCCAAAATAGATGTGGCTGATCTTCTGGGTGCTGGCGCTATCAACGCGCAGTGAAAAGATGAAGAGAGCGATACCCGAGATGCTGGCGATTGCTAACGCAACTGGCGCAATGTTTTTCTTGCCCATGAATTTTAAAATCAGGATCAGGATGAGTGGCCAAATCAGATAGAACTGGGCTTCTACCGCCAGGGACCACATGTGCTGAAGGAGTGGTGGGCGGCCAATGGCTTCAAAATAGTCTTGATGCTTAGCCACGAGCCGCCAATTAATCGTTCCGGTCAGCGCATATGGAATATCAGAGAGAAAACTGCGCATTGCTTCAGGAGCCCAGATGGCACTGATTACTGTGGTCGAAACAATTAATCCCAAAGCAGCAGGGAGTAGGCGCCGCATTCGAGCGCGATAAAACTCGCGTAGATCAAGGGCGCTTGATTGTTCGATCGAATCCAGAATTAAACGCGTAATCACATAACCGGAAATTACAAAGAAAAGATCGACACCGAGAAATCCGCCTGGAACCCAATTGATGCCCAGGTGGTAAAGAAGAACAGCAAAAACTGCGATAGCCCGTAAGCCATCGATAGGAGCTATGTAGCGAGTTTTAACTCTCTCTGCGTTCACTTACGTTTAGCAGCGGTGCGCTTTACTGGCTTTTTAGTTCCGGCTCGACTGGAGGAACGTGCAGGACGCTTGGCCGGCGCCTTACTCAAGGGGACTTCTGGAACCACAGAATCCACCAGTGAATCGACAGAGGTCGCGGCAGCAACATCGGCTGCACGCACAAAGGTTTTAGTTTGTGGGTGATTGTTGAGAGTCAGGTTGGCATCGACATCGATTTGTAATCCAGATAATTTTTCAAAGGCGCCGCTGAGTTTGGCGCGAGATTGAGTAATAGCTTGTTCGGCAGATTGCAGAGATTGAGTTTGAATGCGATAAAGACGTTCAGATTCAGAGATGGCCGAGGTCAACCAAGTGCGGTAGTTGGCGATTTCAATGGTGGCATCTGCAATCATCTTGTCGGCTTCACGCTTGGCATTGGCCGTTACATGTCCGGCTTCACGTTTTTTACTAGATATCAGTTCTTCAGCATCGCGTTCTGCCTTGGCCTTCGTTTCAGCAGCTTCACTTTCTGCCGTCTCAATATATTTTCGTCCGCGAGCTTCGGCTCCAGCTAAAATCTGGCGCGCCTTTGCTTCTGAAGTCTCGACATTTTCTTTGGCGGTCTTTGTGCTCTCGTTCAATACTTTTTGAGCCAGGGCAGCAGCCTTTGATTCGCGACCCTGTGCCGACTTGATGATCGTCATGGCCGTTTCGGTGGCCAGAATTTCAAATTCTTCTTTGGTCAGGCTGGTGATATCACGACGTGAACGGAGATCGGCAAGTTGAGCTTCGAGGTCACGAATGCGATCTAGAGCATTACCAGTAGGGGTGGTGGATTTTTCGTCTTCGCCTTTAAAACCTACCCATGAGAGAAAATTCTTATCGCTCATTTATCGCCCCAAACCTTCATAGCCTTTGATATTCGCGCACTTGAGATGGCTCAAGGCGTGATGGGATTCTAAGGCGGGGAGTGCGTTAAGAGAAAGTCATGCCCAATCGAGGGTGCGGGTCAGGGCTTTTTGCCACGTCTGGTAGCCAGAAGTTCGCAGCGAATTGCCGGTTTCTGCCTCCCAGCGCTTGGACACCTGCCATTGCTTTTTCAACTGATCGGTGCTGGCCCAATATCCCACGGCGAGCCCGGCGGCATAGGCGGCGCCCAGCGCGGTGGTTTCGCTCACGACCGGCCGAGTGATGGAAATTCCCAAAATATTGGCCTGCATCTGCATACAGAGTGAGTTGGCAGTGATGCCACCGTCGACCCGCATTTCCGAAAGTGTGATTCCGGTTTCTTCCGCCATGGCATCGATAACGTCCCGGGTTTGATAGCAAACGGCTTCCAAGGCGGCCCGGGCCAAGTGAGCCTTCGTGGCGGCGCGCGTCAACCCGACGATCGCACCGCGTGCATCACTACGCCAATGAGGCGCAAAGAGTCCAGAGAAGGCCGGAACGAAATAGACGCCGCCATTGTCACTTACGGATTCGGCGAGAGCTTCGATTTCTGAGGCATGAGAAATGATGCCCAACTGATCGCGCAGCCATTGAATCGCAGAGCCGGTCACGGCCACCGATCCCTCGAGCGCATATCGAGCCGGTTGATCACCAAGTTTGTAGCAAACCGTGGTGAGTAACCCATGCCCGGATCGAACGATGTCGGTGCCGGTATTAAGCAAGGCGAAGTTGCCCGTTCCGTATGTGGTCTTCGAATCTCCTTTTTCAAAACATACTTGACCCACCATCGCCGATTGCTGATCGCCCAAAATCGCGGCCAATGGAACACTGGCTCCTACTGGTCCTCCGGCCGAGGTAGTGCCATAAATTTCGGAAGAACTTTTTATGGTGGGGAGAATGGAACGTGGCACCTTCAAGATCTCAAGTAATCGTTCATCCCAGTCCAGGGTCTCTAAATCCATCAACAAGGTGCGGCTAGCGTTGGTGACATCGGTGATATGGATACCGCCGTTATGGCCACCAGTGAGATTCCAGGCCAGCCAACTATCGATCGTGCCCACTAGCGCCCGGCCCTGGGCAACTGCAGCTTTTACTTCGGGGCAATTGTTTAGCAACCAGTTGATCTTGCTCCCCGAGAAATAGGGGGCAATAGTCAGACCAGTTTTTTGACGAATAAATGCCCGTTCTTCATCGGACAAGGTATTAAGAAATTCTTGGGTGCGTGTGTCCTGCCAGACAATTGCGTTGTGTAGGGGAGTTCCAGTTTCTTTATCCCATGCCAGGGTGGTCTCCCGCTGATTCGTGATTCCGATGGCCGCTAAATCTTCGCCGGTAATACTGGCCTTGGCCAAGGCGCCCTGGATAACTTCTTGGGTGGCGGTCCAAATTTCAGCGGCATCGTGTTCTACCCATCCGGGTTGGGGCAGGATCTGGCGATGTTCCAATTGGTGTTGGGCGACTATCGAGCCGGTCTCATCGAAAATGATAAAACGCGTGCTGGTCGTTCCCTGATCTAGCGAACCTATAAAGCGCATAACCCCTATCCTAAGAGCATGACCAGCGCGAAGTCAGTACTCAACCCCGAGCAACGTCAGGTCGCACTCGCCAATATGGCCACCGAAAAGTTTGATGTTCTCGTTATCGGAGGCGGAGTCACAGGTGCTGGTGTGGCCTTGGATGCCGCTTCTCGCGGACTCAAAGTTGCCTTGGTCGAGGCTAGCGATTTGGCTTCGGGTACATCGTCAAGGTCCAGCAAGTTAATTCACGGCGGGCTTCGTTATCTCGAGCAGTATGACTTCAAACTAGTCCGCGAAGCCTTGCAAGAGCGCGAACTTATGGTGACCACTCAAGCTCCACATTTGGTCAAACCTGTTTCATTTCTCTATCCATTACACGAGAAGGTCAAGGAGCGCACTTACGTCGGCGCAGGTTTGGCTCTATACGACGCGTTACGCGGTTTTCAACGAGCACTGCCTAACCATCGTCACCTCAGCCAAAAGCGCATTCATGAAGTCGCACCTTCTCTTCGCGTTGATCTCATTAATGGTGGAATCCAGTACTACGACGCTCAAGTCGATGATGCCAGACACACCATGATGATCGCGCGCACGGCCGCCCAGTACGGAGCGCAAATCGCGACTTACACCAGCGTTGAATCTTTAATTCGTAAGAACAAGCGCGTTATTGGTGCTCGCGTTCTGGACAAATTCTCTGGCGAGACCATCGATGTTTCGGCTTCGGTCACCATCATGGCTGGTGGCGTCTGGAGCGATCAAATGCATGAAAAGTTTGGCGTCATTCCGGGTTATCAAGTGCGCATGAGCAAGGGGACACACATCGTCGTTCCTAAATCTGCAATCCGTTCCAAGTCTGGAATTATCTTGAAGACTGCAGTCTCGGTTCTCTTCATTATTCCTTGGGCCGATAAATGGATTGTCGGCACGACAGATACCGAATTTACTGGCGATCGCAATCGACCGCTTGCTACCCGCGAAGATGTTGATTACATCCTCGAACAAGCCAACAAAGTTTTAACTCCAAAACTAAAGCCATCTGATGTTTTGGGCGTGTATGCCGGTTTGCGTCCACTCGTTTCTCGCAATGCCAATTCTTCGACCACCAAACTTTCACGCGAACACATTGTCGACCACCCTGAAACTGGATTTGTGAGCGTAGCCGGTGGCAAATACACGACTTATCGTGTTATGGCCGAAGATGCTGTTGATCACGCGGCTCCCGATTTACTTCGTCTCGTTCAAAAATCTGGAACGAAAGAGTTACCGATTCTGGGCGCGGTCGGATATCACGCGTTAGTTAACCGTGCCGCGATTATTGCCGAAGAGATGGGAATCTCTCGCGAGCAAGTAATCCGCTTACTTGATCGCTATGGCTCCGAAATTTCTGCATTAGCCGAACTCATTGCTGCGGATCTTTCTCTAGCTAAACCTCTGGCCGATGGGATGCCTTACTTACGTGCTGAAATTCATTATGCAGCCAGCGCCGAAGGTGCCATGAGCGTTGGCGATGTCATCTCTCGCCGCACCCGTTTAGCATTCGAAATGGCCGATCACGGTGTTGGGGTCGCTGCCGAAATCGCAAAGATCATTGGTCCGATTTTGGGCTGGAGCGCTTCTGCTAAGAAGAAGTCCATTGCCGAGTATGAAGCTCAAGTAGTTATCGAGAAGGAATCTGTCCAGTCTTATCACGAAGAGATCGCTAGGGATTCAGTAACTAGCGCTTGAACTGACTTTTCCAAACGTTAGTGAAGCGGGATATCTTTTCCGCTCAGTCGGTAAATACCAATTGCGATAATCAACGCTGGAATTGCATTCCATTGCTCGTTGGAACTCCGTGACATTGCATTCACAAGTGTGCTGAGGGCGAAGAGAACGGTTACCGCGCGAGAGAGAATAAGAACGCGTCTAGACCAAGCGCCATTTCGTTCCACAAGTAAGTGGCTGAAATAAATTAAGTAAAGTGAGAAAAGTGCGACCACAAAGTTAGAGAATCGAATGCCAACAGGCAGGGACTTATATTGACCGCCGGCCACATGCGAAAGCACCCAGTGGGCATTTGTGGAGGATGCTAAAAGCAACAGAGCGTTAAATGCCAAGGAGGCCGAGATGGCAAGCCAAATAATTCTCTTCATGCGGATGAGAATACTGGAGCCTTTGTGAATAAACTGTAGGCATGAGCAATTTTCCTGACCGTGATAATGCCGCCCTTCTCGTCATCGATGTTCAGAACGACGTAGTTTCCGACGCCTGGAATCGCGAAAGTGTGATCGCCAATATCAACACTTTGGTTGAGAAGGCGCGCGACGCTGGTACTGCCATTATTTGGGTCCAACATTCAGATGAAGGGATGGCTATTGGGAGCCCCGCATGGGAGATCGTTCCCGAACTTCATCCGCTTGAGATCGAACCTCATATTCGCAAGCGCTATCGAAGCTCCTTCGAGGAGACCAACCTAGAGAGCGTTCTTGCCGAGCTGGGGGTCGAGCATCTCTTCATATCAGGCGCGCAAAGCAATAACTGCGTTCGTCACACAACCCATGCCGCTCTCGAGCGCGGTTACGACGTGACGCTGGTCGAGGATGCGCACACGACTTCTGACAGCCAATGGGATTCAGGAATACTTCCGGCCTCGGTGATCGTCGATGAAACTAATCAGAACTTTTTGAACTATTCCTTGCCTGGCCGAATGGCAATTATTGATACCACCGAAAAGGTTATTTTCTAGTCCTTTAAGTTTGCGCATGGATGCGCGCCCTCAGCGAGCGATAACACTTATGCCGCGTTTGGCCTATTGATATTGGCCCGCAGGTGCGACAGGGTTGCGCGCATGGTTAATAGAGAAGATTGGTCATTCGATACCCAGCAAATTCACTCAGGACAGAAAGCAGACCCAGTTACGGGGTCCCGATCTCTTCCGATTTACCAGACTACGGCCTACCAATTTCGCGACACCCAACATGCCGCCAACCTATTTGGCATTGCCGAAGCCGGGAATGTTTACACCCGCATTAACAACCCAACACAGGATGCGGTCGAACAACGGCTGACTGTGTTGGAAGGAGGCGTTGCTTCACTCTTGGTCGCAACGGGAATGGCTGCGACCGCTTATGCCATTATGAATGTGGCTGAAGCTGGTGACCACGTGGTTGTCAGCCGAAATGTTTATGGCG
>SESG01027095.1_pt1 | contig 19236 bp, 16 predicted proteins | sample 3171421 | NCBI WGS metagenome assembly SESG01 (sample SAMN10866946, study PRJNA518727) | freshwater metagenome | biome: subpolar coniferous forest; feature: holomictic lake; material: water; isolation source: holomictic Lake 227, 6 m and 8 m depth | place: Canada: near Kenora, Ontario | collected... | reverse complement strand
TCAATGACAATATTTTTCTGGGTATGGGCTATATGCTGCTTGGCGGCGGATCAATCAATCCCGCGCCCTTCCTGATTATCGGACCTGTGGCAAAATGGGTTGGGGTAGATAAGGAATAAGCAGAGAGAATACCCTCCGCTTTGCGGGATTGTTCAACTTACCAATTCCGCTACGTCGCAGATGACCCCATGGTGACCTTTAGGTTATTTAGGTTACTGCGCTTTCGGAATTGGAGTTTCAACAACAAAAAAAGGAGGAAGTTATGGAATTCGATTTTGCTATTATCGGCAGTGGTTTTGGAGGAAGTGTATCAGCGCTGAGGCTTGCAGAAAAGGGATACAAAGTGGTCGTCTTGGAAAAAGGTAAATGGGTGACGCCTCTGGATATGGAGGATGCGGCCAAAAGCCTGAACAAATTAATATGGAATCCTGCATTGGGCATGAAGGGGTTTTTTACCTATGATTTCTTCCGGCATGTCGCCATTGTCGGCGGTGTTGGAGTCGGCGGCGGAAGTATTGTCTATGCCGCAACCACATTGAGGCCGAAGGAAGCCTTTTACAAAGATCCTGCCTGGAGCAATCTCGGCATAGATTGGGAAAAGGAAATGAAACCCCATTACGATACCGCTTCAAAAATGCTGGGCATAGTTCAGAATCCTGTAATGGATGTCATGGATGGTTACCTCAAAGAAGTGGCGGATAAAATGGGGGCAGGCGATACATTTGGCCCTACAGATACCGGCATCTACTTTGGAACACCGGAAGTGCTTGCCGATGATCCCTTCTTCGACGGAAAGGGACCATCCCGATCCGGCTGCTATCTCTGCGGTGAATGTCTCACCGGATGCAAGCACGGCTCAAAAAACACTTTAGATAAAAACTATCTCTATCTTGCTCAAAAATATGGGGCGACAATTCTGCCATACAGGGAAGTCACAAACATCATCCCGCAGCCGGATGGCACATACATACTGAAGGTTAAGGACAACTCCGGCCGTTTCAAGAAGGCTGTCGACATTACGGCAAAAAAAGTGGTCGTGGCCGCAGGTGTTTTAAGTACACTGGAGTTGCTCTTTAGATGCAAGCAGGTTACAAAAACTCTGCCCGGAATATCGCGGCAGCTTGGTGCGGTCGTCCGGACAAATAGCGAATCCATTGTGGCTGCTTTGCCCAGGCAGGAAGATCTGGATCTTTCGCACGGCACGGCCATATCATCGGACTTTTATCCTGATGAGTTCACGCACATCACGCAGAACCGCTTTCCCGAGGGCTATGGTTTTATGAAATATTTCAGCGTCCCCCTTGTGGATGATGACCATCCCGTAAGGAGATCCCTGAGAACTATTGGAAAGATGGTTATGAACCCCCTTGGTGTTTATCGGACGGTTTTTGCCAAAAATTGGTCCAAGCGGATTATTGTCCTGACCGTTATGCAAAACCATGACAACCAGCTTTCCTTCAAGTATGGCCCCAGTGCTGTGTTTTCTTTTTTGATGCGCCGTTTAAAATCAAAGACCGTTCCGGGCAAAGAAGCGCCGGTAAATATTCCGGTGGCAAACAGAGCGTGCGCTATTCTGGCGGATGTGGCCCAAGGAATACCATCCAATGTCAGCAATGAAAACCTGATGAATATGTCCACAACAGCACATATCCTTGGTGGCTGCCACATGGGATCATCTCCCGATAATGGTGTTATTGACACATCTCACCGGGTTTTCGGATATGATGGTCTCTACGTGGTTGACGGCGCGGCAGTTTCGGCAAACGTCGGCGTCAATCCAGCGCTCACAATCACAGCGCTTGCGGAACGGGCGATGAGTCTTATTCCGGATAAGAAATCGGCGTGACAACATCAAACCTATCGTGAACGTTAAGACAGATATTGAAGCGATGATGAATGGTCAATCACGGGTATGAACCCCAAAGCAAGCTTTGGAAACATATTCCGCAGCAAGCTGCGGGGCATTAAACCCTCCGCTGCGCGGGATTTTTCAATTTACCAATTCCGCTGCGCTTGCGGAATTGGAGTTTCACAATAATTCTTAAAAAGGATATGCCATGAAAATATTACGCAAGATAATTGAAATTGATGAAGAGTTGTGCGATGGGTGTGGGAACTGTGTGACGGGATGCGCTGAGGGCGCCTTGCAGATCATTGACGGGAAAGCTCGGGTTGTCTCGGACACATTTTGTGACGGACTTGGCGCCTGTATCGGAGAGTGCCCCACCGGGGCTCTTCGAATCATCGAGCGGGAAGCGGCATCCTTTGATGAAAAAGCCGTACAGCGGCACATCGCAAAAAAGACTCTGTCTTCACTGCCATGCGGATGCCCATCAACCAATATCCAGAACTTTGGAACTCTTCCCGCCTGCGAGGCGGCAAACAAACCTGCCAACATCGGGAAAGAGGGTGCAGAATCATCTCTCACCCACTGGCCTATTCAGATACGACTTGTCCCAGCTAGCGCACCTTTTCTGAAAGGAGCTAACCTTCTTGTCCTCGCGGATTGCTCGGCCGTCGCTTTTCCCACACTTCACCGTGATCTGATGAAAGGGAAAGTAGTCATGATGGGATGCCCAAAATTCGATGACGTACAGAATTATGTAGACAAGTTTGCTGATATTTTCAGAAACGCGGACATCAAGAGCGTCACGACTGTTGTTATGGAGGTGCCCTGTTGCGCAGGCCTTCCCCTGATCGTAAAAAAGGGGATGGCAGAGGCAAATAAAATAATCCCGATGGAAGAGGTGGTGCTCAGTACAAGAGGAAAGATATTGAACAAATGATTGTTTTTTTTGTTCGTCAATGAAGCTACCTGCCGCGATCTTGGGCACATGTAAGCGCATAGAAGATGGCTATAGCTGCAAGCATCACAAACCTGAATTTTCTAAACACGGTAGATTTTGAATGCAAATAGTGATAGAGACAGTTGCAAGATGAAAACAATAAAAAATAAATTTCCTGACCTTAATCACGGGTATGAACCCCAAAGCAAGTTGCGGTGTATTATAACCTCCGCTGCGCTTTCGGAATTGGAGTTTCACAATAAAAGGAATGATAGATGGCACACTTTGGCAATGGTCCGGGAATAATGATCCCGCCACCACTAATATACTTCATTGCTTTTCTGTTTTCCTATACCATGAACAGATTTTACCCGATCCCCATGTTCGATCCTCCGCTATCGACTGTTTTGGCGGTGATTGCAGTCATACCTTCGGCCGTTTTGGGACTCTGGAGCCTGCTTGCGTTCTGGCGTGCCAGAACAAGTCTATTACCTCACAGACCGTCTTCGTCTCTGGTTACTGTTGGCCCCTATCGTGTCACTAGAAATCCCATGTATGTTTCCTTAACCTTACTCTATGTTAGTCTTGGATTTTTGCTGAGTATATTTTTGGCATTCATCATCCTTCCAGCGGTTATATTTATTATAAATATTTACGTGATTAGACGAGAAGAATCGTATCTTGAATCCAAATACGGGGAACAGTATCGGGCTTATAAAAAGAAAGTCGGCCGCTGGTTATAGTTGTTAATCATAGAAGAGAAATCTTAACTTAATTGTTATTGCTCATTATCCCTTTTTGAAAACAAAGGATATATATGTCGTCTGAATGGTTTGAATTTTTAAAAAAAGATTTTGTTCAGGGCTTTTCTGCGTCCTGCGGTTTTGAAGTCAGCCACGCAGATTTTGGCATATTTGAATCCTGCCTGACTGTCCGTGATGAACACCGGCAGCAGGATGGATTTGTTCATGCAGGGGTGATGGCAACAATGGCTGATCATACATCCGGATACGCATCCTATACGACCGTATCAGAGAGATTCCGCATCCTCACGGTAGAATTTAAAATAAACTATTTCAAACCTGCTACTGGCCCTCTCATCATCTGCCGATCAAAAGTGATAAGCAATGGTAAAAAAATAAAAGTAGCTGAATCTGAAGTATTTTCTGTTTCCAATGGGATTGAAAAACTAATCGCCAAAGGAATGTTTACCCAAATAGCAGTGGCATCAAATGATTTGCAAATTGTTTCATAATTATTTAGAATTCGATAACAGATAGACTCAGACTATTTTCAGGACAATTAGTAATCACAAAATATTCAGTCCTTCCATTTGTAATAAGCACAATTTAAACCAGATAAACATATATGTACAGCGCATCATATTTTGCGTAAGAGATGCAATCACATTGTTAGTAAAAACATGAAAACAAATTCTTAATATCTCCCTCGATAAATCCATTGACATGAGGCGTTGTTTTTAGTATTTTTTTCTAAATGCTAATTTTGGAATAATATTGAATTTCAAAATTCAACGAGAGAGGTTGTCAACATTATGGAGAGATTAAAATCAAAATACTTCGTTGCTTTCTTAATTGGATATCTCGTCTGCATGCTGGTGTCTTTGCCATCTTTTGTTTATGCCGATGTGACGATTGATAACGCCAGGGACACCACGGTTTCTCTGGCGGGCGAACCGGGCCACGAGAGCAAGATAGCCTATGTCACCAGTACCGGTAGTGTGGTAACTGGCAACCAACAAGCCATCTATGTGACTGAGAACGGGTGGAGCATTAACGTCGCCAGCGGCCGATTGGTAAAGTCGACGTTTGGCGGAGCTGGTGGTTACGGCATTATCTTCCAAGGGCTGGGCGGCGACTCCACTTCCCGGAGCGGCACATTGAATAACCAGGGAGTCATTTCCGGCTACACGGGCATCAAAATGGGCTCCGGAACAATCTACAATTACGGAAGCATCACCGGTAATGGCGACTACGGCATCGTGATGAGCGCCAGCACGGGCACGGTTAATATCACAAACAGAGGAACTATTACCAGCGGCACCGACAATCACGGCATTTATATGACTGGGGAGGGAAACAAGACAATCACAAACAGTGGTACTATTACCGGTACTGGAGCCAATTTAGGTATATTTTCATCGGGTGGCAACACAACAATCCTCAATTACGGTACAATCGAGAGCGAGACAGGAATGGCCATTTGGCTGGGCGGTTCTAACAACAAGGTGACTCTGGGCACGGGGTCAGTCATTAATGGAATTATCCGGGCTATTGACTACAACGCAACCAACACGATGATATTGGACGGCCAGGGGACTATTGTTGCAGGCCAGATCCTGAACTTTGGTACCCTTAACAAGACAGGTGCGGGAACGTGGAAGTTAACGGGTGATAAGGATTACACCAGCGGTGGTCAGCTTATGCCGATTACGGTGGAGGCAGGCATTCTGACAGTCGGCGCGCGGAGTGCTGTCGGCACTGGCGTAAAAACCAATACCTTTGTCCAAAATACCGGTGCATCCCTAGGATTTGCCGTGCAGTCGCCGGGTTTGACGGTTGGTCCCGTCACAACTACTTTGACAGGTGAACTGCGGGTAAACACCGCGAACTTCAACAACGGCACAATTGTGGTCATCCCCACTGTGGGAACCTACCCGACAACAACTACTTACTTGAATGTATTGACGGTAGGAACAGCGTTCGACGTCAACAATACTAAGTGGTCACAGGTAACATCCAACTCTGCCTTCCTCAGTCCAACTCTTGTCGAGCAAGGGACCACACGAGTTTACGACCTTGTCTTAAACCGTCTGAGTTTATCTACAGGAGCCGCTTCCAACGGTAATGCATCTTTAGGTATTGCCCTAGATGGCATGTATGAAGACGCGACCGGCGACATGCGTAACATTCTCGATCAATTGATTGGTTTGGGGACTGGTGCAGCGCAGACAGCTCTTTCTCAGATGAGCGGCGGTACGCAAAATGCATTTCAGTTTATGAGTTTCTACGGACTCAATCAGTATCACGGGGCACTCAACAATCATCTGGGAGGTGGCAGTGGTTTTACAGGCGGCTTAGGCAATGGAATGGCCGCAAATCAGTATGGCTATCCGCAGGGCATGCAGATGGCTTTTGCCGCAGGCGGCAACACATTGAGTGACGCAGCGCCAATGCTGCTGGCAATGGCCGGCAACGGTGGCCAGCTTGCTTCGGGGATAAATTGGGATCTCTGGCTTGATGGTTACTATAGCCAGGGAAATCGCCGTGCTGATGATATAATTGCCCAATACAAACAGACTCTCTACGGCGCGTTAATGGGCTTTGACTACCGGGCCACGGAAAGCCTGCTTATCGGTCTTAGCCTCGGCCTTTCCCAGACTGATGTGAAGTTTGACAATTTGCAGGATGAGGGGCGCCAGAACAGCTATCAGGGATCAGTCTATACTTACTATGACGGCAAACCATGGTACGCGGAAGGTGTTCTGACTTACGGCTATAACAAATATAAGATGGACCGTTTCATCACCGTCGGGAGTATTTCTCGGTTAGCCAATGCGGATTACAAAGGCAATGAGTACTCAGGCTATGCCGAGGTTGGCTACAAGTTTGATGCCGGCGGCGTTCTGGAGATTCGCCCGTTGGCAGCTTTCCAGGCGGCTTATCTGATGCAGGACGGTTATACGGAAACGGGCGCGGGCGATCTCAATTTGATTGTGGATTCGCACAACATCGGTTCTTACCAGAGTTACCTCGGCCTGCACATAAGCAAGGCGATAACAATGGGCAATTTTGTTTTGACACCTGATGCCAGAGCAAAGTGGGCACATGAGTTTTCCGACAACAATCACCTGATTAACGCGAAGTTCTCCAGTGCTGGTTCCGGTTCATTCACCATTCAAACTGACCGTCCGAGCCGCGACACGGCGATTGTTGGAGTTGGTCTTACCGGCAGGTTTAACAAGAACCTTTCTGCGTATATACAGTACGATGCTGAATTAAATAAGGACTACACAAACCATACAGGGATGATGGGTTTGCGCTTGTCCTGGTAACGTTATTTTCCCCGGTGCTGCGCAGTGTTTGAAGACGAAGCGATGTTAGCTGAGGAAAGAAAATATGTATAAAGCAGAAAGGCAGCATCTTTTACAGCCCTGCCTTTTTTGTGGCTTTCGAATGGCAATCCTTATCTTTATAATGAACCCAAAGTTGAGGTCTTGTAGATGAAAGGGCAAAAACCTCTTGCCGGTTACATCACAAATTCTCAAATTTGTGATGATTTATCTAGCTATTGCCAGTGCTTGATTGCAATTTTCGATAGACAATTCCAAAGATCCGCGTCATCCATAGTTTAGGGATCATTTGTACAAATAGCATATTCATCCGGTTGCTAATCCCAGGAATAATCATCGCTTTACCTTTCAAACAGGCAGTTACCCCTTTTTTAGCGACAAAATCAGCAGATAAAATCATAAACCTGGGGATAGATAGTTTTGCGCCTTGCGCGGCATTATGAAGCATATTTGTTTCGGTATAATTTGGACAGACCGCTGTAACATGCACGCCTGTTTTCTTCGCGTTCATTTCATCATTTAAAGCAATGGTGAACGCAAGTACATAACTTTTAGACGCGGCATAAACATTGTTCAGAGGGATACCAATCCATGCTGCCGTGGATGCAACATTAAGGATATAACCACTTTTGCGCGCCACCATGTCTTGCAAATATAAATGGGTGAGGGAAGTCAATGCTGTAATATTTACGGCCAGCAAATCTTCCTGCTTTTTCAGGTCAATTTCATCAAACGCGCCCATAAATAATAAACCCGCATTATTGACTAAAAAATCAACCTTCAAACCCTTAGCTCTAGTTTGATTATACAGCGATTGTGCCGCGCCTACTTTGGCCAGATCACAGGGAACAACATGACACGCTATACCATGATTTTTAGTCAAAACGGCTGCAGCCTTGCGTAGTTTATCCTCACGACGGGCAACTAAAATCAGGTCAAATCCTTTTGCGGCAAGCTCCTTACAAAACTCTAAACCAATTCCTTCCGATGAGCCTGTTACCAGCGCTGTGCGACGATTTGTCATAATGTTCACTCCATACGTTAGGTTGGAAAATCCAATAAATCTTTCTAACTATAATTAAACTATAAGAGCATTGACTTTGTCTGTCAAGGGAATATCGGCCAAAATAATTGCGGGACAGGAGGCAGTAAATATTTGCTTGTAATGAACGCAAATATTAGCTATAAAATAGGGGAATTAATTATCAGCCTTTCAACTTGTCAAAAAAAACCATGATTGTGATAAAAACCACTGTGGGGGGGGTAATTATGGGCGAAGACATCAGCGATTATACAAAAAACATGGTGGATTTAAGAAGGCACATGTGGATGGACGGTGTGGAAGTGGAATTGCGCCGTCTTATCTGGCAAATTGCCACTGTCGGCAAATATATCTCTGCAAAAATTCAGGAATCCAATCGTAAGCTTGCCGGATTCCAAAATATTTATGGCGACGACCAGCTTGCCTTGGATCGCATTTCCGATGAAATATTAAAAAGTCAATTGCATTTTTCCGGGTTTGTCCGTCAATATGCCTCCGAAGAACTCGAAAATATTGTTGATATCGGTACAGGCAAAGAAAAATATATAGTTACCGCTGATCCGCTGGATGGGTCATCGCTTGTGGATACCAATCTGGCCATCGGCACGATTATCGGCATTCACAAAGAATCTGTTTTGGATACGGGCCGAAGCACAATGGTGGCGGCGCTCTATATTACTTACGGGCCTTTGATCACAATGGTCTACTCGGCGGGAAATGGCGTGCACGAGTTTGTGCTAAATCGGGAAGGCGAGTACCTCCTGTCACAGGAAAAGATCAAGTTGAAAGAGAAAGGTTCGATCTTTTCACCGGGTGGCCTGCGCCGTGATTGGACACCGGGACATCTTAAATTTATCGAACAACTGGAAAAAGAAGGTTATAAGCTTCGGTACAGCGGCGGTTTTGTCCCCGATATTAATCAGGTACTAATCAAGGGAGGCGGTGTGTTCACTTATCCTGCGTTGCAAAAATCGCCCCAGGGGAAGCTGCGTTTGCTCTTTGAATTGCAGCCGATGGCCTTTATTATGGAGCAGGCAGGCGGCATGGCAACTGATGGCAAGCAAGACATCCTCGCCCTGAAGGTGGAAAGTGTCAATCAATGCTCGCCTATTTATATCGGCAGCACAAAAGAAGTGCTTATGGCCGGACAATTCCTTTCACAATCGCAGGTATAAATCTTATATTTAATAAGGAGCGCAAATGATTTACGAAAATAAAACCCAATTACAAAAAGGATGCGAGCAGATACTGGAAGTGGATGGCACTGATATTCACATATTGGATGAAGCGAAGCTAAAAGATAAATTGATTGATGATTTGATTTATACGGCGGTCTTCAGCCCTGATCCGGCAATTCAAGCCGCAGCTTCGTGGCTGATCCGCCGCGCGGCAGCCGCTTTGGGCATTATGTCTGCTTCCATTCAATCGCTCTATGAGGCGATGGGAAAAAGTGAGGTGCAGGGATTTACAGTGCCGGCAATCAACGTTCGGACAATAACTTACGATTTCGCCCAAGCGGTTTTTCGCGCGGCAATTAAAGGAAAAGTAGGGCCGGTTATTTTTGAAATTGCCCGTTCGGAAGTAGATTACACATCGCAGCGGCCTGCGGAATTTACCAGCGCGGTAACGGCTGCCGCGATTAAAGCCGGGTATCGGGGACCAATCTTTCTGCAGGGGGATCATTTTCAAATAAACGCCAAGAAGTTTGCCGCAGATGCTGCCAAAGAAACTCAAGCGGTTAAAAACCTAATCTGGGAAGCAATTGAAGCCGGATTTTACAATATTGATATCGACACCTCGACGCTTGTGGATTTGAGCAAATCAACAGTGAAGGAACAGCAAAAAGTGAACTACTGCCTGGCGGCGGAACTCACAACAATGATTCGTGATCTGGAACCGGAAGGGATTAATGTTTCCATTGGCGGCGAGATTGGTGAAGTCGGCGGGAAAAACTCTACAATAGAAGAATTAAATGTCTTTATGGATGGCTACAATGAAGAGCTTAAAAAAAGCGGTGAGTCGCTCAAAGGCATAAGCAAGATCAGCATTCAAACAGGGACAACGCATGGCGGAGTTCCTCTGGCCGATGGCAGCGTAGCCAAAGTTAAAATTGATTTTGAGGTACTTGCGGCGTTATCCGAGTTGGCGCGTACAAAATACGGTCTTGCCGGCGCGGTTCAGCACGGAGCATCCACTCTTCCTGATGAAGCCTTTGATAAATTCCCGGAAACTGCCACCGCCGAGGTTCATCTGGCGACAGGTTTCCAAAATATGATTTACGATAGCGCGAACTTCCCGCCCGATTTGAAAGAGAAAATATATGATCATTTAAAAAATAAAATGAAAGACGAGTGGAAAGAAAAGGATACCGAAGAACAGTTTATTTACAAGACACGTAAAAAAGGATTTGCCCCGTTTAAACTGGAATTATGGCATTTGCCGGCAGATATTCGCAATAAAGTATGCGCTGAACTGGAAAAACAGTTTTCATTTTTATTTGAAAAATTGAAAGTCAATTCCACAAAAGATGTCTTGAATAAATATGTTCAGACCGTGGATGTGCATTTGGAGCTACCGGCAGCCTTAAAAAGTTAACTGAACAATCAACCTATTTTTCGCATTGCCAGCTGACGATATAATCCAGCGGTTTTTCCTGGGGAGCAGTGGCATCAGCCAGCCATTCCCCTTTGATACCCAACTCCTGCAGAGTCATGCCAAAATGGCTCATTGCGATACCCAGATCAATATCCTGCAGAGAAACCATCCCCATTAATTTATAGCTGAAAGTTCGCGCAATGTAGAAATGAAAGACGCTTCGCTTTGCGTCATATAAAACGCGCCAGGGCTGCTTGTTGGTAGCAGAAGGGGCAATGCGGACATTCTCCAGGGCTTCTGCGTAAATTCCTGCCTGCTCTTGCTTTAAAGGTGTGGAAAAATTCCCGGTAAAGAAAATATCAGACCAGGGTTTTCGCTTATCGGAACCGTTAACGCCGCGCATCATTCTTTCGGCTAAAGATTTTCTCTGTGCCGGGTAGCCTATAGGCGTTACGGTGGGCAGTAATTCATCTTTTTGCAAATCAACAGCACGGGCAAAACTGCTGGAGCTGAAAGTTCCACCGAGCCAGCAGGTTCCCAACCCCAGTTCGGTTGCCCGCAAAATCAGTAATTCCTTGCAGTAGCCGTAATCTTCCATGGCGTTTACCGTATCTTTGATTGCGCCTGCGACAAACAAGCGGGCATTTTTTATAACACCATAGGTGCCTAATTTCTTCCACTCCTGTGGTGACGATGAATCGGCGCTAACCATTGTGAATCTGGGTTTACTGCCAAATGGACCTGCAGGTAGAGAATTCATAATCTCTTTTAGTTTTTGCAGCGTCTCATCGTCTATTGGTTTATCCGCGTAAGTGCGGCATGAAAATCGTTTTTTGATGATTTCAGTTATTGTCGGCATAAAACCTCCACAAATATTATTTACAAAAATCCTTTGTAGATGTACTATAAAGTAAGTTAAGCTAAAAACATATCAATAAATTATGACTCAATATTCGTGAGGAACATTTATGAAAGTAGCAAATGTTGAAGAAATGCGCGCTATAGATCGCTATGCCATCGAAAAGTTTGGAATTCCCGAAGAAATCCTGATGGAAAATGCCGGACTTGCAGCGATAAATGTGCTGAAAAATAAAATCAACATTAAAGACCGGAAGTTTGTCATTTTCTGCGGCTCAGGCAATAATGGTGGTGATGGTCTGGTTGTTGCCCGTCTGCTTCATTCCGGCGGTGGTAGCGTAAAAGTTTTTTTACTTGCCGATAGCACCAAGTATCGGGGCGCAGCGAAAACAAATTTTGCCATAATTACAAAACTACCGATAGAAGTAATTAAACTAGAGAGCGCGAGCGCCGTCAAAAAGGATATCGCCCATTGTGATGCTATAATTGACGCTATTTTCGGCACCGGCCTTGATCGACCTGTTGCCGGATTGGCCTCAGACGTAATCGCGCTCATCAATAAAAGCAAAAAGAAAGTTTTGTCCCTGGATATTCCTTCCGGTGTTAATGGCAATACCGGCAATGTAATGGGTACGGCAATTAAAGCGGATTATACCATCACTTTTGGTTTGCCCAAAATCGGCAACATGCTTTATCCTGGCTATGAGCTTTGTGGGGAATTATTTGTCAGCCGCATTTCTCTCCCGCCATCTGTCTATAAACAAGATAGTATTCCTGTGCAAACAAATGACTATATCCAACTTCCCGCCCGGCCTGCGGAAGCTTACAAAGGCTCAACAGGGAATGTCCTTTTTATTGCAGGTGCTGCCAATTACTACGGCGCACCTTATTTTGCTGCAATGTCTTTTCTGAAATCCGGCGGTGGTTATGCCAGGCTTGCCGCGCCGCGTTCTGTAGTTCCTGTTATCGCGAAGCGGGGACGGGAGATTGTTTATTTGCCACAGGAGGAAACATCGGAGGGAAGTATTGCCTTTCACAGCAAAAAAGGATTGCTGGCTGCTGCGGCAAATGTGGATATGGTGGTCATCGGCCCCGGTCTTTCATTGCAGGAAGAAACCGTGAGACTAGTCAAAGAGTTGACAGCAGAGATCAAAGTACCGCTGCTCATTGATGGTGATGGTCTCACGGCGATTGCCGATAATCCGGAAATCTTGCAAAGCCGGGAAGCCCCGACAATCCTGACGCCGCACCTAGGGGAAATGGCGAGGCTTTCCGGCAAGTCCGTGGTAGAAATCAGCGGCAATAAAATCGGAATTCTTCAGGAAACAGCAGAAGCGCTTAAAGCTACAATTGTTTTGAAAGGCCCGCATTCACTCATTTGCACACAAAGGGGTAAAGTTTATATCAATTTGAGCGGCAATGCAGGGATGGCAACAGCCGGTTCCGGTGATGTTCTCACCGGTTGCATTGCGGCAATGTATGGAATGGGATTAAAGACTGATGAGGCGGCATGCAAAGGAGTATTCCTCCACGGTTATGCAGGAGATCTGGCCGCGGCAAAAAAAGGCGCCGACAGCATCACGGCAAAGGACATTATGGAATTTCTGTCGCAGGCTATGAAGAACGACCGTGCGGGAGTATCGGCGCAAAATACTATGGGCCACCGGTATTTTTATTGAGAGACAACATTTTTAGTTCTTCAAGGCGTAATCATTGATGTTGTTTTCTCGGCTTTTATGATATTGAATACATAAGGATGGAATATACAATGAATATAAAAATATCAGGTTTGATCACGGTAATTATGGCGCTATTTATGGCAACGGCGATTCGCGCCGCGGAAAATGTTACGCCAAAAGTGGGAAGCCCAATGCCTGCTTTTGAACTGCAAATGTTAAATAATCCTGCCGATCTTCAATATCTTGGTCTGCCCGCGGGAGGCAAATCCTATAGGATTAATCAGGTAAAGGCCAAAGTTGTAATCATTCAAATATACAGCATGTACTGTCCTTATTGCCAGGCCGAGGCGCCTAATGTCAATCGTCTCTACTCGGCGATAGAGAATAATTCCGCTCTCAAAGACAAATTTAAAATTATCGCTATTGGCGCCGGCAATACGCAGTTTGAAGTTGGAACATATAAAAAGAAATACGCGGTAGCGCTTCCGCTGGTTCCCGATGAGAATTTTACAATCCATAAAATAGTGGGTGAAGTGAGAACCCCTTATTTTATAGCGGTAAAATTAAATAATGACGGCAAGACGGAAGTCATTTATTCTAAGCTTGGGGCTTTGGGTGGTGTCGATCAATTTCTTAAGCAGCTGGTGATTTTATCCGGATTGAAATAGGAGGGTGTAATGAAAAAAACAGCAATTCTGACGGTTATCGCTTTTTGTTTTTTCGGATTTAACGCTTACGCCGAATCCGATGCATTTAAAGACAATATTTATCATCACGGCCAGTTAAAACCTGTTGACAGTAAGCTGAAAGTTAAAGTTGGACAAAAGGCTCCTGATTTTATACTCAAGGCTGTAAGCGGCAAAACGGTGTCGCTTAAGGATTATAGAGGCAAAAAAAATGTTGTAATTTCTTTTGTTCCTGCCGCATGGACACCGGTTTGCTCCGACCAGTGGCCGGGCTACAATATTATTTCAGATATATTTGAAAGTAATGATGCTGTCTTATTGGGAATCACAGCGGATAATATTCCCACTCTTTTTTCCTGGACAAATCAAATGGGAAAATTGTGGTTTGAAGTTTTATCCGATTTCTGGCCGCATGGAAAAGTTGCGGCAAAGTTCGGCGTGCTGAGATCGGAAGGCGTTGCGGAGCGGGCGCTATTTATTATTGATAAGACAGGCACTATCCGTTACATTGATGTCCATAACATTAATCAACGTCCGCCACTGGAAGACCTTGTGCGGGAACTGGAAAAGTTGAAGTAAATATTCATGAGAGTTAGATTGTATTACCAAGTTGCTTTCAAAACCCCGTCGCAGATACCATTCAGGGTGCTGTGCGGGATAGTTCGGCCAAACAGTTTCAGATTCTGAAACTGTGGTCTCACTAAATAAAATATGAATCTTTGAAAGCTTACTTGGTATTATGCCCAGTAAATCAACCCTTAATGAGACTCGCTGAAAACGAACGAAGTGAAGTTCGAAGCGATAGTCGAATTATCCTACATGCGAAGCTGAGTAGGGTTAATATTTGATAGCAATTTGGTATACGTGAGCACCGGAGAACAATGAATGAGAAGCAAATGTTTCATGTCCATAACATGATCATGATAGGAGCAACCGGCCGTAACACCGGTAAAACCGAGATGGCCTGCAGGCTCATCAAAAAATTTATTTCAAGTTACACAGTGATCGCGCTGAAAGTTACAACGGTCAAAGAAACAGACGGGAAATGCCACGGTGGGGATGAGCGCTGTGGTGCTTACAGTTCTTTGAATGCAAATTATACACTAACTGAAGATGCCTCAGATAATCCCAAAAAAGATACAGGCAAGATGCATGCAGCAGGCGCTCATAAAGTTTATTGGTTGGAAGTAAAAAAAGAATATCTGACAGAGGGCATAGAAAATTTTTTAAATCTTATCAACAACGATAAGGATAAAATCATTATTTGCGAATCCAACAGCCTGCGCACAGTAGTCAAGCCTGGATTATTCCTGATTAACCAGAATATCAGGGAATCATCAATCAAGCCTTCCTGTCAGGATGTGCTCAGCCATCACGATTATATGATCCATTTTGATAGTGAAAAGTTTGTTTTTGATATAAATGCCGCTGATATAAATTATGAAGACAGGCGCTGGTCTGTCAGAGAAAACGCGACAGCCATTGTTCTTGCCGGTGGCAATAGCAGCAGGATGGGCGAGGATAAAAGCCTGCTTGTCGCCGATAATCTTCCCATAATTGAGAAAATTATCCGCCAGTTGACGGGGCATTTTAGTGAAATTATCATCGGAGCCAATGATCTTGAAAAATACCGTTTTCTAAATCTGCCGGTTGTGCCGGATCTGGAAAAAGGCAAGGGTCCCCTTATGGGCATATATTCGACGTTGCTGCAGTCAAAGCATGAGATAAATTTTGTGGTGGCCTGCGATATACCTGATCTGAATATGGATTATGTTAAGGAATTGATGCGGCAGGCAAAGTGCCACGAAATAGTTGTGCCAACCTGGGGCGATGGGAGATTTGAACCACTGTTTGCTGTTTATAACAAGTCCATTCTGGATAAAGCAAAAAAGCTGCTGGACAACGGCCGTAGAAAAATCAACCTTTTATTTGAGTCAGCCGATGTCAAGTATCTGCCAATACCGGATGAAGTGAAATGGTTTAAGAATTTGAACACAAGAGAAGATTATAATAATTATATAAAACAAGGACAAGCAGGGTAGAAAATACGTATGATTTCTTTTGAAAAAGCTTTTGAAATAATCATGAATTCCGCGTTCACTCTGGAGAAGGAATCTGTGGAATTGGCGCGATGTCTTCACCGGATTCTGGCCGAAGATATTAAATCAGACATTGATATGCCTCCATTTAATAAATCAGCAATGGATGGATATGCCTGTCGCAGAGCAGATTTGCATGAATCTCTAAACGTAATTGAGATTATTCAGGCAGGTTACCTGCCGCAGAAAACGGTTGGGAAAAATGAGTGCGCAAAGATTATGACCGGGGCCATTGTACCCAAGGGTGCGGACTTTGTTGCCAAAGTAGAGAACACAGAAGCCACTCCGGACAATAAAATTCGGATTACCGATAATGATATCGCCGCCAATATCTGCTATCGGGGTGAAGATGTTAAGCGTGGTGAATTTGTGCTAAGACGAGGAGCATTGATTTTACCCCAGCATATCGCGGTACTCGCCAATGCGGACATAAGCAACGTGCCTGTTTATAAAAAGCCCAAGGTAAGCATTATCACTACAGGGAGTGAACTTAGGGAACCGGGAATGCCTCTGCCTGATGGCTGCATCCGCAACAGCAACAGTTATCAACTAATCGGGCAGCTCCAAAGAATGGCAATTGAGCCTGACTATCTGGGCATCGCCGCTGATACGGAAAATTCACTGGATCTTATTATAAAAAAAGCTTTAAGCGGCAGTGATGTAGTTCTGCTTTCCGGCGGAGTTTCTATGGGAGATTATGATCTTGTCCCCGCTGTGCTTGCGGAAAATGGTGTCAATATCTTATTTAACATGGTGGCGATGCAGCCCGGGAAGCCGCTGACATTCGGGACCAGAGGTAAAACCGCAATATTTGCTTTTCCCGGTAATCCTGTTTCTACTTTTTTCCCTTTTGAAATTATGGCTAAACCTTTTATATATAAATTAATGGGACATGACTATATTACCAGGACGTTTCCACTAATCACGGGAGTTGAATTCACGCGGAAAAGAGCAGAGCGGAAAACTTTTATTCCGGTTAAAATTCTAAATGGTGAAGTGTTCCCGGTAGAATTTCATGGATCAGCGCATATAAATTCTTTGTGTTTTGCTGAAGGTATTATCTCTTTTCCCTTGGGAGTATTGGAAATTAAAAAAGGCCAGGCAGTTGAAGTCATTTCATTGTAAGAAAGAGCTTAGGAGGACCAATGAAGAACCTGTCACACTTGGATGAGCAAAATAAACCGAAGATGGTGGATGTCACGGATAAAGAGGAATCATACCGCATAGCGCAAGCCCGTGGCTCGATCCTGATCAACCGGGAGACTATAGATTTAATAGTGGAAAATAAAATAAAAAAAGGTAATGTTTTAATCACTGCGGAACTGGCCGGCGTGCAGGCAGCCAAGAAAACCTGGGATCTCATTCCCTTATGCCACAACCTGATTTTATCTAAAGTACAAGTAGATGCCAGAATCATAGAAGACGGTGTGGAAGTTACAAGCGAAGTCAAATGTATCGGGCAGACGGGTGTAGAAATGGAAGCCCTTACTGCTGTGAGTATTGCGCTTTTGACAATTTATGATATGTGCAAAGCGGCGGATAAGGCAATGATTATCCGGGAAGTGAAACTGATCAAAAAAGAAAAAACCAAGCGGCTGGTGTAGTGTAAACATTATTTCAGGAGACCATAATGGATTCAAAAGCAAAAGTTTATTCAGTAAATATTTCTGAAAAAAAAGGCACGATAAAAATACCTGTGAATAAAATCATGCTCGGAAGTAATGGCATCAAAAATGATGCTCACAGTGGCTCCTGGCACAGACAGGTCAGCTTACTGGCCAAGGAGCGAGTGGATGATTTTTCCAAAGAAGCAAATAAAACAATTCAATCAGGGGAATTTGCTGAAAACATTACTACTTCCGGAATTGATTTAATCAAAGTAAAACTACTGGATCGCTTTAAGATCGGAAATACTTTGCTGGAGGTGACACAGATTGGCAAAACCTGTCATGGCAGTAATTGCGCAATTTTCCGGGAAGTTGGAAAATGCGTCATGCCGAAAGAAGGGATTTTTACCCGAGTGCTCAAGGGCGGCGCGATTAAGAAAGATGACAAAATTATTCACTATCCCAAAACACTTAAAGTAAAAGTAATAACTCTTAGTGACAGGGCAAGCGTGGGAGATTATGAAGACCTAAGCGGCCCGAAAATAATCGATATTGTAAAGAATTATTTTCAAGAACGGCCTTGGAATATATCCTTTGAAAAAGTCCTCATCGCGGACAATCCCATCTTACTCAAAAAAGAAGTAGTAAAAACTCAGAAGGATAATGTTGATATATTATTTACAACAGGAGGCACAGGAATAGGTTCCCGGGACATAACCCCAGATGTCATTGCTCCCCTGTTGACCATGGAATTACCGGGCATCATGGATCTGGTCCGGTTGAAATATGGTGAGAATAATCCGGGTGCCTTACTTTCCCGGTCTATCGCCGGAACAATCAACAAAACACTGGTTTTCGCCCTTCCGGGAAGTGTTAAGGCCGTAAAAGAATATACCGACGAAATAGTAAAAATACTGGAGCATTCAATATTTATGCTCCACGATATCAGTCAGCATTAATGCAAAATCGAAAAACTTTACGGAGGTTTTCTTATGAATATCAATGAAAAAATCTACAGAGATGAACACGGCATCCCGCATATAAAGAGCAAAACAAAAGAAGATTTATTCTGGGGGCAAGGTTATGTCCACGCGATTGACAGGGGTATGCAGATGATCATGATGAGAATCCTTGGGCAGGGCAGAGCGGCGGAACTCCTGGATTCCAGCGATGAAATGGTAGGGATTGACAAGTTTTTCAAAAAAATGAATTGGGCCGGATATATAGCTGAAGAATTAAAAAAATTGCCTGAGCAAACAAAAAAATATTTGACTGCATATTGCGATGGAGCAAATGAAGCGCTCTTACATAAATTTCCAGGGGAACTAAAACTATTAGGTGTGAAATATGAACCATGGAAAATGGAAGATATAATTCAAATATCAAGGATGATCGGTTATCTGACACTATCGCAATCTCAGGGTGAAATGGAAAGATTGTTTATAGAAATGGTACAGGCAGGCATCAACCGTGAAAAGCTTGAAGAATTATTCCCCGGGATACTGAACGAACTGGATATTGATCTGTTAAAGAACGTTGTTTTGAATGAAAGAGCTGTGCCAAATTGCGAGTTGTGGAATATAGCGGTTCCCAGAATGATGGCTTCTAACAACTGGGTGTTATCAGGTAAAAAAACAACTTCCGGAAAAGCTATACTGGCAAATGATCCCCACCTGGAAGTAAACAGGCTTCCTAATGTCTGGTATGAATTATTTTTTGAACAGGAAGACAGGTTTGTTTATGGCGCCACCATGCCCGGTGTTCCGGGGATTTTCATCGGCAGGTCCAATG
>SESG01017363.1_pt1 | contig 19240 bp, 15 predicted proteins | sample 3171421 | NCBI WGS metagenome assembly SESG01 (sample SAMN10866946, study PRJNA518727) | freshwater metagenome | biome: subpolar coniferous forest; feature: holomictic lake; material: water; isolation source: holomictic Lake 227, 6 m and 8 m depth | place: Canada: near Kenora, Ontario | collected... | reverse complement strand
GGCCATTACGTCCTAACCACTAACCACTTCTCTATTATGTCTGTATTTCTTACCATAGGCACTTATGACGGCGTACACCTCGGCCATCAAAAAATCATAAGGACCCTTATCCGCGAGAGTCTTAAACGGGGCATTGACAGTGCCCTGGCCTATTTCCCATTTCCCCCAAAATTCTTTTTTTCCGGTGAGGCCGCGAATTGCCTTATCACGCTGCCGGAGGAGCGCGAAGAACGCATCCGTAACCTTCGCGTGGCGAACATCACCGAGGTTACCTTTGACGCTGTTATGGCTGAAATGCGGGCTGAAAAGTTTTTTGACGATATTATCCTGAAAGCTCACGACGCCTCCGGTCTATGCGTCGGGCAGGACTTCGCGCTGGGGCATAATCGCAGAGGGAACACGGAATTTCTTAAGAAACACTGCGACGGAGCCGGGATCCGTTTTAAGGCGATGTCCTTCGTCACTTTAGGCGGCCATAAGATATCTTCTTCATTGATACGCACTTTTCTCCGGAACGGCCGTGTTGAGACGGCCAATAAATGTCTCGGCTGGAATTATACCGTATCGGGTAAGGTAATTAAGGGCGCGGGCATAGGCCGCCGTCTGGGATTCCCGACCGCCAATATTGACGCGCACCCTGCTAAGATACTTCCGCCGGGCATTTTCGCGGCTAAGGTAAGGCTGGATAAGGGAGTGTTTTACGGGGTGGTGAACGTGGGTCTCCGCCCTACCGTCAACACTTTGGGTGGCCGGCTTCTTTTAGAGGTGCATATACTTGATTTCGACCGGGATATCTATGGCCGCACTCTTGAGGTTGAATTTTTGCGGCATTTGCGACCGGAAAAAAAGTTCAATTCCAGGGAATCTCTGCAGCGGCAGATTCTTCAGGATATAAAGATTGCCAGGGGAATGTTTCGTAAAGCGTAAATCGGGAAGCGTAAAGAGTAAAGTGTAAACTGCAAGCGATTGCTATTCTGCCTATAGCCTAAAGCCGATGGCTTATGGCGTGCGGAAAGCGTAATCAGGGAAGTAATTTATTGCGGTGTTTTCGCTGGCTATTCCCGCTTTACGATTCCGGCCTCACGGCATCGCCGATTTCTTCCTTCTTAAAAACTGGCCTGCTGGCCTGTCGGGTCTGGATAGTTTTCCTTCTTCGGCTATCATTTCCCCTCTTAAAATTGTGTACTTGGCCCAGCCATAGAGCTTCACGCCCTGATATGGGGAATAGTCGGTCTTGTGCTGAAGCTTTCTGAAATCTACAGCCGCGGATGCGGCCGGATCTATAATGGCCAGATCCGCGTCCGAGCCCGGTTTTATGGCTCCTTTGCGCGGGTAAAGTCCCATGACTTTCGCCGGATTTGACGATAAGACGCGCGCGAGGCCGGAGAGCTTTATGCGGCCCTGTTTTACTCCGAATGTGTAGATTAGCGGCAGCAGGGTCTGAGTTCCCGGCAGGCCCATGCAAAGCCGGGCGATGTCCCCGGCCCACTCGTCTTTCTGCTTGCTGGTGAAGGTGCAGTTATCGGTCGCTATTACCCCGACCGCGCCTTTGTTCAACGCGGCCCATAGAGCTTTTGAGTCGGCCGGCGTTCTTACCGGAGGGCAGGTGGCGTAGAGATGCCCGTCGCCGCGCCGTAAGACAGAGTCCTTTAGTACAAGATACTGTGGGGCTGTTTCCCCCATTGCGTGCACTCCTATGGCGCGGGCCCTGGCTATAAGCCCGGCCGAAACGCCGCTGGAGAGATGCACGAAATATATATTGCCGCCTGTGCGGCCCGCGAGCACGAGGGCGCGGCCCACGGCTTCCCATTCTGTGAAGTCCGGCCGCGAAAGCCGGTGAGCGTCCGCCCCTGGATGCTTTTCGCGCCGCCGGCGCTCCGTCAGCAGGTCTATTATGTCTCCGGATTCGGCGTGGACGCAGACAAGCGCCCCGCTGCGCCTGGACGCCTCCAAAGCTTCAAAGAGTTCTGCGTCAGACGCCATCAGCCCCCGGGATTCGTACGCCATGAAAAATTTAAAGCTGCTCACGCCCAGGGCCATAAGGTCTTTAATCTGGCCGGCCGGGTCCGAAAGCTTTTTCCACGACGGAATTATCGCGTGAAAACCGTAATCCACGTGCATGAGGCCTTCGGCCTCTTCTATCCTTTCCTTCAACCCAGCGCGAAGCGGGACGCCCGGGCCCTGACCTGTATAATCTATCACAGAGGTGACGCCGCCGCAGGCCGCGGCCGCGGAGCCGGAGTAGAAGTCGTCGGCTGTCATTTTTCCGCCCCCGAGGTGCAGGCTGTAATGGACGTGGGCGTCTATGAGCCCGGGCAGAACTACGAGACCGCGGGCGTCGATCACGCGGACGGCGTCGCAGGTGCCCTTCGCCGGCCTGCCTACGCGCCTTATCTTGCCTCCGGAAATAAAAATATCAGCCCTGGCCGGGCCATTTTCCAGTACGGCCAACCCGCCTTTAATTACAAGGTCATATCGCGTCATTTTAAATGAAGGTCGTGGTGCTTCGGTTCGGGTCTGTGGCGGTGGCCGAATATGATGTTATAGGTCAGCCAGGTGGCGGAGAGCAGCGTTAACCCGCACATAAGGAGCCAGGCCCAGATAATCTGCGGGCTATGTTCGGTTGTCAGTACGCTGTACGCCAACAAACCGATAAGCCCGGCGGATGCCGCCCAGAATACGACGAAAATGGACCGGATAATTATCACCATAGGTTTAATTTTAACGATTTGCCGCCAGCCTGTCAATAATCGGTTTTTTAACCCCGGCTGCATCCCTAAGACGGCAAAGTCGGATGCCTATTTCCCCGGCTTGAAATTGGCAAGCACTTTGTCAAAAAACTTCAGATTTGCTTCGGCGATATCCAGTGGGGCGTGATACTCTAACACGTAAAAACCGCCTTCTTTTCCGGGCAGAACCACTTTTTTTACTAACACCGCCACTTTTTTTGGCTTTACAGCGTAGGGAGGGATGAAGTCAAATTTTTGGATTTCAAACATCTTGCCTTTCCGGCCGCCGACAGTCACGTCTCGGACCGGGCCGTATTTCCTGCCTCTGATCGGCATGGAACTGTCGGGGATAGAGTTCAGCAGGATATATTTATCCATTGTTTTAAATTGCCGGTGGTCTGCGGCGTAATAGGTCAGTGATATACGCGAGTAGGCCCCGTCCTTATTCCTTGGGCCTTTGAGGTCCACGCCGTACTCCCGGTACTGCCTGCCGGCTGTTATGGATTCGCTCTTGGGCCAGGTGCCGGGTATCTTCGCGGTGAAGAAATTACCGTCACAGACGAAATCCCGAAAATCGACCGCCGCGGGCTCCTTCTCGGCGCTGGAATTCTGCAGCCAGGCGAAGCAGGCCGCGCATATTACAAGTGAAGCCGCGATTACATTTTTTTTCATATTTTATCCTTATATTCAGGGCAATGCTTTAACCGGTTTTACCCTTAAGGTTGTGGCCGCGCCGCTAGTCGGTTTTAATTTATCCAGGCTGTCCTGAAAATAGCGCGCCTCTTCTTCTGATTTCTTGATGGTAAGCTTGTACCAGGGGTACAGAGAGTTTAATTCCTGAGTGAGTGCCATCGTGCTCGCGTAATACTTTTTCGCTCGCGAGGGGTCTATCTCCGCCGCTATCTCGCGAAGGGCCAGCTCTTTTTTTAGGGATTCATAACTGGCGAAGTTCTGGGCGGCTTTCCCCTCCTGCGAGGGCACCGCGTAATACATTATGGATCGCCCCACGCCCTTCGCGCCTTCATTTTTTAGCAGGTCGGCCCTTTCGAGGTCAGAATCCAAGATCTGGTCGTAATAATTATTGTTGCCTTTTGCTTTTTCTGCGATATTCTTTTGCAGCACATGCAGCGCGCCTTTAGAAAAAGCTTCTCCTTCCTGTCCGATATAATAATAGTCCGGTACCTTGTTCGCTCTGGCCCAGGCCGCCTGCTGCTGGTGTCCGCCGCCCTCATGGATAAATGTGGGTTCTATTATGGTGGTTACTTTTTTAATCGCGGCTTGATTATTCTTGTCCATAAGCTGGTCAGCCGTTACCGAGGCTTTTTGCATCGCCTCCTCTATATAGGTTTTGTTTAGCTTTATAGATCCATCTCCTGTATTGTATACGCCGCAGATATTTGGGTTATTAAGATTTGAGACGCTGAATTTAAGGGCGTTCCCAGGTTTGGCGTAAAAAGCTATCGTTTCGCGGCCGATGTCCGTGTCTGACAGCGAGCCCGGCACTTTATCCGTTCCAAGGAGAACTTTCTGCATCCGGGGGCCTAGTTTTGCGGCCTGCTTGTCGGTTAGCGTATATACGGGGCCTGAGCCGCCGGCAGCGGCGGCGCGAGGCTTCGCGCCCGCTGCGTCGGGTACCTCCCCGGTGGCCGGGGCGGCGTTAGCAAAGGTCTTGTTGAAAAACGCCCGCTTGTCATCGTCCGATTGCGAAGAGAGATTGTCGAGGCTCTGTTGCATACTGTTGTATTTAGCAGCGGTCGCGGTATTTTGTGGCGAGTTCGGTTCACTGCTGGCTTTTTTTATGTCCTCTTTAACTCTGTCGATCGCATCTTGTATCTTTTGGCGCTGGCTGTCGTCGATGTATGGCCATATCGCTTCTATGGCCGGCAAATGTTTCACAAGGTCGACCCGGACGGCGCCCGGCGGAAATATCTTGTCAAAGTTCGCTTTGGCCCAATTTTTAAGGAAGGTCTGGCGGTCGGTGATAGTCCTGTCGGCCCATTGCTCGGGCGTCTCCGCGTCCTTTGAAATCGCGGCTGTCGTTTTGCCGCCCAGCGTGTCCCAGGACAGTGAAGCTGTTTTTGTAAGTTCCGTTTTATCGGAGGCGTATTTGGACACCCAGGGCAGAAGCTTGTCCGGTTGTGGGCCCATATCGAGGTCGGGGCCGCAGAGCGCGCAGGGCCGACTCTCCAGTCGCACAATCAACCCGGTGCGGATAATATATTCGTTATCTGCGTCGGTGAAAAAATCGCCCAGATCTTTTATCGCGTTCTCATTTGTCAGAATATATCTGGCCCGGGGTTCGTCTGCGGCCTGCAGCTTGTCCAGAAGTTTGAATTCATTCTTGTCGCCGTTAAGGCCGGTCAGGCAGGTGTCGGCCTCGGCGGGAGAAAATATCTTCTCGGAGATGTTGGTTTCGCACGCCGTTATCACGGCTTGCTCCTGCTCCGTAAATTCTTGCGCGCCGCCAGGTATGGCCTGGCCCAGCCCTAAAAACAGCAGTATAAATATCTTTTTCACGTCTTCTCCCCTGATGCGCGGCTAATGAGTTGTCAGCTTCTTAACAATATAGAGGATAAATCATGTTCTGTCAAGGTTCGTTCGGCCCCTGTTTGCCCGGTGAGACTAGCGGATAAACATTCTGTGCAGCGTCTTCAGAAGCGGCTCACCATGCCTGAAAGCCGTTACGAGCGCTATCTTTTCAGGAGAGACTGATATCCTGATTATTTGACGGCCGTCCGCCGCGCCGGCCTCGCCGAGGGCTTTGCGGATTCCGGGAGCGTCCAGCTTTGAGCCGATAATGTGTATCTCGGCCGAGTCCCCGTTTTTGCGGATGGCAAAGCAGGTTACTGCCGGCTTCTGGCGGGCGAGTTTAAAATTTCCCACAAGGGTTCCCGTTGCGCTCTCAAAAGACGAGCGGAGATGCAGCGGTATGGAGTGCTTCTTCGCGTAGGCTATGGCGCGCAACTGCCGCACTTCGGTGCCCGAGCGTGCCAGCTCCATCACCGCATCATAGGAGATGCGCGATACTTTTTTTGCCTGCGGCACGATGGTGGGATTGGCCGTGTAGATGCCCTTAACATCGGTGTAAAGCTCGCACATCTCAGCTTTGAGCGCGTGGGTCAGAACGACAGCCGTAAAATCGGAGCCCCCGCGGCCAAGGGTGGTCGTGTCTCCCTCTTTTGTGAAGCCCTGGAAGCCCGCCACTACCGCTACCCGGCCTTTTTCTAATTCCCGCAATACGCGGGCCGGACGGACCGAAACTATTTCCGCGTCCGTATGCCGGGCATCTGTTTGTATTCCGGCTTGCGCGCCGGTAAGCGAGACGGCCTTTACGCCTGCGCGCGCTAAAGCCATGGCCATGAGAGCGGCGCTGATCTGTTCTCCGGCTGCCAGCAGCGCGTCGAGCTCCCGCGGGTTCGGCTTTGTTGTGAGAAGTTTTGAAAGGGCCAGCAGGTCGTCTGTGATATCAGCCGGGGCGGAGACCGTCATGACCACGGCAAAGCCCCGGCGGCGCGCGGAAGCTGCCCGTTCGGCCATGATCTTTATCTTTTCAGGCTCGGCCAGAGAGCTGCCGCCGAATTTCATCACTACTATTTTCATCAGGAGATATCCCGTAAAACTAAAAGCGCAAAGCGTAAGTTGTAAGTCGTAAAACGCAAATCGTAAAACGGGAATAGCCAGCAAAATAAAGAAATAAATTACTTCCCTAATTACGCTTCCCGCTTTGCGCTTCCCGATTTACTACTTCCGCTTTACGCTTTGCGTTTTACGATCCCTCTAAACCATGGTCGCCGTGACGCGTATAACCTCGGACAGTGTTGTCACGCCGCTCCGCGCCTTTACGATGCCGTCCATGAGTAACGTGCGCAGTTTGCCGGTCTGGATGGCGGTGCGGCGTATCATGTCCGTGGGGCTGTGGTCCAGAACCTGTTTGCGGACTTCTTCGTTCATGATCATTAGTTCAAATATGCCGGTGCGCCCCAGATAGCCGGTGTTGCGGCAGGCGGGACAGCCTTTTTCTACTTTATATTCCGCTCCGGGCTTTAGTATAAGCTCCTTTACAGCTTTGCCCTCAGCGGGGTCCATATTCTTTACGAATTCATTTACCATGGCTTCGGCCGGTGGCGCCGCTTTCTGCGCGCATTGCGGGCATATCTTTCGCACCAGCCGCTGAGACATGGCGCCCAGCATGGATGAGGCTATCAGGAAGGGCGGGACGCCCATCTCGAAAAGTCTTTCTATGATGCTCGGGGCGCTTATAGTGTGGATAGTTGTGAACAGGAGGTGACCGGTAAGGGCGGAGCGCAGGCTGATCTCTGCCGTCTCATAGTCCCGGATTTCGCCTACCATAATCACATCCGGATCCTGTCTTAGTATGGTCCTGAGGCCTTCAGCCCAGGTGAAGCCGGTCTTAGCGCTGATCTGCGCCTGATTTATACCTTCCAGCCGGTATTCCACGGGGTCCTCTAGCGAGATGATGTTTATCATCGGGGAATTGATATCTTTAAGCATGGCGTAGAGCGAGGTGGTTTTGCCCGATCCGGTTGAGCCGGTGATAAAGAATATTCCGTAGGGGTTGCGGATCAGCTTCTTGATCATGGCAAGGGATTCCTGATCCATTCCGAGCTGCTCCAGGTCCAGACCCAGCTGCTGGCGGTCAAGGACCCGTAAAACAAGCTTCTCTCCGTTTACGGTGGGAAAGGAGGAGACTCGTATCTGTATGGCTCGTCCCGCCAGCATCTTCTGGAATCTGCCTTCTTCGTTCCGGAAGGATGTCGGAGGTTCCGGGTCGAATCCGGCCAGCACGCGAATGCGCTGGGTTAAAGGAATTTCTGAATTTTTGGGGGAATTGAGGACATCCTGCAGTATGCCGTCCACGCGGAAGCGCACGCGGAGGTTTGCGCCCTGGCTTTCGATGTGGACGTCGCTGGCGCGCTCGGTCACGGCGTGCTCCAGGATCATGTCGCTGAGTCTGATGGCCAGATCAATGCCGGGAGCCCGGCCTTTTGATTTGACCAGTTCGTGATAGGCTTCCTCTATGCCGCCGGGGTGAATCGGCGCTTGTCCGCTCTTAGGTTGTTCTTCCGGATTAGTTCCCCAAAATGCCATAGCTTTTCTCCTTCCAAAATCTTTTAGAATCCCTCAGAAGACGCATTGGTATCCACATGTATTATAACACAATTATATTATTTGTAATCCACCTTCAGTATGTTGAGGATTTTTTCCCCGCCTGGAAGCTTGATGCGGACTTTTTCCCCCGCTTTAGCCCCCAGAAGGCCCTGTGCGAGCGGCGAACTGACTGAGATTATCCCCCGGCCCGGATTGGCTTCGTCAGCGCTGCCCAAGGTATAGACCATTTGGTTCTTGGAGGTCTCATCCACCATGGTGACGGTGGCGCCCAGGCGTATCTGGTCTTTATTGATCGCCAGGTCGTCGACTAGTTTGGCGTGCTGCAGCTTTACCTGCAAATCGTGTATGCGGCCAAAGAGCATGCTCTGTTTTTCTTTGGCGGCATGGTAGCCGGCGTTCTCTTTTAAGTCGCCCTGAGAGCGCGTCTCATCCACCTCGCGCGCGATCTCCATTTTTTCATCAGTGAGCTTCGCCAGCTCCTCTTTTAACTTCTCATAGCCGTCTTTGGTTAAATAAACGTCGGACATCTTTCCCCCCCACCCGTTGTTATGCTTTTAAAGCTTGAGCCCCTCTTGCTGTTCCGGAATTTTGTATTCTTTATAGGAGGAAGGGCGGGATAAAATAAAAAAATCAAATGGCACCGAGTGGAATCGAACCACTGACCTAGCGCTTATGAAACGCCCGCTCTAACCCCTGAGCTACGGTGCCATGCGTATGGCGGGCTGGTTTCGCCACCGGAAGGTTTAGACGCCTTTCGGGTGGATGATGACGCGCAAAGTCTCCTGAATTACCGAAAATCAGTATACAAAAAAAATGTTGTAAAAACAAATTTTATTTCCTACAATTCAGAGAGTTATACGAGGTGAAAATCCGCGGATTTAAGGGGTTTTCTCCCATTTCTTACCAATCTAATAATAGAGGTCCGATAAATGTCAAACAAGCCTGCCGCTGCCGTTAAAATGTCTAAGGAAGAACTCCTCAAAAAAGCCAATAAACCGGCCGAAGACGCGATGGTTCTGCATCCCTTTTATAAGGGTAAGGTGGAGATAGTGCCCAAGTGCTGTATACGCGACATAAACGATTTCGCCATCTGGTACACCCCAGGGGTGGCCTCGGTCTGCAAGGATATTCAAAAAAACCCTGAACAGGTCTATGAGCACACCAATAAGGGCAACATGGTGGCTGTCGTTTCCGACGGTACCCGCGTGCTTGGCCTGGGTGATATAGGTCCCGAAGCCGGCTTGCCGGTTATGGAGGGCAAAGGCCTCCTGTTCAAATATTTGGGCGGAGTGGACGCCTTCCCGATCTGCCTTAACACTAAGGACCCTGACGAGATCATAAAGACCGTCCAATATCTGGCTCCCAGTTTCGGCGGCATAAACCTTGAAGATATCTCTCAGCCCAAGTGTTTTTATATCTTGGACGAACTCCGAAAGACCATGAGCATCCCAGTATGGCATGACGATCAGCAGGGCACCGCAACAGTTTGCCTTGCCGGCCTTATCAACGCCCTGAAGATAGTTGGCAAGAAGATACAGGACGTGAAGATCGTTCTGTTCGGCGCCGGCGCGGCTAATATCCGCATCGGCACTCTTTATATGTCCTACGGCGCTAAGCCCGAAAATCTGATATATGTGGACTCAAAGGGCATAATGCACAAGGGCAGGACCGACCTTAAAGATCATGCTGAAAAATGGCATATGTGCAATGTAACCAACGGCAGGCAACTGACCGGCAAGCTTTCCGACGCGCTTGTGGGCGCGGATGTGCTGAGCGCGGCCTCCACTCCCGGCCCCGACATAATTAAAAAGGAATGGGTGGCGACGATGGCCAAAGATTCGATAGTTTTTGTCACAGCCAATCCCATCCCCGAGATGTGGCCTTGGGACGCCAAAGAAGCTGGCGCTAAAGTCGTGGCTACCGGCCGCTCGGACTTTGAAAATCAGGTAAATAATTCGCTGGGCTTTCCCGGCATCTTCCGCGGCGCCCTGGATGTGCGCGCCAAGACCATAACTGACGAGATGTGCATAGCCGCGGCTGAAGCGCTTGCCGGTTACGCCGCCAGAAAAGGCTTAAGCGCGGATTATATCATGCCGCGCATGGACGAGCCGGAGGTATTCATTGAGGAGGCCGTCGCCGTGGGTATGAAGGCGATTGAGCAGGGGCTCGCCAGGAAGATACTCAGCAAAGAAGAGCTTCGCAAGAGCGCCGAGACCTACATACATCGGGCCATAAAGGACCGCGATGTGCGCCAGAAGGAAGGTATCGTAAAGCTTCCGTAAGGCGGACGAACGGTTCAAAAAAAAGCCCGGACCTTAAATCCGGGCTTTTTTATTACTAAGGCAAGATTTTGCCGGGCGTTTATAACGCGATTCGGTGTTCAGCGCTTAAACATCTTTCTGATGCGCGCTTTTATCGGAGCTGGGCTAATGGTGGACGCTCTTATTTCTCCGTCCCCGTGAATACGCATGTAATCCCCGCGCAGTCCGGCGCACAACTCTCCGAGACTGCAGCCCGCGCAGCGGCGGGACTTCTTTTTCTCGCCCATATAAAGGGAATTTCCCGTCATGCGCTTATAAGTGTCTATCGCGGCGTATTCCCGCCCCGGCAGCAGGCATAAGGGAAAGCCGTCGCATATATATTTCATTCCCAAGCGATCCATGAGCGCCATGGCCGCCGTGAGCCGCGGTATCAGATCGCTTAGGCGCGGCACAAGATAATGCCGCTGCATAACATAGCCCAGATCCTTGATCATGTTGAATTCCACGTAGTAAACTTCCGGGAAATGGCGGTTTACGAAGCGCGCGTAGTCTTCAAGGGTCATATAGCTCAGACTGTGGACGACGCAGTTTAGTCTCACCCGCTGCCCGCCCGCGGCGTCAATAAGCCCGCGCAGTGCCTTAAGACGCGCTTTGAATTGCCCGCGCGTCCTGGTAACCGTGTCAAATACTTTCTCAATATGCGATGGAAAGTTTACGTTAAAAAGAGTCACTCCGGCTTTGCAGAGCTCTTTAACGTATGAAGCGTCTTCGAAGCGCACGCCGTTGGTGCACAATATAATATCGCGCACGCCTGCTTCGCGGGCCAAGCGCACCCACTCAGGCAGTTTTCGGCTTAATGTCGGCTCGCCGCCCTCTATGGAAAGCGTGTCCGGCCGCATGGAGATCACTTCGCGGATCTGGTCCGGTGTCTGGGCGTTGTCTATGCCCCCCTCCGAGCAAAACAGGCAGTCGTGATTGCAGGTAGAACTCAGGAATATGTTCGGGGGCGGCACATCGCGCGCCGCACCGGAACCGAGTTTCACGTTGTGGCCGGGCACGGTATGACCTCCGTTGAAATGCGCACACTTCTGAAATGTTCAAAAACTAGCATCAAAACACTCCTCTTAAAGATGGGTAGAGCGGCCCGAATCTCCGGATTTACCCTCTGAAATTACATTCTTGATATAACCGGAGAGGCAATCAAAGTCGACAAAGAACATAGCGCAAGCGAGGCGTTCCCGCGGGTCAGTTGGTCGCAGTGAAAAGCCGCCGGCGAATAACCGCAATTTACCCATGGCGGAAAGCGCCTTTATTTCGCGCTTAAAAACATTGTGCAGCCCGGTATGGAAAATCTCCTTAAAATCTTTTTCATAAACGGTTTCAAAGCTTGAAAAGCAGGCCAGCACATGGCGCCGCATTTCGTTCATCTTCGAGATCTTCATCCCCCTGTAGATGTTCGCCCCGGGTTTGGTTTGGATCCTACCATCTATACCCGCCGTGCTGTGATAATCCACGATTCCGTTTATGTACGAGTTGGCATGATGCCCGAATCCAAAGACTGACTGCACAACTTCCTGGGACCTGAAGGAGTATCCGATCGGAATGCAGGAGGCCTTGTGAAATGTCAAAAAAGTGCTGCTCATCGGTCCGGCGCTTTGGGTCATCATATAACCGTTTTTACGCGCTATCTCGCCTGCGGCTTTCAGGCATTGCTTGTGGACGCCGATATTCTTAAGGAATTGCTCCAGACTGCCGCCGTAAAATTCCGACAAATAAGCGGTTGAGGGCATGACAGGGTAGCCTTTTATAAGATCCGGGGAAAGCGATAATGTTTTTTTGAGGGACTCCAGGAATGCGCGGCCATTGTCACCATATAGCCCCCGTAAAAGATCCAGGCTTATATATTTAAAGCCGGCCTTGCGTCCGCCCTCCACCGTTTTTCTTACCATTTCAAAAGTCTGCCCGCCTCTTCCCATATGTTTTAAGACCGCCGGATCTAGGGATTGTACGCCGATGCTGAGACTGTTGAAAAATGTAGCCGCAGCTTCGAGTTTTTCGCGCGTGACGGAGCGGGGGTTTACCTCCAGCACGCGGTCTCCATCGGGCGAGACCCGTATATTCTCGCGCACGGCCGAACAAATATCCGCTATTTGCCGGGCCTCAAAAAGGGAAGGCGTGCCGCCGCCGAAATAGACATGTGTGAATACTCCGCCGGCAAGCGCGCTCTTGTAGTATTTCACGGAATCCACCAGCGCCGCCACATAGCGGGAAAGTTCAGCGGTAGAAGGTGCGGCTTTTTTGAAGTAGATGCAGTATTTGCACTTTGAGGAACAAAAAGGCGTTCCGATGTACAGGTTCAAAATGCCTTTGCCGCCGATATACCCGGGGGAAGCTATAAAATGTTTCCACATCTCCCGGACTTGATGCGCGCTGAAGTTTTCTCCCTCCCAGGATGGGACCAGATTTCCGGACAGATTATTTATGTGAAGCGGGTAAGGGTAAGGATTCAAACGCTCAAGCGCGTTAGTGAAACACCTAAAAAGCTGAAGTTTTTTATCCGTGTAAGGCATAATAATTTCTGCCGTGGGCGCGTCGCTCAATACCCCGCCAGCTCCTTTGAGCCTGCGCACGGGGAAACAGTACCATCAATAATACCAAAAAGAGGCAGCATTTTTATATAGCCCGGCACATGTGTAGCCCGGCAAATTGCCAATCCTTTGGGTATTGGTTATAATTGTCCTAATGAAGAAACGCTTTGCTATTATGATTGGCCGGTTGATTGCCGGATGCTGCTTGCTGCTGATCGCTGCGGCCGGGCCCGCGCGTTGCGCGCGGGGAGCGGCGGAGCAGTCTGTGTCCGCTTCCGGGCAATCCTCACCCACGCGCCTTAGTTCCATGGAATTTAAAATGCTGCTCGTTCCGGCGCTGTTCGGCGACGAAGACGCGGGGGCTTCGGCCTTCTGGCGGATAGCGCGCGCCGCGGCCTTAGACCAGGGGCTGACCGTGACAGATTCTTCGGTTGCGAAAGCCATCCGCTACCTGGCCTACCTTGACACACCTGACTTCGCTTTAAATAAAAAGGGCTACATCCTCCGGCTGCGCCAGGGCGATCCCGTGGATTATCCGCAGGTACCTTCGCCGGCTGCCGAATTTACCCTGAAGTTTCGCAGCGCCGACAGCGACCTGGCCGCGTCAAAGGACGTGTCGCCCGGCCCCGGGTACGGCGGCAAGAGTAAATTTGAAAAAGACGTGGTTTTAAAGGACGGCGCGCTCAAAGAGGTCTTTTCGAAAAGCGCCGACGTGGAAATCTCCGACTTTACAGGAATTACTCTGGAAAAATTCACCGCGCTTTATCCGGCCCTAGGCGGACTAAGCATCGCCACTGGCACGGTGATGGGAGTCGTAAACGATAAGCGGGTTGAGGAACATATTCTGAAGCCCGGCGTTATAATGCTCTCCGGCGGCGTTAAGGCGAAGGCTTCCATTGCGATTTGGCGCTATCAAAGAGCGGACGATAACAGCGCGCCTTTTGTAGCCGAATTTTCTTTTTCCTTCGCCGTGAAAATTTTGCCGGAGCCGGCCGAAAAGGCGGCGCGCGCGTTCATGACCGCGCTGGCCGCGTCCGCCGCGGAATGGGCGCATAGAGGCGGGACAAAGACGGAGCTGATTTACGGAGAGGGTCAGGGCGGAGCGGAAGATTGAGCGGCGCCTTGAAGCGATAACAAATAATCTGATGGAGGAACGCTATGGCTGAAATAAAACCGAGATTTGAGTTCCGCGCCTTCGCGCAGAACTTCGGGCTGGTGGAAGAGAAGCTGCGCGGGCTGTCGAAGTGCGAGCAGATACGCGAAAGCTCCGAGATTTACATCATGTCTGCCGGGAACAGCGAAAACAATACTAAAGTCAGAGACTCCCTGATGGATATTAAAATATTCGTGACCAAGGAGCAGGGGCTGGAGCAGTGGAATCCCCGCATGAAAGGCTCCTTCCCCATGCGCGCGGAAATGCTGCGCGGCGAGGTGTTCGCGGCCTTCGGCGTGCCTTGCCCGGACCTGAAGCGCGAGGAATACACCCTTGACCAGTTTATAAGCGAGTTGGTGCGGCCGCATAAAGATCTGGTGCCGGCCTATGTGGTAAAGCGGCGCTTCGCCTTTACCGTGAACAACTGCATCACCGAGTATGCGGAACTGCTTATCAACGGCGCCGCCATAAAAACGGTGGCGGTGGAATCGGTTAGCGTGCCTGACATTCTCAAGGCCAAAGAGCTGCTGGGCCTGGGCGAATACGAAAACGTGAATTACCTTCGCGCCATAAAGCGGATTATCGGGATGGAGCCGCTGCCGGCCTGAGGCCGAGCCGCGGGAGGACAAATTATGGGAAAAGAAATTGAGCGCAAGTTTTTAGTTAAGGGCGACGCGTGGCGCGGGCTGGCGAAACCTGTCAAATACCGCCAGGGTTACCTTTCGACGGTAAAAGAGCGAACCGTGCGGGTGCGCACCATAGACGCCGCTGGATACCTGACCATAAAGGGCGTAACTACCGGAGTCACGAGGGTTGAGTACGAATATGAAATCCCTGCAGCTGAAGCCGACGAGATGCTTACCGGTTTATGCGAGAAACCTCTTATCGAGAAGACCCGCCGGACCATAGAGCTGGGCGGGCTTACCTGGGAAGTGGACGAATTCTTCGGCGACAATCAGGGGCTTATCGTGGCCGAGGTTGAGCTTAAAAGCGCGGATCAGGAAATAGCAAAGCCGGACTGGGTGGGGCCCGAGGTTTCTGGCGATCCCCGCTACTTCAATTCAAATCTTATAAAGCTGCCGTTTACCAAATGGTGACGCAGGGCGAAGCTCCGCAGCGGGAGGGTGGCCTGCATCTGGACGACTTTACTCTGGCTAAGGTGCCGGTAAGGAAGCCGTCCGCGAGCGACAGATGGCTGAAGTATCTGGGTGTGCCGGCCGCCGCGCTCATCCTCATTTATCTCCTTTTAATGCCCACGCCTGCCGGACTTACGCTTTGCGGCCAGAAGGCGCTGGCGGTGTTCGCTATGGCGCTGGTCCTCTGGGTGACCGAGCCCGTTCCCAACTATGTCGCCTCTCTGCTGCTCATGGTTATGCTGGTTACCATGGGCGTCTGGGAGGAAAAAAAAGTGCTGGGCGTGCTTGGGATGGACGTGATCTGGCTGAATGTCACGGCTTTCATCTTAAGCTCCGTGTTGGTGAAAACGAATCTGGCCAAGCGCCTGGCCCTTCAGATAGCGGTTAAGTTCGGGCGCAGAGCGCTGCCGGCGCTGCTGGCTTTCTTAGCTCTGCAGCTGGTCCTGGCCGCGCTGGTGCCAGCCACGGCCGCGCGCTCGGTTATGACGCTGCCCATCATAATGATCGTGGCCGCCGTCTACGGCTCAACGGTTAAAAATCCAAATAACTTCGGCAAGAACCTGGCCCTCCTTAACCTGCAGGGCATCAATATTTTTTCCTCCGGATACCTTACGGGAAGCACCTGCAATATAATGGCGGCCGCCTTCATCTTTGACATGACTTCCCACAAGGTCTACTACTCCGAATGGCTCCTGGGCGCTTTCCCGGTGGTGCTGTGCGCCATGCTGCTCTCGTGCTATCTGGGCCCCCGGCTTCTCTTCCGGCTCACGCCAGCGCAGGAACAGCCATCCGTGCCGGGCGGCATTGATGCCCTTACTGGTGAGCTGAGCAAGATGGGCGCGGTAACGCGCGCTGAATGGCACGGCGCCCTGATTTTCGGCCTGGTTCTGCTGCTGTGGGTTACCGATAAATATCACAAGGCTTTGTTCGGTTTTGAAATAAGTCCGGTGATGGCCGCGCTCATCGGTTGCGTTATAGCCCTTTCCCCCCGCATCGGCCTGCTTAAATGGAACGAGGCCGACATTCCCTGGCATCTGCTTATCTTCAGCGCGGGTGCTTATGCCGGCGGCCTGGCGCTTACCGAATCCGGGGCGGCGCAGTGGCTTGTGGACTCCGTGTTTGAGATTTTCGCCATCAAACCCGGCATCAACTTTTGGGCGCTGTATTCAATAATTATCGCCGTAAGCATGTTCTCGCATATAGTTTTCACCAGCAAAACTATAAGGACCATAATCCTTATACCTATGATAATCGCGATAGCGAACCGCCTGGGCTTTAACCCGGTGGCGCTAGCTCTGCCGGCCGCGTTCACGCTCAGCTGGGTTGTAACGCTGCCTATAAGCGGCAAGCCCAATGTTCTGTTCTACGGCACCAACCAGTACAGCATAGGCGATAACCTTCTGTCGGGCCTGGCTGTCTGCGCTATCGGTACGGTGCTCTTCATTCTGGCCGGGCTGACGCTGTACCGTGCTATCGGAATAGTGCCCTATTGAAATATATGAAAAACCCGCTTAAAAATAGCCTCCGCGTCACGTGCCTTCTCGCGCTGCCGGCCCTGCTGCTGTTCGCGCGGCCCTGCCAGGCTGAGCAGAGCGGCTTTATCTCGGTGCGCGAGACAGTCGCGCTGCAGGACGACGGCTCCGCTCTCGTGCGCTCGGTAGCGACGGTGGGCAAGCCGGGCCCGGGCCCGCTTATGCTGCCTTTTAGCTACAAGGCGGCTGAGGAACTGCGTGTGACGCTTGGGGAGAAAGGCGCGGTAGTGCCGGCTCGTTTGGAAGAAATTGAGGGCGTGAAATATCTGCGTCTTGAAGCCGGCGCGCAGGACTTGCGCGGCGCGGAGCTGACGGCCACGTTCCGGGTGCCAGGATATCTGGACTGGAAAAAAGCCGGCCCGGGAGAATATGGGTATTATAAGTGGAAGAGCCAGTATTTCAACACCACGCGCCGGCCGATTGATTCCGTCACGCTTGAAATAATCCTGCCGCCGGGGTTCATCGCCGCCGCCTTCGGGAAAAGCGTCCCGGCGCCCGCCAAAGAAGAGGCTCTGCCTCCCTACTCGGTAAAAAACATGGACGGACGCTCGCATTTGTTCATGCGCGCTGAGGTGCTCACTATCGGGAAGGCCTGTTCGCTTGAATACTCTTTCGCGGCGCGAAAGCGTTCGCTCTGGCTTCCGCTGGCGGCGGCGCTGGCGGCGCTGTTATATCTGGTATTTTTTAAGGATTTAGTCGCCGGGGTATAATGGGGTCCGGCCGGCTTCACTTTTTCAGGCTGCGGGTGAATTCTTTGGTGAGGGCGGGGACGATGTCGAAGATATCGCCCACGATGCCGTAGGTGGCGACTTTAAAGATCTGCGCTTCGGGGTCCTTGTTTATCGCGACTATAACCTTTGAGGACTGCATGCCGATCAAATGTTGTATCTGGCCCGAGATGCCGCAGGCAATATAGAGCTTCGGGCACACAGTTTTCCCGGTTTGCCCCACCTGATGCGAATACGGTATCCAGTCGGCGTCCACGGCGCCCCTTGTCGCGCCCACCGCTCCGCCCAGGACCTTTGCGAGCTTGCCTATCATCTCGAAGCCTTCTTTCCCCCCCAGACCGCGCCCGCCGGCCACTATGATATCAGCCTCCGACAGATTGACGGTCTCGCTTATCTCCTCGACGATCTCGAGCAGTTTTGTGCGGGAGTTGAAAACTTCCTCAGGATAGCGCTTTATTATTATCTCGGCTCTGCGGTATTTATCGACGGCGGCTTCCTGCATTACCTTGTGCCGCACAGTGGCCATCTGCGGCCTGTGGTTGGGCGTTATAATGGTGGCCATGATATTGCCGCCGAACGCCGGGCGGGTCTGCAGCAGGAGGCGCTCCGCCGGGTCGATGTCGAGCCCGGTGCAGTCGGCTGTCAGGCCGGCGTTGATCCTGATCGCCACGCGGGATATAAGACTTCTGCCGATAGTCGTGGCGCCGCAGAGTATGATTTCGGGCTTATACTCCGCGGCCAGATTTACGATTACTTCCGTATAGGGGTCGTCCTGGTATGATTTCAGCGCCGGGTGATCTACAAGGTATATCTTGTCCGCCCCGCGCTCCGAAAGCTCAGCCGCCTTCGACTCTATGCCGCTGCCAAGCATTACGGCGCAGAGCTTCACGCCCAGCTTGTCGGCCAGCTTGCGCCCTTCCCCGAGCAGCTCGAAAGAGATGGATTGTATGGCGCCTTTCTTCTGCTCACAGAAAACCCAGACGTCCTTGTAGCCGGAAAGGTCCTTCTTAGGGCCGGAATCCTTCTTCAGCTCTATCGCCAGAAATTTGCAGGCCGTCACGCAGGCGCCGCAGAGAGTGCATTTGGCCATGTCTATCACGGCCTTTTTATTGGCCATGTGTATGGCTCCGAAAGGGCAGGCCTTCACGCAGAGCGAACAGCCTGTGCACTTATCCAGAGATATAGTTGTGGAACTTGCCATTATATTACGAGATCCTTTAGAAGTTCAACCAGCTCTTTTGAAACGGCGTCCGTGGCGCCGGAGAGAATCTCACCGCCCTTCCTGGCTTCGGGCGTGAAGATCTTTACCACCCGCGTCGGGGACCCGTCCAGGCCCAGCGCCGCCGGATCGGCTTCTATGTCGTCAGCTGTCCATTTCAGGATCTTGGCGGATTTGGCGCGCATCATGCCTTTAAATGACGGCAAGCGCGGAGTGTTAATTTCCTTGACGACGGTGAAAAGGCAGGGCAGCGGGGTCTCCACAATATCGTAGCCCTCTTCGGTCATGCGCTCCACCTTAGCCGCTCCCGCCGATATTTCCACTATCTTTTTTACGTAGGTGACCTGCGGAATATTCAGGTGCGCCGAGATCCCGGGGCCCACCTGCGCGGTGTCGCCGTCTGAGGCCTGCTTGCCGCAGAGTATGACGTCGAAATCGGCTATCTTGCGTATCGCGGCGGCCAGCGTGTAGCTGGTGGCCCAGGTATCGGAGCCGGCGAACTTCCTGTCGCTAACAAGGATTCCCTCGTCGCAGCCGAGAGAGATAGCTTCTTTAAGCGCGCTTTCGGCCTGGGGCGGGCCCATCGTGATCGCGGTGACTTTTCCGCCGCAGCGCTCTTTCAGCCGCGCGGCTTCCTCTATGGCGTAGGTGTCGAAAGGATTTATAACGCTCTCCACTCCGTCGCGGATAAGCGTATTGGTGACAGGATCTATCCTGACGTCGGTAGTGTTGGGCACCTGCTTGATGCAGACGATGATATTCAT
>SESG01011416.1_pt1 | contig 19253 bp, 18 predicted proteins | sample 3171421 | NCBI WGS metagenome assembly SESG01 (sample SAMN10866946, study PRJNA518727) | freshwater metagenome | biome: subpolar coniferous forest; feature: holomictic lake; material: water; isolation source: holomictic Lake 227, 6 m and 8 m depth | place: Canada: near Kenora, Ontario | collected... | reverse complement strand
AGCATATTCACAAATTGCATTATAGCGTAGGTCAAGAGTATTTCTGTCCTGTTTATATACCAGATTTTGAAGAAATTCGTTGATGAGTGAAACCAGGGCCTGATGCTCTTGGTCTATCTGACCATGTCCAACACGCAATGAGTCGTCGAAGCCAACAGACATGGCGCACTCCAAATGAGCTGGGAATCTTCAATGTCGTGGGAGCGGGTCAGGGCGAGCACCCGAACGCGCCGGATTTGCCACCCGCTTTGTGAATGACCTGGATATCGGTCAACACCATGGACCGATCCACCGCCTTGCACATATCGTAAATGGTCAGACCTGCGACCGTGACCGCGGTCAGAGCCTCCATTTCGACGCCCGTGCGTCCGGCCAGCTTGCAGGTGGCAACAATGACGATGGCGCTCCGCTCGGCGTCGGCGGTGAACTCGAGCGTAGCCGAGGTCAGGCCCAAGGGATGGCACAGCGGGATGAGGTCGGCAGTTCGCTTTGCCGCCATGATGCCGGCTAGGCGCGCCACCCCCAGCACATCCCCCTTGGCGGCACAACCGGCCTGGATCATAGCCAAGGTTTCCGGCCGCATAAGCACCGAGCCGCGGGCGCTCGCGGTGCGCTCGGTTTCCGGTTTTGCGGTGACGTCGACCATAACGGCGTTGCCGGCTCGGTCGAAATGGGTCATATCTGACATCCGCGAGGGGGCCTTTCTCGAAACCGGGTGGTCACGAAGCTGGTCGGAAGGCCACCAGCACCGCCGGGTCGGTTTCCAGCCTGGGTCCGCCAATCAGGTCGATACAATAGGGCACCGCCGCAAAGATTGCGCCCAAACACTCGGCGATGGCCGCCGGCTTACCCGGCAGATTGATAATCAAGCTTTGACCGCGAATGCCGGCGTGCTGCCGCGACAGGATCGCGGTGGGCACCGACTTTAAGCTGACCCTGCGCATTTCTTCGCCAAAGCCGGGCATCAGCTTGTCGCAAACCGCGATGGTCGCCTCGGGCGTGACGTCGCGCGGCGACGGGCCTGTACCGCCGGTGGTCACGATAAGTGGGCAGCGCACCTCGTCGCTAAGGGCGATCAGCGTCCGTTGTATCTCCGGCTGCTCGTCGGGAATGAGGCGCACTTCAGGCTGCCAGGGTGAGCGCAGGATGCGTTTTAGCTCCGCGATGATCGCGGGTCCGCCGCGATCCACATAGTCACCGCGACTGGCGCGGTCTGAAATGGTGACAATTCCAATTCTTGGTACGATCATGGGATGCTTCGCGCGGCGCCGGGTGGGTCGATCATCCCTTAGCCAGTTCATCGCCGACAATCCTTGATGATCGTCAAGGATTGGCCCGCCAGGACGCGATAGTGTGCCCGAACAGTGATATTATAGCGTGAACACATCATGAAGCTCCTGTACTTCGCTTGGTTGCGAACCAAACTCGGGCTCGCCGAGGAAGAGGTGACCCCGCCCGAGACCGTTCACGATGTCGCCGGTCTGATGACCTGGATGAGCGAGCGAGGACCGCTTTATGCCGCCGCCCTGGCCAATCCGGCGGTGATCCGGGTTGCGGTCAATCAGACCTACGCGCGCCCCCATCATCCGGTGGACGCCAGCGATGAAATCGCCTTGTTTCCCCCGGTTTCAGGTGGATGAGGGTACCATGAGCGTGCGGGTTCAGAGCGACGATTTCGATGTCGGCAAAGAGCTGGAAAGCCTGAGCTGTGACCGGCCCGGAGTCGGGGCGGTGGTGAGCTTCGTCGGACTCGTGCGCGACATGCTGGTTGATCGGCCGCTGGTCGCCCTTGAGCTTGAACATTATCCGGGCATGACTGAGCGAGAGCTGGCGGCGATTGAGGCCGAAGCGCGGCGTCGCTGGCCGTTGGAGTCGGTTCTGGTCATTCACCGCTATGGCCGGCTGTTTCCCGGCGACCGCATCGTCCTGGTCGCGGTGGCCAGCGCTCATCGCGGTGCGGCGTTCGAAGCTTGCCAGTTCCTGATTGACTGGCTGAAGACCCGGGCGCCGTTCTGGAAGCTGGAACAGACTACGGGAGGAGAACATTGGGTCGAAGCCAAGGCCGGCGACGAGGACGCCGCCGCCCGCTGGGCCACTCCCGAAAAAGCCACTCCCGGATGATCCTCGACGACGCCCTGGCCGCGGTAGTGCTGGCCGGTGGACGCGGACGGCGGATCGGCGGGGGCAAGCATACGCAACGTCTGGCAGGTCGGCCGCTGATCGAGCATGTCCTCGACCGGCTAAAGCCTCAGGTTTCACGTCTCCTGGTGAACGGCCCCGCTGGAGACGAAGCCCTAGAGCGCCCCGGCCTGCCGGTGATCGCCGATGCCGTTCCCGGCCGACGGGGGCCATTGGCAGGGGTGCTGGGGACGATGGACTGGCTAGCCACCGAGGCCCCAGAGTGTCGGTGGCTGCTTTCGGTTCCGGTCGATGTGCCTTTTCTACCCGGTGATCTCGTGGCGAAGCTGGCGGCGGCCCTGAACGATGGCGAGGCGGAAATCGCCTGCGCCGGCTCCGCCGGCATAGTCCATCCGGTGATCGCTCTGACGCCACTCCGGCTGCGCGCGGATCTGTCCCGGATGGTGCGAAACGAGGACGGGAGAAAGGTTCGGGACTGGCTGGGCTGTCGCCGCACCCGAGTGGTGCTGTGGCCGGCGGACGAACTGGATCCATTTTTCAACGTCAATCTGCCCGACGACCTAGCGGCGGCCGAAGCCCATCTCGCTCAGGTGGGGTCGCGGGATGACAGGATAGGCGCGGCGTGAGGCGTCCCGTACCAGCGATCGACTATCTCGGGAATCGACTGCTTAAAAGCCGGAATGGCCTGGGACATCACCAGCACGATCGCCGCGGGCATTCCGAAGGTCTGGGCGGCTCCCATCCAGGCCGAGGGAGCAGCGGCGGCGATACCGAGCCGCGCTGACTGGGAAACCGCGAAGGCGGTGGCGTACAGCGTGCCATAGAGCAGCCCGGAGCGCACCACCGGTTGAGTCCAGGAAGCCCAGCCACCGGCCTCCGCCGCCAGCACCGGCGCCGGGTGTGACATTGTCACAATCAGCGCCAAAGCCGTCAGGCCGGCGCCCCATCCCCTGGACCTCATTCCCCCCCTCCCTCACGAAGCGAACGGCGAACTCAGCATCGCCAGCCAGCGCATGGCGTGGTTTACCACGAACCCGGCCTCCTCTTCGAACTCGATTTCCTTGGGCGGTGGCGGCGGTAGCACGAGGGTGGCGGTGTCGGCGGCGTCCTCGACGATGGTGAAGACGATGCCGGGTGGCGGCACGATTTCGAGGGCGCGAAAGGCCGCCTCGGGGCTGGCGATCAGGAGGGCTTTGACCGCCGGATCGGTCCAGGCAGCTTTGACGATTCGGTCGAAACCCGAAAGCAGGCGCGCAGCCCGCGGCACGCCGCCGGGTACGCTGTTGAGCTGCTCGGCGATCGAGACGCCGGGCGGTGGTGGTGGCGGCAGTACGAGGCAGCAGGTCGCCGGGGTGTCGGCAATCACCCGGACGGTCACCCCGTCAGGCGGCGTGATGCCCAGGCTGGCCAACGCCGCGCGGGGGTCGCGGAGCAGCCGCTTTCTGAACTGTCCGCTGGCCCAGGCTTTGGCGATGACCGGATTGTAGTCAAGACGGTTTAGGGTCTGGGACATGGGATGCTCCATCAACCGCCGGTTAGGTTCATCAGGCGTCCGGCGACGGCCAAAGCCGGACAATTGGCGGTGCCGAACTCGTGCGCTTCCGGCTTTCGGGCGACGGCAGCGCGGAGAGCCGCGATCAAGGGCAGGTCGGAGCCGGGATGAGCGCGCAGCACCGGGGCCAATTCCGCCGTCTCGGCTTGGCCCAGGCAGAGGGTAAGAGCGCCGGTGGCGGTCAGGCGCACCCGGTTGCAACTGTCGCAGAAACTCCCCGACAGCGGCGTGATGAAGCCGAGCCGGATACCGGCCTCGGCCACCCGGACATAGCGGGCCGGGCCGCCGCTGCGGTGATCGTCGGGGGCCAGGGTCCAGCGCTGGGCCAGCCTTTGGCGCACCATCGAGAGGGGCAGGAACTGGTCGGCCCGGCTGAAGCCGCCACTGCCGTCGATATCGCCCAGCGGCATCACTTCGATCAGGGTGAGATCGAGGCCGCGATCGCCGCACCAGCCGATCAGCCGGTCGAATTCGTCCTCGTTGACTCCCTTGAGGGCGACGCAATTGATCTTGACCTGCAAGCCGGCGGCCCGCGCCGCCTCGATCCCCGCCAGCACCGCCTCGAGCCGGCCACGGCGGGTGATGGCGCGGAAGCGCCCGGGGTCCAGGGTGTCGAGGCTGACATTGACACGCCGCACCCCCGCATTCGCCAGCTCGGCGGCGTGGTGGGCGAGGCGGGTGCCGTTGGTGGTCAGCGCCAACTCGTCGAGGGCTCCCGCGGCGAGATGGCGGCCGAGCGCCCGCACCAGGGTCATGGCACCCCGGCGCACCAGCGGTTCGCCGCCGGTCAGGCGCAGCTTGCGCACGCCCAAGGCGACGAAGGCCGAGCACACCCGGTCCAGCTCTTCCAGGCTCAGAACCTCGTCCCGGGGCACGAAGCTCATATCCTCGGACATGCAGTACACGCAGCGCAGGTCGCAGCGGTCGGTGACTGAAACCCGCAGATAGCGGATGGCGCGTCCGAACCCGTCAACCAGAGGCGCAGCGTCGATGGCGTCGGCCATGGGCCGTATCTCCTATAGACCGCAATGGTCGATGATGAATTGGGCGAGCGCGTCGGGGTCGTTGAGGTCGAGACGCGGCACCGGCAATCCTTCCACCGGCTCGTCGGAGGCGACGGCAACGATATGGGGGTCGTCGTGGCAGAGTAGTGGCTTGCCGTTGCCGCGGCGCCAGATTTCCAGTTTGGGATGGGAATCGCGCTTGAAGCCCTCGATCAGCACCAGATCCACCGGGGCCATCCGCGCCAGCAACTCGGCGAGGCTGGGTTCCGGCGCCTCGTGCAGTTCGTGGATCAGCGCCCAGCGTTTGCTCGATGCCACTAGCACCTCGGTGGCGCCGGCGCCGCGATGGCGGTAACTGTCCTTTCCGGGATGATCGATGTCGAAGCCGTGGTGGGCGTGCTTGACAGTCGAAACCTTCAAGCCGCGCCCAGCCAGCAACGGTACCAGATGCACCAGCACCGTGGTCTTGCCGCTGCCGCTCCAGCCGGCGAGTCCGAACAGTTTCATGGCGGGCTTGTCCTTACACTGATCGGGAAGAATGTGCCGTCCTCCGGGCGTCGGGGGAACGCGTCGGAGGACGGCAGGTCAGCGGAGGCGATACCCGGTCATTGAGCCGCCGCCATCTCCACACCCTCGAGGCGGGCGCGGCCTACGAGCTGGCCGATGAACCGGTGAACCGCCTGCCGCCAGTCCCGGTCGTAGAGATCTACCGAGATTTTATCCCGGATGCGTTCGAAGGGCAGGGTCCGCCCCGGCTCCCGGTGATCGAGGCGGATCACGTGGAAGCCGAAGGGCGTCGGCGCCGGTACCGGGCAGAGGGTGCCGGGTTCGATGGTGCCGACGATACTCATGAACTCCGGCACCATCTGATCGGCGGTGAACTGGCCGAGACCGCCGCCCTCGGCCGCCGACGGACAGGCCGAGCGCTCGCGCGCCAGTTCGCCGAAGCGGTTGGGAGCAGCATTGAGCAGGGCCAGGGTTTCCTCGGCCGAGCGCCGTGCCGCCTCCCGCGCCGCCGCATCGTCGGCGGGGGCGGGGAAGAGGATGTGCGACGCCTCGAAGAGGTCGGGGCTGCGGTAGCGGTCGGGGTGGCGGTCGAACTCCTCGCGGCAGCGCGCCTCGTCGGCTTCGGGCACGGTCACCGCTTTTTCCAGCAGCGCCCGCACCAGGGCGTCCTCGACCTCCTCGCCATCCTCGTCGGAGGTGGCGGGGGTCAGAGCCAGACGGTGCGCCTCCTGCAGCAGCAGTTCACGCACCACCAGAGCCCGCACCGCCTGCCGCCGGGCTTCGTCGAGGGACGGGGCAGGGTGGTACTGCACCTCGCGGGCCACTGCCGCCTCGCCGATTTCGACGCCGTTCACCAGGATCGCCATGATCGTCTTCCCTCCCTCGGCTCAGCGGATGAAGCTGCGGCGGTGCCGCTTGCGCACGATCTGATAGGCCCGGCCGAGATACCAAACCGGAACGCTCCAGACATGAACCAGCCGGCTGAAGGGAAACAGCAGAACGATGGTGAGGCCAAGAACGATGTGGGCCTTGAAGATCAAGTCCTGGTGCAGGACATGGGAGGCGGCGTCGCCGTTGAAGGTCCAGATATTCTGCGCCCACAGCATGAACTGAACCATGTTGTGGCCGTCGAGATGATCGAGCGAGAAGACGATCGAGATCATCCCCAGCACACCCTGGGCCAGCAGCAGTACCAGAATGGCGATGTCCATGTTGGAGCTGTTGAGGAGGATGCGGCTGACGCTGAGCCGCCGCACCACCAGTATCACCAGCCCGGCGACGCAGAGAATGCCGAACAGCGAGCCGACGACGATGGCCAGCATCTGCTTGGTCGCGGGCTCGATGCCCATGGCCTCGAACACCGCCAACGGCGTCAGCATGCCCACCGCATGGCCGAAGAAGAGCCCGAGGATGCCGACATGGAAGAGGTTACTGGCCACCACCATGTGGCGGTTGTCGAGAATCTGGCTCGAGCCCGAGCGCCAAGTGTATTGCTCGCGGTCGAAGCGGACGAGGCTGACGACGAAGAACACCGTCAGGGCGACGTACGGGTAATACCCGAACAAAATTTGATTGAGGTATTCCATGGGTGGCGTCCTTTCACGCGAGCGGGCCGACGGCGGCGATGGCTCCGGGCAGGCCCCTGCCGGATAACACGGTGCAGTCCTTGAGTGCCGAACCGGCACCGAAGGTCACCGGTTCCTCCTCGGCCTGACGGTCCAGCTCCTCCAGGGTCTCCGGGTCCTTGGGCTGGGAGGCGATGAAGCCTTCCAACTCGGCCTGATCGACCTTGCCGCCGGAAATCTCCAGCAGCCCCGAGAGCACGGCGGCGTAAGCCTCGCCGCGGTCGCTGAGGCGTTTGCGCAAGGCCGCCAGTGGCGTCAGGGCATCGGCAAGCACCGCCCGGGCCGAAGCCGCCGGCACTTCGGCGAGGAATTCGCACAGGAGCGGCAGATAGTCGGGCAGTTCGCGCCCGACGATCTCGAAGCCCTGGCGTTCGTAAAGCTGGGCCAGCCGGACCATGGCCTGACCACGATCCCGGCTTTCGCCGAAGACATGTTCATAGAGATGCAGGCACAGCGTCCGGGTGCGGTCAAAGAGACTGACATACTGCTCCTGGAGGGTCAGCAGGTCTTCGGAGCCGAGGTGGCGGATCAGAGCCGCCACCCCCTCGCGGACCTTGCGGGACAGCAGCTTCTCGGCGTCGAGCAGGGCGCCGATCTCGTCGAGGGCGGCGATCAGCTCGGGCTCGGGATAGGTCAGCAGCGCCCCCAGCGCCTTAATGGATTTGATCGGGGGAGTGGGGTTGGTCATGATGTTTTCTTCCCTCAATCGGCGGCGGTGCGGTCGAGCGTGCGCTCGGCGTCGGCGTTGATGCGGGGGCGCTTGGAGCCGAACAGGCCAAGATCGCTGATGCCATTGCCGCAGCCATTACCGAAGCTGAAGCCGCATTCCCCTTTGAGATGGAAGGCGTCTTCGGCGTATTCGCGGTGGCTGGAGGGCACGACGAAGCGGTCCTCGTAGTTGGCGATGGCCATGTACCGGTACATCTCCTCGACCTGGGCGGCGGTGAGGCCGACCTGCTTCAGCACCGCGGTATTGGCCTTGCCGTCGACGTGCTTGCTGCGCTGGTAGATGCGCATGGCGTACATGCGGTTGAGGGCGTCGATCACCGGCTGCTCGACGCCGGCGGTCAGCAGGTTGGCGAGATATTTGAGCGGAATGCGCAGCTTCCTGAGATCGGGCAACTCGCCGTCGAAGGCGACGTGGCCCTGCTGGATCGCTGATTGAATCGGGCTGAGAGCGGGGGTGTACCAGACCATCGGCAGTGTTCTGTACTCAGGATGCAGCGGTAGCGCGGTCTTCCACTCGATGGCCATCTTGTAGATCGGCGAGTTGCGGGCGGCTTCGAGCCAGGTTTCCGGCACCCCGTCCTTGCGGGCCTGTTCGCAGACCTTGGGGTCGTGGGGGTTCATGAAGATGTCGAGTTGGGCCTGATAGAGATCGCCGTCGTTGGGAACGCTCGCCGCCTCCTTGATGCGGTCGGCGTCGTAGAGCATGACGCCGAGATAGCGGATGCGGCCTACGCAGGTTTCCGAGCAGACGGTGGGCTGGCCGGACTCCAGGCGCGGATAGCAGAGAATGCATTTCTCAGCCTTGCCGCTCTGCCAGTTGTAGTAGATCTTCTTGTAGGGGCAGGCACTGACGCACATCCGCCAGCCCCGGCACTTGTCCTGATCGACCAGAACGACGCCGTCTTCCTCGCGCTTGTAGATCGAGCCCGAGGGGCAGGAGGCGGCGCAGGCGGGATTGAGGCAATGCTCGCAGAGGCGCGGCAGGTACATCATGAAGGTGTTCTCGAACTTGCCGTACATCTCTTTCTGGATGTTTTCGAAGTTCGCGTCCTTGCTGCGCTTGGCGAATTCGCCACCGAGGATTTCCTCCCAGTTCGGGCCCCAGGTGATCTTCTCCATCCGCTCGCCGGTAATCAGCGAGCGCGGCTGGGCGGTGGGTGCCGTCTGGCTTTCGCCGGCGGTGTGGAGGTGGCTGTAGTCGAAGGTGTAGGGCTCGTAATAGTCGTCGATCACCGGCAGGTGCGGGTTGGCGAAGATTTTCGCCAGCACCTGATAGCGGCTGCCCAGCCGGGGCTGCAGCTTGCCGTTGGTCTTGCGGACCCAGCCGCCCCGCCACTTCTTCTGGTTTTCCCACTCCTTGGGATAACCGATGCCGGGCTTGGTTTCGACGTTGTTGAACCAGGCGTATTCAACGCCTTCCCGGCTCGTCCACACGTTCTTGCAGGTGACCGAGCAGGTGTGGCAGCCGATGCACTTGTCCAGGTTCAGGACCATCGCAATCTGTGCGCGGATTTTCATGGGATTGTCTCCGTTTACTTAGCCGCGACGAGCGGGCCGTCCATCCAGTCGATTTTGTTCATTTTGCGCACGAGCAGGAACTCGTCGCGCTGAACGCCCGTGGTGCCGTAGTAGTTGAACCCGTAGGATTGCTGCATGTAGCCGCCGATCATGTGGGTCGGCTTGACCATGATGCGGGTGACCGAGTTGTGGATGCCGCCGCGAAGGCCGGTCATCTCGCTGCCCGGGGTGTTCACCGTTTTTTCCTGGGCGTGGTACATCAGGACCATGCCGCGCGGCAGGCGCTGGCTGACCACGGCGCGGGCGGTCAGCGCCCCGTTGACGTTGTAACCTTCGACCCAGTCGTTATCCTCGATGCCGACCGACTTGGCGTCTTCCTCGTTGATCCAGATGCAGGGGCCGCCCCGGTTGAGGGTCAGCATGATCAGGTTGTCGGAGTGGGTGCTGTGGATCGACCACTTCTGGTGCGGCGTGATGAAGTTGAGCGGAATCGCCTTGTTGCCGTTGGGCTTGAGGTCGGCGACGTCGGCCAGGGTCCGGGTCGAAATCGGCGGTTTGTAGACGCAGAGTTCCTCGCCGAAGGCCCGCATCCATTTGTGATCCTGGTAGAATTGCTGGCGGCCGGTCAGGGTGCGCCAGGGGATCAGCTCATGGACGTTGGTGTAGCCGGCATTGTACGACACCTTCTCGGACTCGATGCCCGACCAGGTCGGTGAGGTGATGATCTTGCGCGGCTGGGCAACGACGTCGTGATAGCGGATTTTCTCGTCTTCCCGCGCCGAGGCCAAATGGGCGTGATGCCGTCCGGTGGTCTTGGAGAGGGCTTCCCACGACTTAACGGCGACGTGGCCGTTGGTCTCGGGCGAGAGCAGCAAAATGGTCTCGATTGCGTTGAGATCGGTGACGATCCGCGGCCGGCCCTGAGAGACGCCCTCCTCGGCGATCACGCCGTTGACTTCGCCCAGCAGTTCGATCTCGGTGTCGGTATTCCAGTTGATGCCCTTGGAATTGTTGCCGAGCTTATCCAGCAACGGCCCGAGTGAGGTGAACTTCTTGTAGGTGTCGGGGTAGTTGCGTTCGACCGCGATGACGTGGGGCATGGTCTTGCCCGGCACCGGCTCGCACTCGCCCTTCTTCCATTCTTTGACGTCGAGGGCCTGGCCGAGTTCCGACGGGCTGTCGTGCATCAGCGGCATCAGCACCACATCGGTCTCGGTGCCGAGTTGGCCGACCGAGACTTCCGAGAACTTCTTGGCGATGCCCTTGAAGATGTCCCAGTCGCTGCGGGTTTCCCACACCGGATCCACCGCCGCCGACAAGGGATGCACGAAGGGGTGCATGTCGGTGGTGTTGATGTCGTTCTTTTCGTACCAAGTCGCGGTAGGCAGGATGACGTCGGCGTAGAGGCCGGTCGAGGTCATGCGGAACTCGATGTTGACCCAGAGGTCGACCTTGCCCTGGGGGGCATCGGGGTGCCAGACCACTTCCTGCGGCAGTTCGGCTTTGCGCTTGCCGATGTCCTCGCCGAGCACGCCGTTGCGGGCGCCGAGCAGGTGCTTGAGGAAGTATTCGTGGCCCTTGCCGCTGGAGCCCAGCAGGTTGCCGCGCCAGACGAAAAAGTTGCGCGGCCAGTTCTCCGGAGCATCCGGGTCTTCGCACGACATCTTGAGGTCGCCGGACTTGAGCTTGGCCGCAACGTAGTCGCCCGCCGTCATGCCGGCGGCCTTGGCGGCGCGCCCGATTTCCAGCGGGTTTTTGTTGAGCTGAGGGGCGGAGGGCAGCCAGCCCATACGCTCGGCTCGGACGTTGTAGTCGATGAACGAGCCGCTCCAGTCGCTGTCATCGGCGATCGGCGACAGCACTTCCTTCACCGGCAGCCGTTCGTAGCGCCACTGGTCGGTGTGGGCGTAGAAGAACGAGGTGGCGTTCATCTGCCGCGGCGGACGGTGCCAGTCGGTGCCGAAGGCGAGCGGAATCCAGCCCGGCTGCGGCCGCAGCTTTTCCTGACCCACGTAATGGGCCCAGCCGCCGCCGGGCTGGCCGACGCAGCCGCACATGGTCAGCATGTTGATGACGCCGCGATAGTTCATGTCGGCGTGGTACCAGTGGTTCATAGCTGCGCCGATTATGATGGTGCAGCGCCCCTTGGTCTTCTCAGCGGTGGAGGCGAAGTCGCGGGCGACCGCCAGCACCTGATGGCGCGGCACCCCGGTGATCTTCTCCTGCCAGGCCGGGGTGTAGGGCACGTCCTCGTCGAAGCTTTTGGCGACGTTCCCGCCGCCCAGCCCGCGGTCGATGCCGTAATTGGCGATCAGCAGATCGAACACGGTGGTGACCACCACCACTTCCGTTCCGGTCTTGAGGGTGCGGGCCGGCACGGCGCGGTCGAGGATGTTGGCGTGGTCGGTATAGGCGAAGAACTCGTTGGGATGCTTGCCGCCGAAATAAGGGAAGCCGACGGTGACCACAGCGTCCTTCGTGTCGATCAGCGACAGCGCCGGCTTGATCTCGCGGCCGTCGCGGCCGTCCTTGAGTTCGAGATTCCACTTGCCGGGATTGCCCCAGCGGAAGCCGGCGGTGCCGTTGGGCACCACCACCTCGCCCGAGCCCTCGTCGACCGCGAGGGTCTTCCACTCGGGATTGACCGTCTCGCCGAGACCGTCCGCGAAGTCGGAGGCGCGGAGGAAACGCTCGGGAACGTAGCGGTCACCCTGCTTCTTGAGGCGGACCAGGAACGGCATGTCGGTGTAGGACCGGCAATAGTCCTGGAAATACGGCACCGCCCGCTCAAGGTGGAACTCCTTGAGGATGACGTGGCCGAGCGCCATGCCCAGCGCGGCATCGGTGCCCTGCTTGGGCGCCATCCAGAGGTCGCACAGCTTCGCCACTTCCGAATAGTCGGGGCAGACGGCGACGGTCTTGGTGCCCTTGTAGCGGGCCTCGGTGAAGAAATGGGCGTCGGGGGTGCGGGTCTGGGGGACGTTGGACCCCCAGGCCATGATGAAGTCGGCGGTGTACCAGTCGGCGCTTTCCGGCACGTCGGTCTGTTCGCCCCAGACCTGCGGCGAGCTGACCGGCAGATCGCAGTACCAGTCGTAGAAGCTGAGCGGCACGCCGCCGATCAGCGACAGGTAACGGGAGCCCGCGGCATAGGAGATCATCGACATCGCCGGAATCGGCGAGAAGCCGCAGATGCGGTCGGGGCCGTGGGTCTTGACGGTGTAGACGTTGGAGGCGGCGACGATTTCGTTCGCTTCCTCCCACGACACCCGCACGAAGCCGCCGAGGCCGCGGACGCCGACATAATCCTGGCGCTTCTGCGGGTCCTGCTGGATCGACGCCCAGGCGTCGACCGGGTTCATGGTCTTGCGCGCTTCCCGCCACAGCCGGACGAGACGGCCGCGCACCAGCGGATATTTCAGCCGGTTGCCGCCATAGACCGCCCACGAGTAACTGGCGCCGCGCTGGCAGCCGCGGGGCTCATGGTTGGGCAGTTCGGGCCGGGTGCGGGGATAGTCGGTCTGCTGGGTTTCCCAGGTGATGATTCCGCCCTTGACGTAGATTTTCCAGGAGCAGCCGCCGGTGCAGTTGTTGCCGTGGGTCGAGCGCACGATCTTGTCGTGCTGCCAGCGCTTGCGGTAGGCGTCCTCCCAATCCCGGCTTTCGCGGGTGAGGATGCCGTGGCCGTCGGAGAAAGGGGCGACGTTCTTCTTGCGGAAAAAGGTCAGTCGATCGAGGAAATGACTCATGGGTTGTACTCCTCAGCACCGGTAGTCGGCGTTGGCGCGGGCGTAGCACCACCAGGTGATCAGCGCGCACAGGACGTAGAAGGCGATGAAAACGTAGAGAGCGGCGTCGGGCGACCCGGTGAACGAGATCGCCGTGCCGTAGCTCTTGGGGATGAAGAAGGCACCGTAGGCGGCGATCGCCGAGGTGAAGCCCAGGGTGGCCGCAGCCTCGCGGTCGCCTTCCAGGCGGATGCGGTCGGCGCCGCTGCCGTAGAGGCTGCGCTGGCGTTCGGTGCGGGTGATCACCGGGATCATCTGGAAGGTCGAGGCGTTGCCGACCCCGGTGGCGGCGAAGAGCAGCATGAAGGCGCCGAAGAAGCCCCAGAAGGCGCCGGCATCGGTCTTATGACCCATGAAGTGCAGGGCCACGACGCAGCCGACGATCATCACCAGGAACACCACGACGGTGACGCGGGCTCCGCCGAACTTGTCGGAAATCCAGCCCGAGCCGGCGCGGAAGGCGGCGCCCATCAGCGGCCCGAGGAAGGCGTATTGCAGTACGTTGGCGTCGGGGAAAATCTTGGTAGCCAGCAGCGGGAAGCCGGCGGAGAAGCCGATGAACGACCCGAAGGTGCCAAGATAGAGCACGCACATGATCCAGGTGTGCGGCCGGCGGAAGATCACCGCCTGCTCGGCGAAGGAGGCGCGAGCCGAGGCGAGGTCGTTCATGCCGAACCAGGCGCAGAGCGTCGACGCCAGGATGAAGGGAACCCAGACGAAGCCGGCATTCTGCAGCCACATCGCCTTGGTCGCCCCGGCCTTGGCCCAGGTCTGGGGGTCGCCGCCGAAGCTGCCGAACACGCCCATGGTGATGATCAGCGGCACCACGAATTGCACGACGCTGACCCCGAGATTGCCGAGGCCGGCGTTGAGGGCGAGCGCGTTGCCTTTCTGGGCCTTGGGGAAGAAGAAGCTGATGTTGGCCATGCTGGAGGCGAAATTGCCGCCGCCGAAGCCGCACAGGAGGGCCAGGATCAGGAAGGTGCTGTAGGGCGTCGCCGGGTCCTGAACGGCAAAGCCGATGCCGGTGGCCGGCAGCAGCAGCGAGGCGGTGCTGATGGCGGTCCATTTGCGGCCGCCGAACACCGGCACCATGAAGGAATAGAAGATGCGCAGGGTGGCGCCGGACAGGCCGGGCAGCGCTGCCAGCCAGAAGAGCTGCTCGGTGTCGAACTTGAAGCCGATGGCGGGCAGGTTCACCACCACCACGCTCCACACCATCCACACCGCGAAGGCCAGCAGCAGGGCGGGAATGGAGATCCAGAGGTTGCGCGTCGCGACCCGGCGGCCGCCCCGGTCCCAGAAGACCGAGTCCTCGGGGCGCCAGTCGCTCAGGACCGCGCCGGTCAGTGCCAGGGTGCCATCACCGGAGGGGGGAGACATGGACAACCACCTTTCTTTTGTCGTTTCGGATTTTGCGGGGGTATGGGGGGGCGGATCAGTCGGCGGAGGCCGGGACCGATCCGGAGGCGGGGGCAGGGCGCGCGTGGGCGGTGCCCGCCAGTTCGGGCAGTGTCGGCAGGGTGCGGAGTTCGGGGTAGGCGCGCCGCTCCATGCGCTGGACGGCGAAGTGCATCCACAGCAGGTTGACGGTGACGACGAGGAACAGCAGCATGAAGCAACTGGTCCAGACGCCGGTGAGGTCGTTGAGCGCGCCGAAGGCGATGGGCAGCACGAAGCCGCCGAGGCCGCCGATCAGCCCGACGACGCCGCCGACGGCGCCGACATTGTCGGGGTAATAGACCGGGATGTGCTTGTAGACCGCGGCCTTGCCCAGCGACATGAAGAAGCCGAGGGAGAAGGTCAGCACCGTGAACATTGTCACGCCGGTGGCGGTCGAAAAGACGATCGGCCCCTTGATGCCGTGGACCACATAGTCGGTGTTGGGGTAGGCGAGCAGAAAGGCGAACAGCATCGAGAAGCCGAAGGTGATGTAGAGCACCCGGCGCGCGCCCATCTTGTCGGACATCACGCCGCCAACCACCCGGAACAGGCTGGCCGGCACCGAATAGGCGGCGCCGAGCATGCCGGCGGTGGCGATGTCGAGCCCGTAACAGCCGACGTAATAGCGCGGCAGCCATAGCGCCAAGGCCACGAAGGCGCCGAAGACGAAGAAGTAGTAGAGCGAAAAGCGCCAGACCTGGATGTTCTTCAGCGGCTCCAGTTGCTGGCGCAGCGAAGGCGAGGATAGGCCATGGGCGCGGCGGTTGGCGAGCACCGGGTCTTCCTCGGTGATCAGCCAGAAGATCAGCGCCATCACCACCAGCGCCACCGCCCAGATCAGTGCCACCGTCTGCCAGCCGAACGCGGCCATCACCATCGGCGCCACGAACTTGGTCACCGCGGCGCCAATGTTGCCCATTCCGAAGATGCCGAGCGCCGTGCCCTGGCGCTCCTTGGGAAACCAGCGCGAGGTGTAGGCGATGCCGACCGCGAACGAGCCGCCGGCAATGCCGACCCCCAGCGCCGCGACCAGAAACATCTCGTAAGTCCGGGCAAGCGACAGCAAGGCGGTGGCCACCGCCGCCGACAGCATGACCAGGGTGAAGACCAGTCGGCCGCCGTAACGGTCGGTCCACAAGCCGAGAATCAGGCGGATCAGTGACCCGGTCAGAATCGGAGTGCCGATGAGCAGGCCGAACTCGGTGTCGTTGAGTCCGAGGTCGCGTTTGATTTGAATGCCAATAATAGAGAAAATCGTCCATACCGCAAAGCAAACGGTGAAAGATACAGTGCTTGCGCTCAGCATCTTGATTTGCTGGTAACGCGTTACAGTGTTCAGTTGGCTCGTCATTCAGCCGCCCCGCTTTTGATAAGTGATGTAGATGTTTTTTATTGTTCGATTCTATGATAGGTGCGTAGGGTTCTCGAGCGCTCTCTCCGCATATAAGAAAAGTGAAATACCCCCGCTGCTTGGGTAGATTTCAGAAAAAGCAATCTGACAACCTTGACGGATATCAAGGGACCATTCGGCATCTTCATTACGGAGTCTTTGGTAAGTTGCATTTGGCAGATATCTACTTGATAATTGCATGGCGAGGGCTTGATAAACATCAAGGGCCCCCAGCGGGCCGATAACCGGCCAGGGACGTCATTTCACGGCGGCCAAATGGACATAGCCGCTCAGCCGGCTGCGGGGAGCATTGCTCCGGGCCGGCTCCGCGTCTGTCGTGAAGACAACGGGCGGTATCGAAGCGGCGGGTTGGTTATTCTGGACGTTTTCAGAAAAACCGGCGGATGCCTTCCGGGGGGTGTCTCCGGTACCGGCTGCTTTGGCACCGGACACTTTGCTCACGCATCCTTTCGTTTCGGTTGCCGCCGGCAGTGCCCTCGATTGTCGCTCTCACCGGCCAGCGTCGCGGCGGGGGTGCGAAAACGACGGCGTCCAGAGGTGCGGCGGAATGTCGCGCCATTCTGGGCGGTGGCCGCCATGGCTGTGGGGGGCGGCCCGCTTAGACTGTGCCGATCTCGAAACTGGATTTTTGCCGGGGCTGGGGCTGCCATGCGAGCGCGGGATATCGACCTGATCCGGCATCTGCCGCTGTTTGCCGGGATTTCGCCCGATCTGCCCAATCTGCTGGCCGCTGCGCTGCTCCAGCGCTTTCCCGCCGGCACGCAGCTTTTTGGTCAGGGCGAGATGCCGGATTTTCTCCATGTTCTGGTTGAGGGCTCGGTCGAACTTTTCGCCGTTTCCTCCGACGGGCGAGAAACCACCATCGAAATCGTGGCCGCGGTCGACAGCTTCATCATGGCGGCGGTGCTGCTCGACACCCCCTATCTGATGGGGGCCAAGGTGCTGGAGCCGGCGCGCATCCTGATGCTGCCCGCCCGCAGCCTGCGGGCAGAGATCGTCCGCAGCCCCAAGCTGGCGTTGACCATGCTGGCCTCGATGGCCACCCAGTTCCGGACCATGGTCAAGCAGATAAAGGATATGAAGCTGCGCACCGCCACCCAGCGGCTGGCCGCCTATATCCTGCGCCTGCACCGCCAGCGCGTCGGCGGTGCCGGCGAGGTGACGCTGCCGGTGTCCAAGCGGGTGCTGGCGGGTCGGCTGGCCATGGCTCCGGAGAATCTTTCCCGCGCATTCGCCGCTCTCCGCGAGTACGGCGTCGCCGTCCACGGCAGCACCATTACGTTGTCCGACGTCGCCAGATTGGAGGAGTATTGCTTACCCGATCCGCTGATTGACAACGACTCGGCTGACCCTTAATCGGGGCCTCCAGGCATTGCGGCGTCGCTAGCTGGTGGTAACCCCGGCAAGGGGGCCATGTCGTCGGCCTGGGTGACTGGCGGGCGCTTTCCACCTCGTCGAGCAGGATGATGGTGTGGCAGAGCCAGGGTGGCGTCGGCGACCAGCAGGGCGCGAGTCCGGCTACACGAACGCTCAGTCATCCGGCTGGTGGGTATGACTGGGGCCCGCCAGTGAGTTCGTTGGTGAAATCCAGCGTGCGGGGCACCGCAGTCACCATCTCTTTGGCAGTGCGCTTGCGGATGACGACTTGGGTGAGGTGGAAATCCCCTGTCACGACGTCGGCCATGGTCAGTATCGGCACGACCTTGACTGGTAGGTTTGTGCCGCTGGTGGCTTCGAGCACGATCTTCCTTAGCCGGCCCTCTTCGGCGAACTGGATATTAAGTTTGAAGAAGGCCGGCCGGCCTTCTTGTTTCAGCAGTTTCTTCATGATGTGACGGTGCACTGAGGTCTTGCCGGTGGCCGCAGGGCCGGCGCAGATGACGAGCTTTTTGACCCTCTCGAGCCAATGGGTTAGGGCCGCAGCAGCGGCAGAACCGCGACCATATCCCCCGGCCGCACTCCGGCGGAATCCTCGGGCAGTTCCACCAGCACGTCGGCGGCCGCGATGGCGCTGAGAATGTGCGAGCCCTGGCGGCCGGGGAGGGAGACGCTGGCCGCTCCCGTGGCATTGCACTCCAGGCGGGCGGCGAGATACTCGCGGCGTCCGGGGGCGCGGTTGTGGTGAAACGTCGCGGCAGCGGCGAAGCGCGGCCAGCCTTCCTCCTCGGCACCTGACAAACGCTGCAGCAACGGTCGGGCCACCAGGAGGAAGGTCACCACAACCGCCGCCGGATTGCCTGGCAGGCCCAGAAACAATGCTTTGCCGACCCGGCCAACGCCCACCGGTTTGCCCGGCTTGATGGCCAGCCGCCAGTGGTCTACGCGGCCACCGGATGCCGCCACCGCAGCACGGATATGATCCTCCTCGCCCACCGACATGCCGCCGGAGGTGACAAGCGCATCGTGGCATTCGGCGGCGGCGGCCAGGGCTTCGGCGATGACTTCCGGCCGGTCGGGCAGAATCCCGAGATCAGTAACGGCGCATCCCATCTGTCCCAGCAGGCCGAGCAGAGTATAGCGGTTGCTGTCGTTGAGGCTGCCGGGGGGCAGGGGGGCGCCGGGCTCCCGCAACTCGTCGCCGGTGGAGAACACCGCCACCCGCGGCCGCCGGCGCACCACCAGCCGCGAGGCTCCCGCCGCCGCCGCCAGCCCGAGGTCCACCGGTCCCAGCCGTCGGCCCGCCGGCAGCGCCACCGCTCCAGCGCGGAGATCGTCGCCGGCCCGCCGGACGTTGGCGCCGATGGCGGTCCCTGCCGGCAGGGTGACCACGCGGTCGCCTGCCCGGCAGTGCTCCTGCATCACTACAGTGTCAGCTCCGGCCGGCATCGGAGCACCGGTGAAGATGCGGGCGGCATGACCGGGGGGCAGCGCGGCACTCAAGGGATGACCGGCGGCGACTCTCGCCGCCACCGGTAGGGTGGTCTCGCCGCCGTGCTGGAGATCGCCGAGAGCCACGGCGTAGCCGTCCATCGCCGCGTTGTCCCAGGGGGGAACGTCGAGTGTGGCCCGCACCGGTTCGGCCAGCACGCGGCCAAGCGCCGCCGCCAGTGGTACCGTTTCGACGGCCGCGATCGGAGTCACCAACGCCAGCAGGTCGGGCAGGACACGGGCGAGACGGGCCGGTTTGGCTTCTGGAAGAACGGAACAGGCGGTCGAACTCATAGTATGGCTTTCGTTTGACCGGCCGGAAGACGGCCCGATCGTCGGAGTCGGAAGATTGCGCCGAATTTGGATGGCTCTTGAGGAGTTGACATTGATTTTGATCAGGACCGGGATTTTAATCCGATCAGCGCTTCTCTCCGCCGCGGCGGCCTCGCGGGCGAGGGCAGGGGAATAGATCATCCTGGCCGCGCGCGGCAGGTCGGGGGCTTCGGCGTCGATGATGACCCCGACATCCTCGAACCGAACTCGGCCGCTGGCGGTGACGTCGTAAATTGTCGGCGACCCCTGTCGCAGGACCCCGCGGGCGACCAGAGCATCGGTCACCGCGACACCGAGTTTCCCGGCGAGGTGGCCATAACAGCGTCGCGCGAAACG
>SESG01012398.1_pt1 | contig 19272 bp, 20 predicted proteins | sample 3171421 | NCBI WGS metagenome assembly SESG01 (sample SAMN10866946, study PRJNA518727) | freshwater metagenome | biome: subpolar coniferous forest; feature: holomictic lake; material: water; isolation source: holomictic Lake 227, 6 m and 8 m depth | place: Canada: near Kenora, Ontario | collected... | reverse complement strand
CGGTCACACCACAGGCTATGCCGTGCCCACTTATGTTGTTGACGCTCCCGGTGGCGGCGGTAAAATTCCTCTGCTTCCTGAATACGCTGTCGGCTGGGATAAAGGCGATTTGATCTTGAGGAATTATGAAGGCAACATATTTCGCTATCCCGATAATCATGCGAAGTCCAAAGATATACACTAAAGCATTTAAAGAATCAGAAGCAGAGGGGTTGATAGTTAAATTTGAGCAAAGCCGTAAAAAAGTTGAAAGTTGGAATGACCTATGACTTACGCGATGATTATTTGAAAGAAGGATTTGGTCACGAGGAAACGGCTGAGTTCGATTTGCCTGACACAATAGAAGCTATTGAGCAGGTTATTATTGATTGCGGTTTTCAAGCTGACCGCATTGGCAACATTAAAACCTTGGCAAGGCGACTTGTGTCCGCAGAGCGCTGGGATCTCGTGTTTAATATTGCGGAAGGAATGCATGGATTTGGCCGTGAAGCTCAAGTCCCAGCTCTTTTGGATGCGTATAAAATCCCCTACACTTTTTCCGGACCACTTGGTCATGCCCTCACTCTGCATAAGGGTATGACCAAACATATTGTCCGTGATCTTGGAATTCCCACCCCTCATTTTGCCTTGGTGTACAGAGAAGAGGATATTGCCACGATTAGTTTCCCTTTCCCGCTTTTTGCCAAGCCGGTTGCGGAAGGAACAGGTATGGGCATAAACAGCCTATCAAAAATAAACAATCGTAAAGAACTGATTGAGATTTGTTCTAAGATATTGCAGGACTATAAACAGCCTGTTCTTGTCGAAACTTATCTGCCCGGTCGTGAATTTACGGTAGGTATGTTAGGGACCGGCATGGATGCCCGGGCACTTGGAGCTCTCGAAGTAATATTGAAGCCCACTGCGGAAAAGAATGCTTATTCCTTTGAAAATAAGGAACATTACGATAAACTTGTTCAGTATGTTTTAGTTGACGATGATGAAGCCAGACAAGCCACGGAAATATCACTGATGGCCTGGCGCGGTTTGGATTTAAAAGATGCCGGTCGTGTGGATTTGCGCTCGGACGCTCGAGGCATTCCTCAATTCATGGAAGTTAATTCTCTTGCCGGTTTAAATCCGATACGTTCAGATTTGCCTATTTTGTGCAATTTTCTTGGAATGACGTACCATGAATTGATAAGTTCAATTATTTATTCAGCACTAAAACGGGCTAATATAAATTATTTCTAATCAGTCGAATCAGTTTTAAAAAAGGGTAAAACAAGAAAATGGCTAAAATTGGCAAAATAGTAATTTTACACAGTGATGTAGCGCCTGATGCCAGTGAAGACGAACTGGATTGTTTAAGGCAGGCTGACACCATTGCGGGGGCGCTCAGACAACTTGGCTACGATCCTGTTTTAATGCCCTTTGTTCTTGATCTTGGACAGACGATCAACAATCTAAATTCAATTCGCCCTGATGTCGTTTTTAATCTTGTGGAAACCGTTAACAGTAAGGGTAGTCTCATCTATTTCGCCCCTGCTTTACTGGATCATCTGCAAATTCCCTATACAGGGTGCAGTACTGATGCCATCTTTCTTACATCCAATAAACCTATGGCCAAAAAAATAATGCATGATGCCGGTATTCCAACGCCTGCCTGGATTACTAAAGCAGGCACTCGTTATGGTTCCGCTCTTGCAGGCACCTATATAGTCAAGGCGTGCTGGGAACATGCCTCCGTTGGCCTTGACGATGATTCCATCGTTACCTTTGCAGATTCGTCAAAGCTTTTAGCCGCCATGGAAGATCGCAGCAAAAAAATTGGCGGGGAATTTTTTGCCGAAGCTTATATTGAAGGGCGCGAATTTAATATTGCCCTTATAACCGGACCAGCAGGCGAACTCAAAATTCTTCCGCCAGCGGAAATGCTTTTTATTGATTATGCCCCTGACAAACTTAAACTATTGGACTATCGAGCTAAATGGGTCGAAGATTCTTTTGAATATAATAATACCCGGCGCACAATGGATTTAGGGCAGGAAGATGCCTCTCTGGTTGCACAATTACAGGATTTCGCAAAAAAATGCTGGCAGCTCTTCGGTCTGCGTGGCTATGCGCGGGTCGATTTTCGCGTGGACAAAGATGGTAATCCCCTGGTACTGGAAATAAACGCTAATCCTTGTCTTGCCCTTGAAGCCGGTTTTGCGGTTGCCCTAGAATTGGCGGGGATAGAATATTCCAAGGCTATGGAGTACCTCATCAATGACGCATATAGATAATATTTTTATGGAGCTTCGTAAGCTTATTATCCTTATTTTTCAATTATGAACACAATAATATACCGTCAACAGATTATGCCATCAGACCCCGGTACAATCTTCAGGATTGTGCAATCGAGCGGATTTTTTTCTACCGAAGAAATTGTTTTAGCCAGAGAATTGGCCGCAGAAAAGCTTGAACAAGGCAGTCTCTGCTCATACCAGTTTTTGTTTGCAGAAGATAAAGATCGTGTCCTTGGTTATACATGTTACGGATTAATTCCTGCGACTTGCGGCAGTTATGATCTTTATTGGATTGCAGTTGATGAACAATTTCGATCTCAGGGTTTAGGTAAAGAGTTGATGCAAAAAACTGAGGATGTCATCCGGTGTATCGGTGGCAGGTTTATATATGTTGAAACATCTTCTCGTGATCAATATAAGCCAACGCATAGTTTTTACGAAAGCTGCGGGTATCAAAAAGAAGCTTTCTTGAAAGATTTTTATGCCGAAGGTGACAGCAAAATTATTTACGTCAAATCTGTTTAACTCCGCTGCGCGATATTTTATAAACAGCTTGCATTTTTTTTAATAATTCGCTAGAGAACTGCCTAATTTTATAAACCCCTGTGGAGATTAAAGGGAGGTACTTGTCATGCGATTATTTCCAAAACAAGAAAACTTTTTTGATTATTTTGAAGAGCTGGCCAACAAGATTGAAGAAGGTGGCCGACTATTTCTCGAAATGACAGAAACTCACGACTATTCTGAATCTAAAGTTGCTAAGCTCAAAGAAATAGAACACGAAGCGGATATCATCACCCACAGAACTTATGAAAAAATGCACACAACATTTCTTACTCCCATCGACCGTGAAGATATTTATGCACTAGTCAACAAGATGGACAGCATCATGGATGTCATTGAAGCAACTGCTGTTCGCATTCATCTTTATAAAGTTAAAAAAATTGATGATCAAATTATTAAACAGGCTAAAATTTTAAATGAGTCTATCATGAAAGTAAAAGAGATAATCCATGCGATGCGTAATATGAAAAACTCAAAAATGATTCTTGATGGTTGTGTGGAAATTAACACGTTGGAAAATGCCGGAGATATTGTTTTAAGAACGATTATGGCCAATCTCTTTGAAAATGAAAAAGACGCAATTGAGCTTGTTAAATGGAAAGATATTTTCCAACTCCTGGAAGAGGGCATTGATGTCTGTGAAGACGTATCTAATATTGTAGAGGGCATCGTCTTGAAACATGCTTGATTCGCTAGGGTTTGTCATATTTCTTGTTGTTATCGCGCTAATCTTTGATTTCCTCAATGGTTTTCATGATTCAGCAAATTCCATCTCTACCGTTGTTTCCACCCGTGTACTTTCGCCAAAATATGCTGTCCTCTGGGCGGCTTTTTTTAACTTTGCCGCTGTTTTTTTTGTAGGCACACAAGTCGCCCACACCGTAGGTAAGGGCATAATCCATTTGGATGTTGTAGACAACCTTTTGATCCTATCGGCTTTGAGCGGTGCCATTATCTGGAATATAACCACCTGGTACTACGGTCTTCCCAGCAGCTCTTCTCATGCTTTAATTGGCGGACTTATCGGTGCCGCCATTGCCAAAGCAGGCACAGGATCTCTTTTTTGGCCCGGTATTACCAAAACAGCTATTTTTATCATTGTTTCTCCGGTAATTGGCATGCTGTTGGGTTTTACATTTATGATTCTTGCCATGAATTTGAGCCGTTATTCCAACCTGGCCAAATCCGATAAACTCTTTCGTAAACTCCAGCTTGTTTCCGCAGCAGTCTATTCATTGGGACACGGGATGAATGATGCCCAAAAAACAATGGGAATCATTGCAATGGCTCTTTTCAGCAGCCATAATTCCACCATTAAGAGTCTTATCGGCGACACCTTTCATATTCCAATCGGTGTTATCATTGTCTGCTATGCGATGATTTCTCTTGGAACTATGTTTGGCGGTTGGCGTATTGTGAAAACAATGGGCACGAAGATTACTAAATTACAGCCTATTGGCGGTTTTAGCGCAGAAACTGCAGCAGCTTGTTCGATTATCGGCGCGTCCGTTGCCGGCATACCCGTCAGTACAACTCACACAATAACCGGCGCCATCGTCGGTGTTGGCGCCACAAAAAGACTTTCCGCCGTGCGCTGGGGTGTTGCCGGAAGCATTGTCTGGGCCTGGATATTAACCATGCCTATTGCAGCCTTTATCTCTGCAATCACCTATTATTCCTTAAAACATTTATTCTTTTAATGTTCTATTGCAGGAGAGATTCATGCCGGAAAAGCTATTACCATTTTCTAAAAATCAAATTGCAGAAATTATCAAAAGATATCCGACTCCTTTTCATATTTATGATGAGAAATCTATTCTGGAAAACGCCCGGAATTTTAAAAACGCCTTTGCCTGGAATGAAGGCTTTAAAGAATTTTTCGCCGTCAAAGCCGCGCCCAATCCCTACTTGATGAAAATTCTCCACAAGGAAGGCTGCGGCGCTGATTGCAGTTCTCTTGCAGAATTGATTATATCCGAAAGATCAGGCATTATCGGCGATGAAATTATGTTTTCTTCCAACAACACTCCAGCTGCCGAATTTATCAAAGCACGTGAATTAAACGCCACCATTAATTTGGATGACATCAGCCATATTTCCTACCTGGAAAAATGCGCCGGATTGCCGCCCTTGATTTGTTTCCGCTATAATCCCGGCCCGCTCAAGAAGGGTAATTTGATTATAGGTCATCCTGAAGAAGCCAAATATGGATTTACGCGCGAGCAGCTTTTTGAAGGTTATAAAATCTGTCAAGAGAAAGGTATTAAACGATTTGGCATTCATACCATGGTCGCTTCCAACGAACTCGATGCCAATTACTTTGTAGAAACTGCTGAAATACTGTTTCAACTGATAGCGGATATTTCACAAAAGCTGAAAATACATTTTGAATTTGCCAATCTCAGCGGTGGCGTGGGAATTCCCTACCGGCCAGAACAGGAGCGCATTAATCTTACCGCCATGAGTCGTGGCATTAAGGAAAAATATGAGCAGATTATAATTGCCAACGGTCTTGCTCCGCTGAAGATTTATACGGAGTGCGGCCGTTACATCACGGGCCCTTACGGCTATCTAGTATCGCGGGTGTTGCATATCAAAAATACATATAAAAAATATGTAGGGCTAGACTCGTGTATGGCAAATTTAATGCGGCCAGCTCTTTACGGCGCTTATCATCACATCACGGTTATGGGCAAAGAAAATGCGCCGCATGATTCCGTCTATGATGTCACGGGATCACTTTGTGAAAACAATGATAAATTTGCCATCGATCGCGCTTTGCCCAAAATAGAAAATGGCGATATTGTGGTTATCCATGATGCCGGCGCTCACGGACATGCCATGGGTTTCAATTATAACGGCAAATTGCGCTCTGCTGAATTGCTCCTTAGAGAAAATGGCGAGGTTTTGCAAATCCGCCGCGCGGAAACAATTGACGATTATCTGGCCACTTTGGATTTTCAAAAATTAGGAAACTTTTAAATAGAGCCCGAAGGCCATCACAATATACCTTCAGTCTTCAGTCTATTCTCTATAGCTATATAATTTGCCTTTTTACGCAAAACAAGAGATAATACCGCTAAAGGGCTTGAATATGCAGGAAAACGTAATCATTCGGTGCCTGAATTGTGGCACAAAAAATCGCATTCCCCAGCAAAAATTCCAGGGTCGGCCGGCTTGCGGAAAGTGCCATGCGCCTCTGGATGACTTGATTATCCGTTGCCTTAAGTGCGGCACAAAAAACAGAATGCAGGAGGAGCATCTGCATCAGAAACCTCTGTGCGGCAAATGCGGCGAACCTCTTGTAACAACTCATCAAAAAGCAACACCTGTAGAAGTTTCAGATAATTCCTTTGCCCGGGAAGTGTTAATGTCCGATACATCGGTATTGGTTGATTGCTGGGCTCCCTGGTGCAGTCCTTGCCGCACTTTGTCACCAATAATTGATGAACTGGCATCCGATTACGCCAATGGTGTTAAGGTCGCCAAGCTCAATGTGGATGAAAATCCTGTTTCTGCATCTCAATACGGAATTAAGAGTATTCCGACCATGCTTTTATTTAAGGAAGGCAAGTTGGTAGAGCGGTTGGTCGGTGTGCAGTCGAGAGAAGAAATTGAAAAACATTTACTGTCAATAATAAAGACAAACTGATTGAGCCTCATTCCAGATGAAAAATGATCAAAAAAAGTTAGCTTATCAATGCAAGATTTTTTCTGTCTATGAAGAAACAGTTGCTCTGCCCGACGGAAGATCAGTTAAGCAAAGTTGGATAGATCATAAGCCTACTGTAGCGGTAGTTGCCGTGAACACCGAAAACAAAGTGCTTATGATTAAACAATACCGTTCTGCCATCAAAGATCATCTTCTGGAAATTCCCGCAGGAACGATAGATGGCGAAGGGGAAACTCCTTCAGTCTGTGCCCAGAGAGAATTGGCTGAAGAAACCGGCTTTAAAGCAAAGAACTTGACTCAGCTATATGAAGGCTATTTGGTTCCCGGATACTGCAATGAATATATGTACTTTTTTCTTGCGGAAGATCTTTATTATGAGCCTTTATCCGCTGATGATGACGAGTTTATTGAAGTTTTACCGACCAGTTTTGCTGAAGCTAAACAATTACTGACAAATGGGGAAATTGTTGATGCTAAAACAGCATTAGGTTTAATCTTGGCCGAAAACTACATACTTCATCTAGATGCATAAAATAAGGGGAGCAGATGCTCCCCTTATAAAAAAAGGATGGGATATTTTATTGGCTATTGGCACATACCCATTCCAGGTCCGCGTCCTTCATGGCCTCTCATGTCACCTCGTGGCCCGAATCCTGAACCTCTTCCCCAACGAGAATTTGCCATCTTTTCATTTTGTTCCGGTGTGAGCAATTTACGGATTTCCAGTTTTAATGCCGTATCTTTATCCTCTATACTGTCGCGCAGGGTTCTCATTTCTTTCTGGGCCGCATTAATCTTATTCTTATCAGGATTGGCCTGCAGCCACAGTTTGCGCAATTCCACAGATTTATCAAACATCTTTTCCCTCAGTGGTCTTACGTCCTTTAGATTAGCTGTTTGCAGTGATTCAATTTTTGTCTTCTGCTCATCGGATAGATTCAACTTCGATAATCCAACTTGACTGCAATAACCTTCACCTTTACATCCACCACACCCTCTGCCATCACGCGAACCGAAAGCAAACGCAGGTACCGTCAAAAGCACTCCCATCGCCACAACCATTAATACTAATACTAACTTCTTCATAATCAATCTCCTTTCCAGAGTTTTCGGTCTATTAAAACCATTATTTTTCAGTGATTAAATTACCATCATGATTATTTAAAAATCCGACAGATAGATACAAAGCCAGTACATATTCCATAAGCATTTTTCTCGGGACAAGTGAATAATAGCGCCCCAATAACAATCCCATGGCTATACTCAGTAATATCAATGTCAGTTTTTTCATAATCAATCTCCATCGCTGTTGCCCTGTTACAGAGCAAGGCCTGTGCCAATCAAAATTAAGCTAATTAACCACTTGTTATTAAATAATAAATTACTCACAAGATCAAATATCATTTGTTTTTTATCGCAACTTAGTGGATAATATGTATCCAGGTAAGTGTATCCACATGGGTACTAAAGAGCCAGGGAATATGGGAGATTTAAGTATGATACCCAAAGTTAAGAAAAGAATCTGGTTTAATGTCTCTATTTGGATGGTTGTCGGCGCAATCGCTGTTATGGCTGTTGTCTCCGCGGTAATGACCTTCACTCATTTTCAGCGGCAAAAGCAGCAGGCAATTGAGCTTCTGGTGGAAAAAGGCGCGACACTGATCCGGTCGTTTGAAGCTGGTTTGCGCAGTCCAATGGGTATGAAGATCGAAACATTCGGACTGCAAAAGTTACTTATGGAAACAGCCCAGCAGCCTGATATTGACTACATCATTGTCACCGATAACGAGGGCAATATTCTTGCCGATAGTGATCCTGCGCAGGTTGGGAATAAATACGGTATGGATTTGGGTATTGGAGCGCTTGCCTTATCCCGCGACATCCGGTGGCGGCAGGTTGCTAATCCTCAGGGTGCGGGCACTTTTGAAGTCTACCGTGGCTTCTTCCCGCAGGAAAGATTTGCTGAAGATGCAAAACCTGAACAAAGCAGATCCAAAGGCATAAAAACCGGTAATATGATTATTTTTGTCGGCTTGAATATGGGGGCAATTGAAAAGACCGATTCCGAAGATACTCGAAAAACGATCATCATCGCCGTGATTCTTTTATTAATCAGTTCCCTGGCCATCATTTCCCTTTTTCTGGCGCAAGCCTATCTATTGACTCGTACATCTCTTTCCCGGGTTACAATTTTCTCGGAGGCGTTGGTAAAAAATATGCCTATCGGCCTGATAGCAATGGATGAACAAGGCAAAATTGCTACCTGTAATGAAAAGGCGCAAGCGGTGTTGAAAGTTTCGTGTAGCGATGCTTTGGGTAGAGGAGCCGTGACCTTATTGCCTGCGTCACTGCAAAAAATACTTGCCGAGCTTCCAGCAAGTGGCGGCTTCCTGGAGCGGGATATTCAATTAACTTCTGCCCAAGGCAAAGAGCAAATATGGGAAGCCATTGCGGCGGGTCTTATGGATGAAGGAATCCCCGCAGGCCGAATCCTGCTACTTCGCGATGTTACGAATATTCGGCAACTGGAAAATGAAGTGACCAGAAGCCGCCATCTGAACTCCATCGGCTCGCTTGCGGCTGGTGTTGCCCATGAAATCCGCAATCCGCTTAGTTCTATCAAAGGATTTGCCGTCTATCTTAAAGGAAGACTGGCTGGCAATAAAGAAGATGAAGAGACGGCTGATATTATGATTGCCGAAACTGAAAGGCTTAATCGCGTAATTGGCCAGCTTCTTGAATTTGCCAGGCCGCTTGCGCTGAAAAAAGAAAAAATCCAGTTTGCGGACTTGGTGCAGCATTCAATAAAATTAATTGCTGCCGACGCGAAGAAAAATAAAATCAGCGTTGAAATTGATGCTGCCGAGGAAATGCCTTTGGTGGAAGTTGATCCTGATAAAATTAAGCAGGTGCTTCTCAATATTTTTCTCAACTGCATTGCGGCGATGAAAGATGGCGGCAAACTGACAATTGAACTTGCGCTTAAGACGGATAATCTAAATGTAATAATTTCCGATAACGGCGCAGGAATTAATGAATCGGATTTACCAAAAATTTACGATCCCTATTTTACCTCGAAACCGGCGGGAACCGGCCTCGGCCTGGCGGTAGTCCAGAAAATAATGGAGGCACACGGTGGCAGGATTAATGTGGAGAGCACCATTGGCCTTGGAACAAAGGTGTTTCTTTTTTTCCCGCTAGCAAAAAATTGTCAGCTCGTCATTGCGAGAAGCCCCTCGGGCGACGTGGCAATCTAAGAAAGAGATTACCACGCACACTGGCGTGTGCTCGTAATGACAGGCAATAGAAGTTAAAGGATAAAACATGAAAATTAATCAATCAATTTTAGTTGTGGATGATGATCTTGCCCACCGCACGATGCTTCAAAAGGTGCTGGGCGGCTGGGGCTATGCTGTCAGCGAGGCGGACGACGGCTCATCGGCAATTGATGCAGTCAATAAAAGGGCATTTGACCTGATTCTGATGGACATACGCATGCTGAAAGTCTCAGGTATTGAAGCTCTCGAACAAATCAAAATTATCAATCCGGCAATTCCGGTCATTATCATGACTGCCTATGCTTCCGTTGATACAGCCGTTGATACCTTGAAAAAAGGCGCTTATGATTATCTCACCAAGCCGCTGGATTTCGATGAACTGAAAATTGCCATCAATCGAGCCACGGAGCACAACCGCCTCAAAAAAGAAAATGAATATTTAAAGGAACGGTTAGGGCAGAAGTTCGACACACAAAATATGATTGGCCGCAGCCCATTGATGGTTAAGCTTTTGGAGACAGTCGCGCAGGTAGCCGCAACGGAAGCCACCGTCCTCATTACAGGGAAATCGGGCACGGGCAAGGAAATGATTGCCAACGCCATTCATTATAACAGCCAACGAAAAGACGCGCCCTTTATAAAAATAAATTGCGCGGCGCTGACGGAATCATTATTGGAATCAGAACTTTTCGGGCATGAAAAAGGAGCTTTTACCGGCGCGGATAAAAGAAGAGAAGGGAAATTCCGGCAGGCCGATGGCGGCAGCATCTTCCTGGATGAAGTAAGCGAAATGTCCGCCGCAATGCAGGTAAAGCTCCTGCGGGTTTTGCAGGAAAGAGAATTGACAAGAGTGGGCGGTGCGGAAGTGATTGCAATCAATGTACGCGTGATTGCCGCATCCAATAAGGATCTAAAAAAAGAAATGGAGCAAAAGCGCTTTCGCGAAGATCTGTTTTATCGGCTGAACGTTGTGGCGTTGCAAGTGCCGCAGCTTTCAGACAGAAGGGAGGATATTCCACTTCTTGCGCAGCACTTTCTGGAGATGTTTGCCGCAAAGAACAAGAAAAGCATCAAAGGCTTCACGCCTCAGTCCATGGAGAAACTCGTAAAATACGCCTGGCCTGGTAATGTCCGTGAACTGATGAACGCGGTGGAGCGAGCAGTTGTTCTGTCGCGGAACGAATATATTGATGCTGACGAGCTGGCGCTGCTGATGGCGGAAACTCCGATTGCCAGCGGGAGTGATCAACTCAGCTTGCCGGGAAATATGCCGCTCGACGAAGTGGAAAAAAGAAGCATCCTGGAGGCGATCAATTCCTGCAACGGCAACAAAAGCGAAGCGGCCCGCCGCCTGGGCATCACCCGCAAAACGCTGCGGAAGAAACTGGACAAGTATGAAAGTGCCGGCTAAACATCGGCCAAAAATTAAATGGACGGTGTTTTCAATAATATCAAATCTGTTACGTATAGCTTCTACTATCAGCAAACCATCAGCCGTGAAGAAAATGCTTGATTTCACCCTGAAATAAATGATGTTATTCCATTGATCATTATGATAATCCTTTAAATACAGAATTAGAAAGGAGAAGAATATGAAAAAAATATTTTTAGCCCTGATCTTGTCAACCAGTTTACTTGTAAGCGGATGTTTGCCAATGATGTTCGTGGCAATATCCGCAGAGCAAGGAGCGCAATCACAAAGAATATTCGAATCGCAAGCAGCTACAGTTAAGACTCAGAGAGGCGTATTTTTTGAAAACTATATGGAATATCCGGGGGAAATCGGCACTGCTCCTATTATGCACATTAAAGTTAAATCTATTGCCCCAAAATCAGAAGCTGAAAAGGCAGGAATAAAAGCGGGTGATGAAGTAATAATGGTAAATGATAAAATAGTTTGTGAATACTATGACAGATCAGTTATCATCCAACCATTTTTTTCCGGGGAAGACAAACCAATAAAATTTACCATGCGACGAGATAATTATGAATATATTGCAACATTGAATCCTTTATAAACAGTATTGCCTTGAAATTCAAGACCTGGATTCCTATAATTTACCAATATCAAATCAAAGTTTTATCAGAATTTTGAAGAGGTATGCATTATTTCAGAGCAGATCATTTGACCGCGTTATGTAAAGTAGATTTTTTATGTATTCTAAAAAGCATATTTTCATCATCATTGTAATATTATATATTTTTGTTTTTGCTGGATGTGCGGCAAGAATTATCAGATCTGAATATACACCAAAACCCTCAGTCAGGTCTCTGATGATCGAAAAAGACCTTGCTTCAAAGGCTAAAAAACCAAAAATCTTTGTTTTAAAATTTCAAGACAAAAGAGTGGGTTATAGAGAAAATAATGCTGATGCATTAAAATCTAAAGGCTTATTTGAAAATCTAGATTTAAATGATGATTTAAAAAATCCTTATTTTATTTGGAAACCACGCGTGCCGGAAGAATTCAGATTTGAAACAAAAACATTATGTGATTATTTGTATGAATCGCTGATTTTTGATTTGTCTCGTTTAGGATTTAACATTGTTTCAGACAATAAATCAGGCCTGAGTTTCAAAGATATAATCAATAATAGCGAAATGATTCCGGCGAATACATCATATATTATAGGTATTGATGTTTTAATGTGTGAACCAGGTACGCATTCTAATATGTGGGATGTTGATATATTTTACCATTATTATTATCATCTAAGAATATATGATATATCAAAATCTAAAGTTTTATATGATGGTGAATTAAATCGTACTATTCAAAGAGCATCCGAGAGTCAACAGGTTACTGGTGCTTTTATGGTTGAAACACTTTTGCATGACTATTTGCCTGAAATAAATCATGATATTGCAGAAATCCTTGTGAAGTATAAATAATATGACACCGTAAAAGAATGAATGCGCAGATGAACTATTTACTTGGCTCATTAGCTAAGTCGAATACCACAATTGAAACGGTAATCCTCACTACAATTCAAAACCGCAAACCCTTGTTTAGTAGTAGTAGATGGGGACAGCAATTCCGCTGGTTCAATAATTGGCCCAAACTGGTTTCAAATCCTTCCATTGACGACTAACACTAAAAAGACGCATTCCATTACCAGTCCTGATCCGGCATTCGAAACTGTATCTTATAGCCGTTCATACTTGATATTTTTAATTGCATTAAGATAATTTACTCAACTAGGTGAGTAAATATTATGTATGATAGGGCAATATATCTTGAAATTACAATCGCAGGGGAATGACAAGCGGAAGTGGCATTTCTTTTATGTATATTTATCCTGTCATATTTGCCGCTTGACAGGCGGTAATCTTTACGTAATAGTCACTCCGCGGAAAAATTAAACAAGTCTCCTGGTGCACTGGAAAAGAAAAAATGATTAATCATCTCCACAACAGAGGCAAAATAATATCCACTCTGTGCGCGGCAATCTTCATCGCGCTGATGGCAAGTTCTGTTTTTGCAGCTGAAAAGTATCCGCCGCCGCGTGGCGCTGTCAATGATTTTGCCAATGTTATTGATCAGGATAGCGCCGCAAAAATGGAATCTCTGGCACGGGAAGTGTTGGAAAAAACAGGCACGGCGGTTGTTGTGGTAACTGTTCCGACTATCGGCGAGGGAGAGGAAACCAGTCTTTATGTTAATGGCCTTTATAAAGCGTGGGGTATCGGGAAAAAAGGTGTAGATAAGGGTGTTTTAATATTCTTGACGGTCAAGGAACGAAAAATCCGGATTGAAACCGGTTATGGCGTAGAGGGAATTTTGCCGGATGGTTTAGTCGGTGAAATCAGAGACAAATATCTAAAACCACAACTCCAGGCAGGCAATTACGGCCAGGCTTTTTATGATACCATGTATGTTCTTAGCTCTTATATTGCCAAAGATGCCGGTGTTCAACTCAGCGGAACGCCTGCCCAATACCGGACAAAAACCCGTGCCGATAAAAAAGGCATTGGCCCTGTCGGAATTATAATTTTTTTAATTATTGCGGCGCTGCTCATAGGTACAAAAACCGGGCGGAGAATGCTTCCCTGGATATTGCTTTTATTATTGAGTGGTGGCGGGGGACGTGGCGGTGGAGGCGGTTTTAGCGGTGGTTTTGGTGGTTTTGGCGGTGGCGGAAGTGGCGGTGGCGGGGCTGGTGGAGATTACTAATCACGGGTATAATACGCTGCGCTTTCGTAATTGGAGTTTCAACAATTTATTTATCAGGTGCATAAAATGGCAAAAATACCAGATCAACCACAGGAAGTATTTGTTCCTTTAACGCAGGATTATCTGAAAATATTCGGTAGCGAGCTTGTCTCTTTGATTGTATATGGCAGCGCCGCCGCCGGTTCCTATGTTAAAGGCAAATCAGACATAAACCTGCTGATAGTTTTAACAAATGCCGGCAAAAACAAGCTTGACGAAGCTTTTGAAAAAGTAAAATACTGGAAGAAGCGCAAGGTGGCCACACCGCTGGTGATGACCAAAGAATTTATTGAAACTTCATTGGATTCTTATCCGATCGAATTTCTGAACATGAAAAACAGCCATATTCTGGTCTACGGCGAAAATGTTCTGACGAATATTGCCTTCAAACCGGAAGACTTGAGGCTGCAAATTGAAAGAGAAATCAAGGGGAAAATAATACTCTTGACGCAAGGCTATCTGGAGACGGAAGGTTCGTCACGCGCGCTTCGGCAGTTGATTCGTAATTCGTTCACGGCGTTTATTTCCATTTTTAATGCCCTGCTTTTTTTAAAGCAGGGAAAGGCGCCGCAAGTAAGGCAAGAGACAATCAAAGAGGCCTGCAATTTGTTTTTGCTCGACACTGCCGTATTTGAGCTTTGCTCTGACATTAAAGAAAGCAAAGATAAACTTGCCAATAGAGAAATCATTAATATATTTAAAAAATATTTGCGGGAAGTAGAGAAGGTGGGTAGCATAGTTGATGAACTATAAATTAAAATTAACATATTTCAGGAGGTAATAAATGGATCCCAAGAAGAAGACTTTGATTGTTGTGCTGGTTGTAGTCCTTATTTTAGTGGTCGCGTTGTATTCGTTTTTTGTAGGCAACTATAATAAATTTGTCAAAATGGATGTGGGAATTAAGGCGGCCTGGGCGCAGGTGGAAAATCAGCTGCAGCGTCGCTATGATCTGATCCCGAATCTTGTGGAAACAGTCAAAGGTTATGCCAAACAGGAAAAGGATGTTCTGGTAGAAGTAACCAATGCCAGAGCTAAAGTCGGCGGTGCTGGAAATATCCCGGATAAGATCGCGGCGAATAATCAATTGACAGGTGCATTGAGCCGGTTGATGCTGGTTGTGGAAAAATATCCTGATTTAAAATCAAATCAGAATTTCCTGAAGCTTCAGGACGAGCTTGCCGGAACTGAAAATAGAATTGCCGTGGAGAGAATGAGATACAACGAAACCGTACAAGTTTTCAATGAAGCAATCAGAACCTTCCCTGCTAATCTGCTTGCCGGTATGTATGGATTCAAAGAGGCGGCATTCTTTAAAGTAGATGAAGTAGCAAAAGCCGTTCCGAAAGTGAAATTTTAGAACAAGAAGTTTTGGAACAAGGGGTTTTTTAATCCCGCTTCATCGGGACAACCCCTTGTTCCACTATCGTTCTGCCCTGGACCTCCCCACAAAAGGAGGTTCAGGGCTTTTTTGTGAAACTCCAATTCCGAAGGCGAAGTAACCTGAAGGTCATCTGCGACGCATCGGAATTGGTAAGTTGAACAATCCCGCAAAGCGGAAGGTATGAACCCCCGCAGCCTTCCGCTGGGTTCATACCCGTGATGTCATTTGTGAGGAACTGTAGCGGATTGCCAAATCCCGTCAGCCATTAGAAAGCGGCTGGTCTCGCCCGGTCGTGCGGGTAGCTTGTATCTTTCAATGCTGTATTCGGGATCGTGCGGCAACTTCAATCCGGCTTTCATTGGCTGGGGCATGATCGGGTAAATTTTGCGATTTCCGGCTGCCGCAAAAAGTTCATCTATTGTGCTAAATTCCGCCATTTCTTCAAGCGTCTTTAACGTCGGGGGCATCATGGCAATTTTTCCGGCGTTGTACATCTGCAGGGCACCACCCGGCGTTACCCACAGCGATGAGGTCAATTCATCTTTGTCTGTGACTGCATTCTGACCATGATGGGGCATCTCCGCCAGAAAGAAACGTGTGCTGAATCGCTGAGGTACAATTTCCGGTGTAATCCAATATGCATAAGGGATTAGCAATTCCGGCAGCAGAACCAGGTCTTCCTGCCGGATAATTTCTGCCAGAGTTAGTTTCCCCTCATTTAGCGGTTGTCTGTACGCGGCAAAACGCGCTTGAATTATGGCGTTGCCAAAATCAATTGAAGCGTCGCTTGCGCTTCGCGCGAACAGAACTCCTGTTTCCTCAAAAGTCTCTCTGATGGCGCAGATATAAAAGCCTAGCGCCATATCCCTTGTCAAAGTTCTATCCTGCAATAAGGTCTGAGGTTGAAAATCATCTTTGAGCGATATGCGTATGGTTTCAGATATATCGGCATCAGAGGCCTCCAACTGCCCGCCGGGAAAAACATAAATCCCTGCCATAAATGATTGACTGGCATGGCGGCGGGCAAGAAATACCTCCGGCGGTTTCCCAAGTGCCCGGCGAACCAAAATAACCGTTGCCGAATCTTTAGGGACGCTATTTGTTTCAGGTAAAGACAAATTATTTACCAATGCCTTCCAAATCTATTTGGCGATCAAGCCGCCGTCAGCGACAAGCACGTGACCGGTCAAATAGGCCGATGCCTCTGATGCCAGAAATACAGCAATTCCCTTCATGTCATCCATCTCGCCTACTCTGCGCAGTGGTATTTCGTTGATCATGGCATCGCGAATTTCTTTGAGCTCCGGTTTGTCGATAAAAGCCATCATGTCAGTGTGGAAAAAGCCAGGCGCGATAGCATTAACACGGATGTGATAAGGGGCAAGCTTGACGGCAAGGTTCATAGTCAGTAAGTTGATAGCGGCTTTTGTGGAATTATAAGGTATGGCCGGATGAGCCATTTCTGTTGATCCGCGGAAGGCCATGACCGATGATATATTAATGATGTTTCCACCGCCCTGCGCTTTCATGATGCGGGCAACTTTTTGAGAAAGAATCCAGACACCGCGAACATTAACATTGAAGAGTTGATCCCATTTCTCTAAAGGGAAATCGAGCGTGGGAGCTCCCCAGGTTGCTCCGGCGTTATTGACCAGAATATCAATGTGGCCGAATTTCTTTTGCGCCTCAGCAAGCATGCTGTCAATTGCGTCTTCTTTGGCCATATCGCAGGCAATCGCGATTGCGCGTACTTTGTGGTTGGCTTCTAATTCCTTAGCCGTGTCCTCCAGATTTTTGAGCTTGCGCGATGTTAAAATCAAATCAGCACCGGCTTCCGCCAGCCCAGTCGCGATAAATTTACCGATACCACGGCCACCGCCTGTAACCAGGGCGACTTTTCCTTTTAGTGAAAACAATTGTGTAATGTTCATGAATATTCTCCTTAAAGATTTATATTTTTATCCAGAATTACACTGGAAATTAATATTGTTAGATATAACAGAAAGCTAAATATTCTTCAACGCCTTCAGCATTTTTAAAAAGTAAAAAGGGAGAGCAGCAGCTCTCCCTTTTGTAAAACGGAATTAGGAAATTAGGCTTTCTGCTACTCAGTCATGGCGTATTCGCCGCTTAAAGTGGCAACATACTTTTCCCAAACTTTATTGTACTGCTCGGGATTGGCGACTGCCTTAATGAGCATGATCTTTGTACAGTAAGCGCGTTGGTCGTCATTGGTTGTGTGGTTGCCGTAAATTTGCAAGGCAAAGTGAGCAAAGTCACGCACCATGAAATCAAAGATCTGGTTTAAGATATCGGCATCAAGTCCGTCAAACTTAGCCTGCTCAAGAATGAGCTGGCCATAGACGACGATGGAGAACATCTCACCTACCGGCAGAGAGAACGTCGGGTCCATTTCCTGTACTTTATCCGGTCCGGCCTTTTCCAGCATCTCTTTGAACATCTCTATCTGTTTGATGAAGGTGGCCACGTTGGGCAGGCCTTTATTGGCTTCAAAAACCGGCTTGTAGTCATGAAACTGAACTTTGCCCAAACCCTTGGTGGGGCCCTGGTTGAACAGGAACATGTCATCTTTGAGCGAGAAGTCCGGTGCCACAGGGGCATAAGCTGACGGGCTAAAGAAGTAGTTTTTGATAAACTTGCGAATGAGCTGAACGTTGACGTGCACCGTACCCTCAAGCTTGGAGGGGCCGCGAACATCGGCTGCCGCCATGTGGAAAATGGTGTCTTTCTCAAAGCCTTTGGCCGCGATTACATCCCAAAGCAGATTGACAACTTCTTCGGATTGCAGGGTCACTTTCATCTTGCTTGTGGGATTATACAGCAGGTAGCGGCGATCGTTTTCGCTTGCGCCCCGGAAGTAGTCGGTGGCACGACGCTGATAAATCTTCATTCCCAGTAAGCGCAGCCAGGCATCCATAAAGTTCTTGCGTACATGCGGCATGTCCGTTACCTTCAGGCCGTAGAGAACGCGGTTGGAGGCGTGCGTAATGGCCTCATAGAAGCAGTGCTCGGCAATGCCAAGGGACGCAGGACCAATGTTGAATTTGCCGATGTTGACGGTGTTCAAAGCGGAATCCCACGCATTGGGGCCACGCGAGAGGATGTCATCGTCGGTAATGGGGTAGTCGTGCAGATCGAAGTTGGCTACATACTCCTGGTGGGAGATGACGTTTTTCTTCAACTCAAATGCTTTGTTGAGGTAATTGGTAACAAAGAAGGTGTAGTCGTCCGTGCCGTCTTTTACCTTGCCCAGTGTAGAGACCATCAAGGCCTCGTTGCCGTTGCCGATGTAGTACTTCTCGCCATTGGCCACATATTTACCGGGGCCTTTCGGGGTGAGTGATGCCTCCACAGAATAGATGTCCGCGCCGTGGGTTCGCTCGGAGAGACCGAAGGCAAATATCGCGCCTTCTTTGAGGAGTTTGGCTGCTTTCTTTTTGGCCGTTTCATTCGGGCTCATCCAGATGGGGCCCAACCCCAGGATGGTCACTTGGAAACAGTACCAGTAGCCCAGGCCGTAAAAGGCCAGAACCTCTGAGTACTCGCTGTTACGTGCCGTGTCCCACCGGCAATCCTGATCTCCCCCGGCGTACTGTTTGGGGGTGAGCAGTTTTGCAAAGATCTGTTCTTTGCCGATGAAATCGACAAACTCGCGGTACCAAAGCTTCTTGTTGTAGTCGTCGAGCAGTCTGGTCTTGCCCATCTTCTCAAAGAAAGCAATGGTTTTGGTCATGATGACTTTTGAGCCTTCATCGGCCATAAGGCTTTTGTACTTCTTGGGTTGGATCAATAAATTCATATAATTCTCCTTTTCTAGGGTATTTTCAGGAAATATTTTCTTATGTGCATTCCGCATACTTCCTTACACG
>SESG01004680.1_pt1 | contig 19276 bp, 17 predicted proteins | sample 3171421 | NCBI WGS metagenome assembly SESG01 (sample SAMN10866946, study PRJNA518727) | freshwater metagenome | biome: subpolar coniferous forest; feature: holomictic lake; material: water; isolation source: holomictic Lake 227, 6 m and 8 m depth | place: Canada: near Kenora, Ontario | collected... | reverse complement strand
TAAAATGTGAGTTATCGGACAGAGTCAAGGCAAGCGGGTATGGCGCGCGTGGGCAACTATATGTTTTAAAAGGGATGTTTAGCACAGCAGAAGCCGATATAAACAAATCCATAAAATTTAATAATGGGGATGGCTTTATGTATTGTATTCGCGGAAGTTATTATTGTAGCAGAGGAAATCTAACTAAAGGTATGGATGATTATAACAGAGCAGTAGACCTGCTTCCAGATAAGGCGGAACCATATCTTTTTCGTGGTGGCTTACTTGAAAAACAAGGAAAATATCCAGAAGCAAAAATAGAATATGAAAAAGCCGTTAAAAGACGCGAGAAAACAGGCAGTGCAGAAGCGGGAATTATCAGCTCACTTTATATGCAAGGAAGACTCGACGAAACTTTAAGAGAGGCTTTGCAATACAAGACTGATGATGACAACTCAGCTTCTCAAATCAGAGTATATTTTACAAGGTTGCAGGTCTTGAACGAGACTAAAAGAAAAGATAAAGTAAGTGCTCTGGTAAAAGAGGCGGAAAAATACATAAATGAGCAGATAAAAAAAGAACCACAAAGAGCTATTAATTACGCTGGTTTAGGTTTGATTTATTGCGAAGCAGGGATAAATATAAGTGAGGCAATGAAATTGGGGGATAAGGCAAACGCCACAGGTCCAGAGAGTTGTGGAGACCATGTAAAGGCTTTGTGTTATTTCAATATGAAGGACTATGAGAATGCCACAAAATATATGCTCAAACGCTTGGATAAGGAACCTATGGATTTGTGGTGTATGTATAAGCTCGGTTTGATTTATAGGGCGTGGGGAAAAGAAAGTGAAGCACAAAATGTCTGGAAAAAAGTACTGAAGATAAATCCCAGATATAGGTTGATACTTAAAGAGTCCTCTTTATCTTAATTTTATAATACTGTGGCAAAGCGAAACTAAAGGACTTGAGAGGACTTTCGTATTTACAGGGTGTTTTAATTGTGTTATTATCCTTATTAATAAGGGCTTTTTGCCCTTATAAATCCTCTTACCGAGGGCTGAAAACTTGAAAATACGAGATTATTTATTTTTTATAAGCATAAGCGTGTTGTTGTTTTTATCATATTTTTATTTTAATGACAGGTTAAAATCCTATGTTTTTAAAAATATGGATAATGTCGGCAAACCAGTTAGCGCGGCAGATAATTTAGTTTTTGTAAGTGATGTATTTAAAATGAAGGACTACAACAACCTGATAAATAAACTCTCTGAAGCACAAAACTCCATAGTCCTTTTTCTTCCCCAACTTTTTAATATGAAAATAGACCCCTATCTAGATGAAGTGGAACCTGAAGACATCACCATTTTAAAACAGGAATATAAAGAGTTTGTTTTAAAAATGGCTGAGACCTCCTCAATAATACCCGTGGTCTTTGTCGCTCCTGGAAAACCAAGCGAGGAAGTGCCTGGGCTTTCGGCTTTCTCGTACTTTGATAAATATTCAGGAACCTTAAAATTTCACGAGTATGATTATCTAAAAATAAAAAGTTTGAAAGTATGGCAGACGGTAAAAACTCCGGGCTTTTTTAGGGAATATCGCTATTACCCCTATAGAGTGCCACTCGTGTTCAAACATAAAAATCAGATTTATGCTGGGGCGGCAGTAGAAGCGGTAAGAAAATACTATCGTCTCACAAGAGATCAAATTTCTATAGATGGAAGGTTTTTGCGGATAGGCAGTATAGTCAGTGCGCCACTGTCCAAGTATGGCGACATAATAATTTCAGAAAGTCAGCACAGGGAGGCCTTGAAACTTTCCACTGTTTTGACAATGCCTATGACTGACCTGGCAGATAAAATTATAATTATTAATAGCCTAAACAATAAGGATTCAAAGGATGTAAATATGAGGAGCCTGGGTGCGACCGTATCGGCGCTTATGACAGGGGTTTATATTAAATATAATCCTGCTTCTGATTATGGCATTGCCCTTATATTGGTGGGTTTGTTGGCGGCAGCTTTTACAGGCGCACCTTTTTTATTTGGAATGTTTATGTACCTGATTGTTCAGGCAGGCATTATAGCCACAGGATTTTATCTGTTGAAAAAAAATGTATATGTAGATGTGATACTGCTTTCGGCTTCGGCGTTTTTTGTTTTCTTTTCGATCTATTATTTTAAAATAATGACAGCGAGACGCCACACGGAAAATAGAAAAGAGTTCTTGTCAAGTGTGTCCCCGAGTAAAAACATTCCGGGGCTTATCGCCAGCAATAAGGATATAAAGATAAAAAACACCTGGACAGAGTGCTTTGCGGCTTATTTCATGTTTGATGAGAATTTTTTCAAAGATATGGCAAATGCTAAAAATGTTTTTGACAGTATTGAAAAAACCATATACACTTTTGATAAGGATTTTTTTATATATTATGGCGGGCAGGATGAACTGCTGGTCATGTTCGCTGGGAAAGACAGGGATACGAAAACTCTTTTGGATGCGCTTATGGCGGTCAGAGACTCTGAAGGACTACAAAAGTTTAACTTTAATATTATTCTTATAAAAACATTTGTTAATATATTTGACATGAAAAAAAGACCTGTCGTAATGGATAAAAACTACGACAGAGTAAGAACGGCCCACGCTCTCGCTAAACAAAAATATATTCTGATTGCGGAAACGGATATTCAGGAGTATATAAATTATATAAAATTTCAAAAAGTATCAGGTGCGGATTCCTTGCCGGTGTTTTTTAATATTGCCGGACACAGAGATGGGGGAAATATATGAAAATAAAGGTGTTGGGATGCTATGGCGGAGAAGTGCCTGGAAAATATATCTCGGGATTTTTACTCGGAGAAGATACGCTTGTGGATGCAGGGACTATAGGTCTTAACTTGGAACTTAAAGCCCAGCGCAAGCTAAGAAACATTTTGATATCTCATCCACATTTAGACCATATTTGTGCGCTTCCGTTTTTAGGGGGCAATGTACTTAGCAATAAATCAGAGTCCCTGAAAATTGTGGGAGCGAAATTTAGCTTAGAGGCTATAAAAAAATATATTATGAATGGCACTGTCTGGCCTGATTTTACAAAAATAAAAAATCAAGCCGGGGCCCCAGTGTTTTCTTATATGACGATTTCTTATCTGAAGTGGGTCACTATTGGGAAGTATAAAATAAAAGCTATTCCGGTCAACCATACTGTGCCTACTAACGGGTATCTTATAGGCGAAGGCGATTCATATATGCTTTATAGCGGAGACACCAAAACTACAGAGGCGATATGGCAAGAAGGAAAAAAATTGGGAACAAAATTAAAAGCGATATTTGTGGAAACCTCGTTTCCAAATGAACGAGCTGACTTAGCAGATAAGACAGGACATCTCACACCTGCCGTCCTTGAAGCACAACTGAAAAAAATTGGGGATAAAGCAAAGCCCAAAATATTTATTTATCACATTAAACCAGAATACCAGCAGCAAGTGGAGAAAGAGCTTAAAAAGATAAAAGGATTTGACCTAACTTTAGTAAAACAGGGAAACACCTATACCATATGAACACATATTTTAAAAAAGGCATTTAGGGTAATGTGCTAAATGTATCATATTCGTTTTGCTAAAAAAGAAGATGTGGAAAAGATAGCTGAAATTGAAAAAGTCTCATACTCTGCCCCCTGGTCGCAGACGGCGTTCAAATTTGAAATATCAAAATCCCAAGCTGGAGAAAGTATTTTCGTAGTAGCAGTAGCTGACGAGACAAATGAAGTCTTGGGCTACATTATGGGAGACAAAATAGTGGATTTTATACATGTCTCAAATATCGCCGTAGTTCCCACCTCCAGAAAACAAGGCATAGGCAATGCGCTTTTAAGTAAACTGGAAGAGGAAGCTTTGAAACTTGGAATGAGTACTTTTACCCTTGAAGTGAGGGCGGTTAATACTTCGGCGGTCAATTTGTATAAACGGCATGGGTATGAGGAAAAAGGCAGGCGCGAGAAATATTATGAGAATAAGGATGATGCAATAATAATGTGGAAAAAAGATAAATCCCTGTAAACTAAAAATAGGGAATTTTCGTCATATACTTGGAAGGAAAATATGGAAAGAGATGACAAGGAAATAATACAGGATATTAAGTCCGAAAAGTCCGGTGCAGTGGATGAGCTGATAGTAAAGCATCAAAAACGCATCTACCATATGGTGTATGGGCTTACTCTGGACTATAACAAAGCGTGGGATATTTCACAGGATGTACTTGTAAAACTTGTGAAGAACATTAAGGACTTTAGAGGAGACAGCTCGTTTACAACATATTTATACAGGGTGACTATGAACACCTTTTACGATGCGAAACGCAAGGAAAAGAGTGAAGGCAAGGTAAGTCATATGTCTGATATGGAGCGGGCTGACGGAGAAAACAAGGTGTATGAGATAAAGGATACAGTAAATATAGAGGACACTTTTGATACGAAAATGGTAAAAGAAAAAATAAGCGAAGCTTTGAGTGAACTGAGTGCGACACAAAAAAAAGTGTTTGTTTTGAAAACTGTGGAAGGCCTCAAAATCAAGGAAATAGCGAAACATTTAAAATTATCAGAAGGTACGGTCAAATCGCATTTGAACAGAGGTATGGAAAAAATACGGCTTAAAATGAAACGCGGTGGTGGGAAAAATGAATAAAAAATGTGGACTGCCAGAAAATGAGCTCCTGGATTATTTTTATGGAGAGATACAGGACAAAGTAAAAATAGCCAGCATAACTGAACATATATTTTCTTGCGAGGAATGTCAGGAAAAAATTCAGGCATATACTGATATAGGAGTGGCTATGGCTTCTGTAAAAGTGACCTTTCCAAATGAAATATGGGCGAAGCATTTGCAAGAAGTTAAAACAAAGCTCGAAAAAAATAAAACTTTTACCGAAAAAATGGCTGAGTATTTTGCTGTCAGGAAATTCAAAACTGCTGGAGTGGCTTTTGCAGTAGTGATGCTCTTGGCGTTTGGAGTTTTTTTTGGTAGGAATATAATAAAAGTAGCCAATAACAGTGATGAAAAGGAAATGATTGAAAATCTTGATATAATGGAAAACCTTGACTTACTGCAGTTTTATAATGAAAGTTCCGATAACAATAGTAAAAGATAAGTTATGAAAAAAATATTATTTTTGCTGTTGGGCTGTGTGTTGCTCGGGGGACTGGTTACTGGAAGCGCAAAACCGGCACCCACTCCTGAAGAAGATGAAATAATAAGTAATCTGGAAATGTTACAAAATTTTGATGTATTAGTACAACTTGATTTTTTTGAAAAATACGATACTCTGCCGACAAAGGAAGATAAAGAAAAACCCAAAGGAGAAAAACCATGAGAAAAATAGCACTGTTGTTTTTAGTAGGACTTATATTAGGATTCGCGGGAGTGGTGTATTCTGCCGACAAGTGGCAGAATGAAAAAGGCACCTATGAGCAAGCGGCAGACAAGTGGCGCAATATGTCCCATGAAGAAAAACAAAAAATAAGGGAAACCTATAAACAATGGAAAGAAATGCCAGCTGACAAAAAAGATGAGCTGTTTTATGAACAAAAGAGATTTAAAGAACTTAGCCCTGAGGATAAAAAAAAGATAAGAAACGCCTATAAGGCATGGAAAGACATGTCAAAAGAAGACCGTGAGATGATTAAAGGTAGATACAAAAAATGGAAAGAATTGTCTCCAGAGAAAAAGGCTGAGTTGAGGGAAAAGTTTCAAAACCTGGATCCGGCACAGCTTAAAGAACTAAAAGATAAATTAAAAAACAAATAAGAAAAACCACAGGCACAAAACCGCCTTGAATATTATCTCAAATAGTGATAAAATTTCCATGTTTTACATATGAAAAACACGGAGAACTCCATCAATGGCGGAAAAATACTTAAAAAAGGTTTATGAATTGCTGTTGGTTTTTATGGTTTTTTTGTCCCCCTTGGTGTTTTTTCCTTCCGCGGCGGATCCTTTCTGGATAACTGAAAAATTCTTTTTTATATTTGCTATGAGCTTAACTGGGCTTATATTTATGGCATATTGTATGGTCAGCGGGCATTTTCCTGTTTTTAAAACCTCTTTTACTTATGTGTTTTTATTGTTTTTGCTTGTTAATGTGGCTGGGTTTTTCCCTGCTTTAAGCAAAACGGCCTGGCTGGATAAAATAGGTCTGAATTTTTTACTTATAGTTTTATTTTATTTTGTATATTTATTTACGGTGGCAGGTGGTGGTGAAAAACTTATTCTTGCCGTGCTTGCCTCAGGTACTTTAATGGCCTTTTACGGAATCTTACAGGCACTGGGGGTAGATTTTATTCCTTGGGCGGCAGATTTTTCCAAACGCGCTTCTTCCACTTTGGGAAATCCGGATTTTTTAGGTGGACATATGGTGGTCCTGTTACCAGTGGCACTGGCAGCGGCACTGGCAACAAAAAATAATAGTTATAAAAGAGTATATTATTTTTATTTTGTTGTCATGGCAACCGGACTTATAATGTCTCAGACTAGAGGTGCCTATATAGCTTTTGGGGCATCGGCAATAGTGTTCTTTTTAATTATGTGGAAATATTTCAAAAAGGTTTTGTGGGAAAATAAAAAAAAGTTGCTTGCCATAGGGGTAGGCATACTGATACTGGCAACGGTATATTTAGCACTGCGACCAGCAGCTTTTACGCGACTATTAAACACCGAGGATGAAGCGCTAACGATAAGAGGCTCTATATGGAAGAACACGGCAAGTATGATAAAAGATAATTTTGTTTTGGGCAGTGGACCAGGAAACTTCCCTTTGAAATATTCTTTTTATCAGGCCGCGGGTTTACCTCCTGAGGCCTTTAAAACAAATGAGTATTACAAGTCCTCGCACGCACATAACGATTATTTGCAATTTGTAGCAGAGTATGGGATTGGGGGACTACTTGCGATGCTTTTGTTTTTCTTTTTGGGTTTTTATAAAGCGTGGAAAGTACTGAAAATGAAAGATAAAACTTCGCAAATATTTATCACGGGGTTGGTTTGCGGGGCAGGTGCTATGCTTTTTCACGCTATGTTTAACTTTCCTTTTTTAATAATTCCTACAAGTGTGGTTTTTTATATTTTTATCGCTATGGTGGAAGCCACTGAAAATCCAGAAGGAATAAAAAGAGTGCCTAATAAAGGGCTTTTAAAAATAATTCCGATTTTAGGGAGTTTGTTGTTTATGGCTTTTATGCTTATGGCTTTTATGCCGCTGGCGGGAAATACTTATCTTGGAATGGCTAAACGCGCCGAACACTTTGGGCAAATGGAAAAGGCATATGAGCTGGCAAAAAAGGGTAGTAGCGTGGATAAATATACACCGGAAAACTTTTATTATCTGGGAAGTTTAGCCGAAAAAATAAAAAATGAGGCTGATGCCTATGCGGCTTATACTCAGGCGGTAAAATTGAATCCAGGCTACTGGGAAGCGTTGGTAAAACTTTTTACTTTTCAGACAAACCACTATGATGCACAGGGCGCTTTAAAAACAGCCTGGACTATGCATAAAATTTCTCCATACACGGTGAAAGCTATAATGCCATTGGCATATGCGCTGTATCAACTTGGAAAATATAATGACTCGTTAGCTGTGGCGCAGGAGGGCTTAAAATATATGCCTGCTGAGCCTATGCTTTTAAACCAAGTGGCAGCGGCTTACGGAGGACTTAAAGAGTATGAAAATTCAATCCTATACGCTAAAAAAGCAATAGAGGCCGATACAAAAAATGCCGACTCTTATATGAATTTAGCAGTGGCGTATTATATGGCGGGTGAAAAAGCAAAAGCAGTGAAAGCCCTGCGTGGCGCCCTACTTATAAATCCTGAAAATGCCAGCGCTCTAAATATGCTTAAGGTTATAAAAAATGCGCGTAAATAATAAAACTCTGATAGCGCTACTTATTTTCTTGGGAGTTATGGCTGTCTATATAAGGACACTGCAACCAGTTTTTAATTTTGACGATTCACCAGAGACCATAGCATGTGCTTATACTTTGGGAATTCAACATCCCCCTGGATATCCATTACCGACACTGATAGGAAAACTTTTTACCTTTTTGCCTTTTGCTAATACCGGGTTTAAAATAAATTTGCAGGCGGCTTTTTTTGGTGCCCTCAGTATAGTGCTTTTGTTTTTTATACTTGGAGAAGTGTTAAAAAATAAAATAAAAAATGAAAAACTTCTTCTTGGGGTGTCTACAGCAGGCGCGCTTATGTTAGCTTTTTCCCAAACCTTTTGGACTCAGGCCATATCTGCCAAAGGCGGGATATATACTCTGAACGCTTGTTTTGTGCTTTTACTTATTTGGATAGCTTTTGTATGGGAAATAAAAAAAGAAATGCGGCTATTTTATCTATTTGCTTTTATCTATGGAATAGCTGTGGCTAATCACTGGGAGAGTATGGCGGTGGTTTTTCCAGCGTTTTTTGTTTTTATGGGGTTGGAACTATTAAAAGAGGGCTATTATAAACGCCTAAAGTTTAAAAATTATCTTTTATTTGTTTTGTTTTCCTTGCCTGGAATATTTATGTATTATTATCTTATGGTAAGGGCCAATGGGGGAGCATTGTTAAACTGGGGGAATCCAGTGGATTTAAAACAACTCGTTTGGGTAGTGACCCGCGCTGAATATACTGAAATGGAAAAAGTCAAAAATCTGGGAACGATAATAAAACAGCTGGCAAGAATAGGAAAGCTCATTACCTCTGAGTTTGGAATAATAGGCACACTATTATTTATCATAGGAATAAAGGGCACTTGGGAAACAGTGAAAAAACAAAGAACAATATTTTTTGTTGTTTTGTTTATTGTAGTGCTTTCAAGCATTACATTCTATTTTAATTTGAAGACTGAAATGCTTTATATAATGGATGTGTTTTTAATTCCCGCGTATCTAAGTATGATATTTTTTATTAGCGGTGGAATAGCTTGGCTCTTGTCCTTGTGTGAAACTAAAAAAATAAATATTTCGGCATTTGTGGCGGTACCTGTCTTTATGCTGCTACCGGCCTATGGGCTTGTGACAAATTTTGAAAAATGTGACAAGAGCGCTTACTATTACGCTTATGATTTTGGCAACAATGTCATAAAGTCGGTGGACACTCCTGGAGCCCTTGCATTGCTGGAAGGTGATTATTTTGTTATGCCTCAAATGTATTTTAAAAATGTAGCAAAAAAATTGGATTTCTGCCCTGCTACTACTATATTCTTATATACAAAGTGGGGAATCCCAAATTTAAAAAAGGAGTGTCCAGGGCTCAACTTGAATATCAGTAACAGCCTCACTTTGAGTCAAACTTTGGAAAATATAATAGGACTGAATTTCAAACAAAGAGAAATCTACACTTCTATTTTTAGGGACACCTTGAAGGCGTTTTATAAACAGGGGGATGCCTATATGGCACCGAGTGGAGTGCTTATGAAATTATCTTTCGACAAACTCGCCACAACAAAAAGTGCTGAGGCAAAACTCAAATTGCTCTCGTACAGAAATGTTATTAGCGAAAAATTATATATGGATGCCCCGACTGAATTTGCCATCTCAAATTATGGCGCCACTTATGTGGAAATGGGAGATGCCTTTAAAAACTTTGGCAATAGTGATAAGGCAATGTACTATTTGGAACAGGCAGAAACCATCGCTACCTCTCCCAACAAGGCCGAATGCATTAGTCATCTTGGCATTGTATATTCAACTCTGGGTAGGTATAATGAGGCAATAAACAAGTATAAGGATGCTGTGGTTTTAAAGCCAGGGTTAGCTGAGGCCTGGTCAAATATGGCGGGTTGCTATAATGCCATAAAAGAATACGATAAAGCCATAGAGGCAGGTAGTAAGGCCATTAAAGAAAAACCAACTTTGGCTGAAACATATAATAATATGGCTGTTTCTTATTATTATAAAGGTGATAAAAAAACTGCGATTGAGTATATGGAAAAAACAGTGCAGTTAAATCCAACAAATGAAATGGTAAAAAATCTTGAAGTTATGAAAGGCGAAAATAAATGAATATTCTGTTTTTAACGCCAGGCCTGCCATACCCGCCTTGTGATGGGGATAAGCTGAGAAGCTTTAATTTGTTAAAACGGCTTTCTAAAAAAAATAAAATATTTCTTGTGAGTATGATAAAACCGGGAGAAGAAAGGTTTAAAAAAGATTTGGAAAAGTACTGCGCGGCAGTGGTCCTTGTGCCGGTCACGAAAAACCAGATATTTTTTAGAGCTTTAAACGGTTTATTTTCAAACCTGGCATTAAATATCTCGGCATATGCGGACAAGCGTGTGGAAAGTGAGATAAAAACCCTCTTGGCGCGTGAAAAAATAAATGTGGTGTTTGTCTATCGGCTCAGAATGGCGCAATATGCACAGTCCCTTGAAATTCCAAAAGTGGTGGATATGGTGGATTCCCTTGCCTTATATATGGACAGAGTGAAAAAAAGTGGGGCAGGAATATTTTACAAAATGTATGCCACTATAGATGGGGCAAGACTAAAAAAATATGAAAAAAATGTAGCAGGGGTTTTTGATAAGGTATTTATAAACTCAGAAGAAGATGCTAAATATATAGGCGCAAAAAATATAGTCACAGCCGCTAATGGAGTGGCAAGTCCGGCTTCGGGTAGTATAAAAAAAGATAAAACAGTATTTACAGCAGGGTATTTTGGAAATATGAACTATCCGCCTAATGCGGATGGGTTAAAATTTTTGCTGGAGAAAGTCAGGAAAATAACTACAGTACAAGATAAAAATATAAAATTTGTTATAGTAGGAGAGGGAAGTGAGAAGGCCTGCACTAAATATAAGGGCGAGGACTTTGAAGTGAGCGGTTTTGTTGAAAATATAGATGCATTGATACGCTCGTGGGACTGCGTGGTGGCGCCTGTGCGCTACGGCGCTGGCAGACAGAATAAAGTTATGCAGGCCTGGGCAAATAAAGTGCCGGTAGTGGCACACCCTTTCGCGGCAAGCGGAGTGTATGGGGCAAATGGGGTGAATATTTTAACTGCCACCACCGAAAAGGAATTCGCGCAAAAACTTATGGAGTTAAAAAATAATCCACGGCTTGGAAAAAAAATTGCTGCTGCGGCAAAGGTTATGCAGACGAAATGTTTTAACTGGGATAAGACAGCACTCCTTGTGGAAAAAGAACTTAAAAAAATAATACGGAGAAACAAAAAGTGAAAAGACTGACTGTGAGTATATGTTGTTTAGCCATATGTTTTGGGGCCTGTATAAAAAGAGAAAGTTTAAAAAAACCCCTTGAAAAATTGAATGTGGTGGAAGTGGCGGAAGTGGAAAAAAAAGCGCAAGACCTATACATGGAAGGGAAATATGCGGATACAGTAAGCAATCTGAAAACCTTAATTGCTGAAAACCCGAAGAATCCTAAATATTGGGGAGAACTGGGAAGCGCGTATGCCCAACTGGACCAGTTTACTTACTCGGAATTTGCTTTTAAACGAGCCATAGAACTTGATCCTAAAAATGTAAAGGCCATGTATAATTTGAGCGTGGTCTATAGCGAACACGGAAATGACGATGAGGCCTTAAAGGCAGTGCAAAAAGGGTTAAAAGTGTCTCCGAAAAACCCACTGCTTCAGGCCAGTCTGGGGAATATTATGATTGATAAAAACAAATTGGATTCGGCACAGACTATTTATGAAAGAATAGTAAAAGCCAAACCTGATTTCGGAGAGGCGCATTATAATCTCGGAGTAATAAATCTGAAAAAAAACAACCTTGAAGAAGCTGCAAAAAATTATCAGGCGGCGCTGGCGATAAAACCAGATGATTTGGAAGCAAAAGAAAATCTTGCCGCTGTATATATTATGCGACAGGACTATGCCAATGCTACCACTGCTTTGCTGGAAGTCATAAAGGCAAATCCTGCCAGCGATGTCACCCTTGAAAATGCCTATTACAATCTTGGAATAGTGTATATGAAAACTGACAACTATGAAGGGGCATTGGAAGTTTTTGAAAAAGCTATAAATATTGAGCCGTGGGATATGGCGGCGTATGTAAATGCAGCGATAATGGCAGAACAACTGGGGCAGTATGACAAGGCGGAAAAATATTGGAAAAAATATGATCGCCTACTGCCTGTTAATAAACGCAAAGCACAAATAAAAGAAAAATTGGAAAAATTTGAAGAGGCGAAAACAGGGAAAAGCCTACGCGAAACAGCTACCCCTGAACAGCCGTCTGCTAAATGAAAAAAGTTTTTTTGAGCATAATGTTTTTATTGTTTTGGAGTTTAACTTTCGCAGGGGCGCTTGAGGATTTAACTGCTGGTAGGACAGCTCTGGAACGCAAAGAATATGCGAGAGCACTTGAGTATCTGACAAAAACCGAAACCACGGCTCCGGAAAATACTAAAATGAGTTTATACATAGATCTTGCTATTTGTTATCGGGGGTTAAAAAACTATGATATGGCGATTAAATATTATCAAAAAGCAGTAGTCCTCTCTCCTAAAATGTCGGAACTTTATTATAATATAGGTCTCGCTTATTATTATAAAGGCACGCTTAAAAAAGCCCAAGAGTATTATAAAAAAACCATAGGTATGTCCCCAGAGTATACAGAAGCTTATGGTGCATTGGCTATGGCTTATCGGGACGATAATATGCTTGACCTGGCGGCGGTGACTGTAAAAAAAGCCATAAATTTGAATCCCAAATATGCCGGAGGTTATAATATTTTAGGTAATTGCTATGAGGACAGGGGCTTCCATAAAGAAGCAGTAGAAATGTATAAAAAAGCCATAAGGTTAAGACCTGCCTATGCTTCGGCTTTTTATAATTTGGGAGTGGTCTATGATGAAATGGGGCAATACGCAAGTGCGATTGATGCTTATAAACAGGCCACCGCAATAAATAAAAAAGACCCGCAGATTTACTATAATCTTGGAGTGGCGTATATGAAAGCGGGAAAAGACTATGCTGCGCAGGATGTGTTTAAACAGGCGATAAAATTGGATGACACTTTTGAAACGGCTTATGAAAATCTGATTCTTAGTTTAAAGAAAAGTGGGCAAAGCAGGGAAGCGGTAAAATGGGAAGCGCTTAAAAAAAACAGGTTTGGAGAATAACCTTTGAACGAATGGTATGCAAAGGGGACTGATTTAGCGGGATTTATTTTGGGGCTGACAGTTTATTTGGCCGCTGGGATATGGTTTTTAAAAGCGGTAAAAATAAAGGTTTCTCCAATTATGAAGTACCCTTACGCCTTTGCAACTGCGAGTGTAATTTTTGGGACTTTTATATTTATTGCGGGGGTTATTCCAGGGGCATATAATATTTTTTCCGCGATTGTGTTTATGGCTGCGGGCGCGTATTTATTTTTCAAAGAAATAACGGAAATTGTTTTTGAAATAAAAGCATATATCATAAAAAAGTTTCAAGAAAAATTAAGCCCTCTTTCCATTTCGCTTAAAAGTTTATTATTTTTATTTTTTGGGTATGTATTGTGCGCTATCCTTTTGCCTCCAGTGTATTACGATTCTTTGGTCTATCACTTGGCAGTGCCACAGGGCTGGATAAGGGCAGGTGGGATTGTAAATATGCCGGATAATATTTTCTCTTATTTCCCGGCATTGCTTTCTGCTGATTATGTGCCGTTTTTATTGCTCGGAGGACATACGGCGGTAAAGTTATATCAGGCTATGTTTGGAATAATGTTGCTTTTCACTGTGGCGGCTTTAACCACGGAATTAAAAGGGAATGTAAAACACGCATTACTTTTAATTTTTACTTTTCCATTATTTTTTCTTAATCTTTCAAGAGTGACAGCTGAAATGCCTCTGGCTTTTTTTGAACTGACAGCCATATTTATATTGATAAAAGCTGGCAAAGAAAACTCACAAATGGACTTTAAAACGGCGTTTGTGCTCGCCCTTATGCTTACGGGAGCAAATGGGGCAAAATATACGGGGGTAATAGTATATTCAACGGCTTTAATATATATGCTCTATTTATGTATCCGAGGAAAAATGAAACTCTCTATGCTTTTGTTTCCAATTTTATTGCCTATAGGTATGTTCATTCCTTTTGCAGTACGGAACTTTTTGTGGACAGGCAATCCTGTGTATCCTTTCTTTTCAGGTTGTTTCGCTTCGGTATCGGATATGGCAAATGCGGCTGGAAATTATGTCTCTCATGTAAAGGGCTTTGGGCTTGAACATAATATAAAAAACTTTCTACTCTCGCCGTTTTATCTTATTTTTAAAAGCGAGCTTTTTGGAGGAGATGTATTGTCACCGGCAATTATAGTAGCGCCCCTTTTACTTCTTGTTACAGGCATAGGCGGACTGGGGGGGATAATATTTTTCTCGGGAAGTATGTTCACCGTTTGGTTTTTTACTGGGGAAGTCCTGCGGTTTTTGTTGACCCCTTGTGTGTTGGCACTGGTGCTCATTGCAGTATTCACTGAGAAAAATAAAAATATATGGAGTACGGTATTGTTGACCACTCTAATAATATTTCAAATGGGGACTGGGGTGTATTTTGGAGAAAAATATTTACAACCTTTAACTATCTTTACGAAAAACACAAATCAATATCTAACGGAAAAAATTTCATATTACAAGGCAACTCAGTTTATTGATAAAATAGCCCTCCCAAAAAACGGGAAAGTCCTGTTTATCGGTGAAGGGCGGACATATTATTGTGACCACAGGACAATTGCGGGTACGGTATTTAATGACAGCGGTTTTGCCAAAAACCTTAAAGAAAAAATAAGGGACACTGACCTGACGCTGGTAAACTTTACAGAATTGACAAGGTTGAAAACCGGTGGCTATGCCGAGGTATATAGATTTATTTTTTCAAAGGAGTTCAAGGATTTTATGGAAAAGGAAGCGCGCATGATATATAATGATGAAAATTGTATAATATGGAAAAGTAAAGATAATAATTAGAAATAACGGAGGGCTTATGGAATATGTGATTATTGCTGTGTGCGCTTTTATTCTTTCCATTATATTTGTGCCTGCGGCGATAAAAATAGCTTTTACTTTTGGGGTAATGGATAAGCCAAACCAGGGCCTTAAAAGACATAAAAAATCTGTGCCATATTTGGGCGGGATTGCTATATTTTTAGCCTTTTTAATTCCCGTTATTGCCGCAAAGTTTATCTTACACCAGACCTTTCACGGAGTATACGGGATTATGATTGGCGCTTTTATTATGCTGGTAATGGGGTTTCTGGATGACCTTTACAACCTTTCTGCTTACCTGAGGCTTGGCGTACAATTTGCAGTGGCGCTGGTGCTGGTCAGAGTAAATTTACATATAAAATTTATGGATAATAATATTTTAAATATAGGGCTTACTGTGCTATGGGTCATAGGGATTACCAATGCTATGAATATAATAGATATAATGGATGGGCTCGCAGGAGGGGTGGCAGCGGTCGCTGCCATGGCATTTTTTATAATGGCTGCCTTCGCAGGAAGAATAAATGATATGATTCCGGCTATCGCTCTGTTTGGAGCTGTCTTAGGTTTTCTTATTTATAATAAACCCCCTGCGAAAATATATATGGGAGATGCAGGCGCTTTGTTTTTAGGGTTTATGCTTTCCTCCCTCGCACTTAATGAGAGCTATTCCACTATAAATTACATAGCTGTTTTAGCGCCTATCTTGATTCTCATTGTACCTATTTTTGATACCACGCTGGTCTCTTTTATTAGGGTGAGTAAAGGGATGCTCCCACTTCACGGTTCAAATGACCATTTGGCACAGAGATTGGTCATGCTTGGGTTAAGCAAAACACAAACAGTAGCGTTGTTGATATTGCTTTCTATAATAATGTCAGCGCTGGCTATCATAAGCACCCGTGTGAATTTTTCTACCGCACTTATTATTTATCTGGGAGCTGGTTTTTTTGTAATGTTTGCTGGCTTTGTTGTGGGTGGAGTGGATATGTCAAAATATCATAAGGTAGACCAAAAAAGAAAATGAAAACCATAATAATAGGCGCGGGGTTTGCGGGCTTGGCCGCGGGGATAAAACTAAAAGAGAATTTCTTAATTATTGAAAAGGACAAGCGCCCAGGAGGGTTGTGCAAGAGCGAGACCAAAGATGGTTTTGTTTTTGATTATACTGGTCACTTTTTACATTTGAGAGACAAAAAAATAGAAAAGTTTGTTTTGGAAAACTCCACCTGCCAACTGAATAAAATAACTCGCCACGCTTTCATTTACAGCAAAGGCGCGTACACGGGGTATCCATATCAGATAAACAACTATGGTTTGCCGGCTGAGACTATCGCAGAGAACTTGACAGGGTTCATAAGGACAAGCCTCGTAAAAAATCCAAAGCAGGAAAATTTTAAACAGTGGATATTAAATACGCTCGGCGAGGGCATAGCGAAAAATTTTATGGTGCCATATAATTCAAAATTATGGAAATATCCTCTTGATAAAATGACTGTAAAATGGCTGGGCAGGTTTGTCCCAACGACCACGCTTGACGAGATAATGAATGGGATATTACCAAAAGCCAAAACTGATACTGGCTATAATGCGGCTTTCTATTATCCTGAAACTGGAGGTATAGAAGCGGTCATAAAAGATTTTTATGCGAAAGTAAAAGACAAAGTAAAACTGGGTGAGACAGTGATAAAAATAGATACAAAAGCAAAAAAAGTTATAACGGATAAAGGCGAGTACATATACGAAACACTAATAAATACAATGAATTTAAAGAGTTTTATGAAAATAGCTTCTGGGCTGGCGGGGTCAAAACTCGCGAAAAAATTGAAAGCTACTTCAGTATATAATTTAAACATAGGATATATGGGCACGGCGCCAAAAGATAAACACTGGGTATATGTGCCTGAAAAAGATTTTGTTTTTTATCGCGTGGGGTTTCCACATAATGTAGCACCGAAAAATGTGCCACAGGAATGTGGAGCGGTTTTTGCAGAAGTGGCTTTCAGAGGCACGCTGTCGACAGGACTGGATAAGAAAATAATAAGCGGCCTTATAAAAATGGGAATACTTAAAAATGAAACGGTTATCATAAGCAAACTTCCGATGTTTTTAAAAGAGGCATATGTCATTTATGATAAATATAGGGAAGTGAAATTACCTGTAATAATGGCGGAGTTGAAGGGCAAGGATATCTTGTCCATAGGCCGTTGGGGCGCGTGGGAATACTCCAGTATGGAAGATGCTATAATGCAGGGGTTTGAAGTGGCGGAGAAAAAATGAAAAAACGCATTGCCATAGTTATCACAAAACTTGAGCTCGGCGGCGCACAACAGATCGCGCTTTTCTTGGCTGAAAACCTCGACCGCAAAAAGTTTGAAGTTTTTTTGATTGCCGGGACAGGAGGGTATCTTGATAAAAAGGTTTCGAAAAAAATAAAGTTAAATCTTTGGGAAGACCTCACAGCACCGATTAGCCCGATTAAGGATATAAAAACTTTATTTAAAATGAAGCAATTCTTTATAGATAATAAAATAGACATTGTGCATACACATTCTTCAAAAGCCGGAATCCTCGGCAGACTGGCAGCGAAACTCGCAGGAGTAAAGAAAATAATTCATACTGTGCACGGCTTCTCCTTTCACGAATACCAAAATCCGTTTATTCACGCTATGTATGTCCTTCTTGAAAAAATGGCTGCACCATGGACAAATACTCTTGTGGCTGTGGGAAAGAATGTGCAGGAATATGGGCTAAAAAAAGGGATTGGAAAAAAATCCCAGTATAAAATAATCCGCGCTGGAATAGATATTGGTTTATTTAGAAAAAATAAAGCAGGCCACAAAAATAAAGTGTTTACCGTGGGTATGCTCGGAAATTTAAAAGCACAAAAAAATCCTATGGCATTTGTGGAAATTGCCAAAAAAACCCTTGCCCTTGATACACACCTTCAGTTTGTATTTGCGGGAGATGGGCCTATGCGTAAACAAGTGAAAGAAAAACTTAAGGCATATAATATAGAAACGAAGGTAAACCTTATCGGGTGGACAGACAAACCCGATAAGTTCTTGCAGTCCTTAGATTTATTTCTATTGACTTCACTTTGGGAAGGACTGCCTTGCACGATAGCGCAGGCGATAGCCGCTGGAAAACCCTGCGTGGTCAGTAATATTGCTGGAAACAAGGAACTTATACTTGATAAAAAAACAGGGCTGACTTATCCCTGTTTTGACTACCGCACTGCAGCAGAGGATATAATTTTTCTTAAAAACAATAAAAAAACAGCGGCTAAATATACCAAAGCTGCTTATGAAATGATAGAAAAGGATTTTGATTTAAAAAACATGCTTAAACAATATTTGAAAATATATAATTCTATTTGAGGCATAAAGGCAATCGAGTAGTGGGAGTATTGTAGGGCTAAAATAAACAGTGGCTTGAAAATAAAGGGTTAAGTGATATAATTGTTTTAGGGAAAAATAAAAAAACATGTAAACTAAAAACTAGCCAGCTTCGTCAAATTGAAAAGAACAAAACGCGGTGGCTATGGTAGGATTTGCCGCAAAGACAAAAAAGGGAGGAAATAAAATGAAAAAAGCAATAGTTTTAGCTTTAGTAATGCTGGCAATGGCTTTTGGAACGGTTTACGCAAGTGTGACAGAAAGGGTAGAGAAAATGATGGCGACCAATCCTAATGCGAACAAGGAACAGACTTACCTCACAAGGGATATCGCGCCTAATGACTTTGCTCTTGAGTTTGGGCTTCCGTTGGGTTCTGGCTTTCGTTACTTCCGCAATATAAATCCGTTTGTGGCTATTGGTGGTGGTTGTGGCTATACATATCCGGGTTTTGGTGCGGATGTCGATGTAAAGGGATACATTCTTACTGGGGAATTTTCACCGTATGTTAATTTTGGACTTGGTTATCAGTATGCGGATTCCGTAAAGAATGCGCTGACAATAAATGGCGGACTCGGAGTGGAATATATTTTCGCAGATGCGGGCTGGGGACTTTCAGTAGGAGTGGCGGCTATAAAGGGAATTACCAACACTACTGTTAAGATACCTGCTTTACTTGGGGGAGATATCTCACAGGGTGCTTTCAATGCAGAAATTGGAATTCATTTCAGATACTAATTTTTAAAAAAAATATTTTAAGGAGGGAAAAATGAAGAAGCTTTTTACGGTAGTTTTAGTTTTAGCAGTGGCTTTTTTGGCGGCATCTTGCGCAGAACAGCAGATTAAGAGGGTGGATTCCGACACTGTCACGGATTACTCTGGCAGATGGAATGACACTGATATGCAGCTTACAGCGGAAAAAATGGTGGA